>Ga0335075_10003548_pt1 | contig 24695 bp, 22 predicted proteins | sample Lox_Sample_24_FD_206723 | JGI IMG/M metagenome (GOLD analysis project Ga0335075, IMG submission 206723) | Soil microbial communities from Loxahatchee National Wildlife Refuge, Florida, United States - Lox_Sample_2.4 | ecosystem: Environmental > Terrestrial > Soil > Wetlands | place: USA...
GGTCGACCTGCAGATCGACTGGGCCGACCGGGTGGCGATAACCGGTGCGAACGGGTCGGGCAAGACAACGCTGCTGGGCGCGCTGCTTGGCCGCATACCACTGGACGAGGGGCATGCCGCGCTGGGCGCCGGGGTGGTCGTCGGCGAGGTCGACCAGGCACGCGACCTGTTCCTCGGCGGCGAGCCGCTGATCAGCGCCTTCGGGGCCGCCGCTCCGGGCATGACGCCAGCGGACATCCGGACGCTGCTGGCCAAGTTCGGCCTCCGCGCCGCGCACGTGCTGCGGTCGGCCGGCACGCTCTCCCCGGGCGAGCGCACCCGGGCCGCACTGGCGCTGCTCCAGGCCCGCGGCGTCAACCTGCTGGTCCTGGATGAGCCCACGAATCACCTCGACCTGCCCGCGATCGAGCAGCTGGAGTCGGCGCTCGCTACCTACCCGGGCACGCTCCTTTTGGTCACGCATGACCGCCGGATGCTCGACGCGGTGATGACCACCCGGCGGATCGAGGTGGCGGACGGCCGCATCACGAGCCGTTAGTTCCATCCTTGCGCCAGTCAGCATCAAGACGGGACGCGGACAGCCGCGCCGGAAGCGGCTTGTGAAAATCTGCACAAAGCATCGACGTCCACCTCATCGCCCGCCGCGAACCGCCTCGCGCCGAGACCCCGAATCGAGCTCCGTCAACGAGTCCTGAACTCGCACAGGTCACGTGCCCGCGACGGCAGGCGGGTGTCGCGTCATCTGCGCAGAACGTAAAACATGAACAGCAGAGAGACGAGCCCTCCGATCAGGATGCCGGCCGTCGCGACGCTGGCGCCTCGCTCGCCCCGTTCCTGGATCTGACCGTGCGCGATGAGTCCAGTGAAAACGGCGGCCAGCGGTACGACGGGCATCAGCGCGATCACCAGGGAGGCGACGGCCAGCCTGTTCATCGGGCGGGACGGGAGCGGCCGGTGATAGCCGGGCAGCTGGGGGATCAGGGTCCCGAGCGGGCCCGCAGGCAGGTCGGCGGTTAGCGTGGCCAGCTCGGCGTAGGTTCGTGCGCTGAACGCCTGCCCGGCCCGCTGCTCGCATTCATCCTGGGTCAGCCTGCCTTCGGCAAAGGCCGCCTTGAGAACGTCGATTGCGCGTTCCCTGTCCGCTGTCGAGGCCCGCATGTGGCCGTATCCACCGGGAAGCATTCCATGGCCTGGTTCCGGCGGCATAGTTCCCTCCAGCGCAGGGGTTCCATCCCTGCTTCCAGGTTACGACGTGCTGGCCAGTTTCGCGGAGGCCGCTGGGTGCCCGGACAGTCGATGACGGCGCCCCCGACCCAGCGCGGCGGCGCTGAATCATTGCGCGGCGAGCCGGAATGCCGCGAGCCGCAGTGCCATCTGCAGGGCGTCGCGCTGCGGGCTGGTCTTGAGGTTGACGCCGGTCAGCGCCTCGATGCGCTCGATCCGGTAGTAGAGCGTGGTGCGGTGGATGTGCAGCTGCGACGCGGCCCGGGCGATGTCGCCGCCGTGGTCGAGCACGGTCCGGGCGGTAATCATGAGGTCAGGCCGGCGCTGCCGGGCCAGCAGGTCGGCTCCCGGGTGGATATCGGCAACGGCCAGGTCGGATGGGGCCGTCACGATCAGGTGCCAGGAGCCGAGCGCGTCCCAGGCCGGCCGGTCCAGCACGGCGCCCGCGGCCAGCGCCCGCCGGGTCAGCGCCGCCCGGCGCACGGCCAGGTGCAGCTGGTCCAGCGGCAGCGGCGGGCCGCTGGTGGCCGCGGACCGCGAATCCGGGCTGGGGTGCACGCTCATGTCGTTGCGCAGCGGCCAGCCGGTGGCGGCGCGGGGAGCGTTCACGGCCACGGTCGCGGCCGGGTCCAGTTCCTCGAGCGCGATCAGCTCGCGCGCGGCCAGGTCGTCGGGGCCCGCCGCCAGGCGGGCGAGCAGCGCAGCCCGGCGGCGGCCGCGGCCCGCGCTGGTCATCGGCGTCTGCGCCAGGAACATCGCGGCGAGTTCCGCGCACGCCACGATCTGCGGCAGCTGTGCCTCGGTCACGGTCTCGTCGCCGTCGAGCACCCACAGATAACCGAGCAGTTCCCCGCCCGAGCGCAGCGGCACGCACCATCGCGGCAGCATGTCGGCTTCGGGCGCGGCCGGCGTGCGCACCGGACCGCGCGCCCGGGCCAGCCCGAGCCTGGCCACCACGGCCTTGGCCGCGGGATCGACCTCATGCTGCATGATGGTGCGCATCCGGGTGCCATCGACCTGCCCCTGGGCGCTCCACCAGATCGGCCGGTGCCTGGGGTCCTCGATCAGCACCGGGTGGGCCAGCGATGCACCGAGGTCGTCCACGGCCGCCTGCACGTCCCGCACGCCGTCACCACCTCCCCCCGGCGAGCCGCTCCGGGCCCTCCCGCATTTTCCGACAATCGTATGAAACTAGCGCGGTAAGTTCCGCAGCAGAGCCGATGCCCGGGCCGGGCCCGGCTGCCTACAGTTCGGGTGGCACACCCGGGTGGGGGCACAGGTGGTGCCCGCCGGTGGTTCATTCAGGTGGCCCACTCAGACTGGGCGGCCGCTATACGTTCTCGGAGGTCTTGATGACCGCTGCTGCCGGCCGGACCGGGCTGTTCCCGATCGGGCCCACCACCCCGCTGGCCTTCGCCGCCGGCTCGCCCGAGCGGGCCAGGGTCGCGGCCGCGCTCAAGGAGGCTGGCCAGGCCGGCTATGACGTGGCCAGCTTCATCGGCGGCCAGGAGATACGTACCGGCAGGCGGGTGCCGATCGTCACCCCGCACGAGCACGCCCGCCAGCTCGGGCACGTGCACTACGCGGGCCCGTCGGAGACTCAGCAGGCGATCGATGCAGCCCTGTCCGCCTCGGCGTGGTGGGGCCGGCTGCCGTGGGAGGAGCGCGCCGCGCCGTTCCTGCGGGCCGCCGACATGCTGCAGCACGGGCCGTGGCGGGACCGCCTGAACGCCGCCACCATGCTGGAGCTGTCGAAGACGACCTACCAGGCCGACATCGACGCCGCCTGCGAGACGATCGACTTCCTGCGCGCGAACGTCAAGAACATGGTCGACATGTACGGGGTGCAGCCCGGGTCCCTGCCCGGGATGTGGAACCAGGCCGAGTACCGCCCGCTCGAGGGCTTCGTGTTCGCGGTCTCGCCGTTCAACTTCACCTGCATGAACAACCTGGCCTTCGGCCCGGCCGTGCTCGGCAACACCGTGGTCTGGAAGCCGGCTGAGAGCGCGTCGCTGGTCATGCACCTGTCGATGCAGCTGCTGCGCGAGGCTGGGCTGCCCGACGGCGTCATCAACATCGTCTACGGCGACGGCCCGGAGATCGGCGCGGTGGCCCTGGCCCATCGCGACCTGGCCGCCGTGCACTTCACCGGCTCGACCACGACCTTCCAGCACATCTGGCAGACGGTCGGCGCCAACATCGCCTCGTACCGGAACTACCCGCGGGTGGTCGGCGAGACCGGGGGCAAGGACTTCATCCTGGCTCACCCGACCGCCGACGTCGAGGCGCTCGCGGTCGCCTGCGTCCGCGGCGCCTACGAGTACCAGGGCCAGAAGTGCTCGGCCGCCTCGCGGCTGTACGCGCCGCACAGCCGGTGGCCCGAAATCAGGGATCGCCTGGTCGCGCTCACCGAGTCGGTCGTGGTCGGCGACCCGACCCAGCCACAGACCTACGTCGGCGCCGTGATCAACGCCCGCCAGTTCGGCAAGCACGCCGAGGCGCTGGCCCGGGCCCGCGCCGAGAACCTGGTCGTGGTCGGCGGCAACACCGACGACTCGGTGGGCTGGTTCGTCGACCCGACCGTGCTCGAGGTCTCCGACCCGGCCTCGCCCTTCCTGACCCAGGAGCTGTTCGCGCCGGTGCTCACCGCCTACGTCTACGAGGACTCGGCCTGGGACCAGACCCTCCGCCTGGTCGACGAGTCCACTCCGTACGGCCTAACCGGCGCGGTGTTCGCCGCCGATCCGGCGGTGATCCAGCAGGCCGACGACGCCCTGCGGTACGCCGCCGGGAACCTCTACATCAACGACAAGCCCACCGCTTCGGTGGTCGGGCAGCAGCCGTTCGGCGGGGCGCGGGCATCCGGCACCAACGACAAGGCCGGCACGGTTTGGAACATGATCCGATTCGCCAGCCCGCGGTCGATCAAGCGCAACCATCTTCCGGTTCACGACTACCGTTATCCGCACCTCGAGCCATGATCTAGGGCGTTGAGCCACCTTCCGCTGGGCAGGTTAATCCGGGGGATTGCCTACGGAGGGGGGCTAGGAGTGGGCCTGGTTGAGTCGGTCGAGGTGGCGCCGCGCCCGGTCGCTGCGTTGCAGCGGGTCATCGGGGCCGAGCGGTATCAGCGGCTGGTCCAGGTGGCTAACCAGCTCCGGAAGCGGCTGGCCGGGCGGACCATATGGAATGTCAGTTCGACAGCGGCCGGTGACCGGGCGGCCGGCATGCTGCAGCTCCTCATCGGGTACGCCCAAGATCTCGAAATCCCGGTCCGCTGGCGGGTGATCAGCGGTGATGCGGAGTTCTTCGCGATCACCGAGCGGCTGCACAACCAGATCCACGGCGATGCCGCTGGCGGGCACCTGAACAGTGCCGATGCCGGGCATTATGCGCAGGTACTGGCTGCCAACGCGGCCGAACTGCTGGACGAGATCCGGCCGGGAGATCTCGTGCTGCTGCATGACCCGCAGACCGCCGGGCTGATCCCGGCGCTTGAGCAGGCCGGAGCGCGGGTGGCGTGGCGCTGCCATATCGGCGTGGAATGGGAAAACGACGCGACTAGGGCGGCGTGGAGCTTTCTGCAGCCGCACCTGGCCGCCGCCCACGGGTACGTCTTCACGCGTCGTGAGTACGTGCCGGCCTGGATTCCGGCCCAGCGGGTGGCGGTCATACCGCCGTCAATCGACCCGCTCTCCCCCAAAAACGAGCAGCTCGATGACGACACGGTACGGGGAATCCTGGGCCGGATCGGGGTGCTGGACGGCGCCACGCCCGACGACCGGGCGTCGTTCTCGCGCAGCGACGGGAGCATGGGCTTCGTGACCCGGTATGCGGAGATTACCGGCGAAGGCCGCCCTGGTCCCGGTGATCCGCTGGTCATCCAGGTGTCCCGGTGGGACCGGCTCAAGGACATGCCAGGGGTCATGCGCGGCTTCGCCGACTACGTCGTGCCCGGCGGCCGCGGCTACCTGGTGCTGGCCGGCCCGGCGGTCACCGGGCGGGGCGATGACCCGGAAGGCGCCGCCGTGTTCGGGGACTGCCTGCTGGAGTGGCGTGACCTCCCGGCCGCGGCCCGGGCCCGGGTCCTGCTGGTCACCCTGCCGCTGGACGACGCCGAGGAGAACGCGCTGATGGTCAACGCGCTGCAGCGGCATGCCACGGTCATCGCGCAGAAGAGCCTGGCCGAGGGGTTCGGGCTGGGCGTGGCCGAGGGCATGTGGAAGGGGCGGCCGGTCATCGGTTCGGCGGTCGGCGGGATCATCGACCAGATCGCCGACGGCACCGGCATCCTGCTGCCCGACCCCAGCGACCTGAAGGCCTTCGGCGTGGGAGTCAGCGAACTACTCGACGACCCAGGCGAGGCCAGCCGGATGGGGCACGCCGCGCATGCCCACATCCGCGAGAGCTACGTGGGCGACCTGCACCTGCTCCGGTACGCGAACCTGTTCGGCTCGCTGCTCCCGGAAGCCTAGGCCGACCCGCCGACCCGCCGGCCCGCGGGCGGGGCGGCGCGGCCAGGCAGCCGCAGGCCGGGCGCTAGCCGCTGGTGGTTTTCAGGGCCAGGGTCCGGATGCAGCACGACCCGGGTATCTCCTGGGTGCCGACCGCCCAGACCACGCCGCCGCCGGGGCTGGCCGCGGCGTCCAGCCCGTTGTCCGGCACCGCGGCGAGCTGGCCGGGATCGAGGCTGGGAGCAGCCGACCAGGCCGAGCCGTTGAAGTGCTCGGTCAGGGTCAGCGAGCCGCCGTCGGCCTGCTCGGTGGTGCCCACGCCCCAGACGTCGGTGGCGGACAGGGCGGTGGTGCCGCGCAGGAAGCTGCCCTCGGTGCCCCGGTTCGGCACCTTGACCAGGGTCCAGGCGGTGCCGTTCCAGTGCAGCATGTAGGGCAGGTCGAAGTTCTGGTCGTCGACGTTGCCCTCGTACCCGCTCGCCCACACGTCGTCCGCGCTGACCCCGCTCACCGCGGTGAGGAAGTCCAGCGAGTCCTTACTGGTCAGGCTCGGGGTCGGGACCATCGACCAGGTGCTGCCGTTCCAGTGCGCGGACACGGTGGTCTGGCTGTCGGTGTCGCCGACCACCCAGACATCGTCGGGCGAGATCGCGGTGACGCCCTCGCCGAACTGGAAGCCCGACTCGCTGGGCGGCGCGACAAATTTCCAGGCCGTGCCGTTCCAGTGCTCGAACAGCAGCGCTATGAAGGTGGCGCCATCGGAGAAGTAGCCGACCGCCCACAGGTTGTCCGGGCCGGTCCCGCTGATCGCGGTCAGCACGTCGGTCGTGCCGCTGCCGGTTTCCGGGTTGGGGCTGGGCACGACCGCCCACGCGCTGCCGGTCCAGTGCTCGATCAGGGTGCGCTGATCGAGGCCGTCGGCGTTCTCGGTGTCCCCCACCGCCCACGCGTTGCCCGGGCCCAGATCGTCGGTCCCGTTGAACTCGCCCTGGGGCACGCCCGAGGGCAGCGGGACGGTGGTCCTCGCCCACGTGGTGCCGTTGAAGTGCTCGGCCAGCGGCCGGTCCTCGGTCACCTCATCGGTGCCCACGGCCCACGCGTCGGTGGTGCTCGCGGCCGAGACGCCGTCCAAGGACACGTCGCTGACCACCGCCGGGCTGGGCTGCGGGGTGGGCGCCACCCGCCAGATGCTGGACACCGGGGCGGGCGCGGCCGGCGGGGCCGCCGCGACCAGCGCGAAACTGCTCACTCCACCGGCCGATAGGGCCGTCACCCCGGTCAGGCCGGTGACCGCGGTCGGGGTCACCGAGCCGGTGGTGGTGCCGTTGCCGATCTGCCCGAACGCACCGTCGCCCCAGGCCATGACGGTCCCGTTGGTCAGCAGGGCCAGGCTGAACAGGCCGCCCGCCGCGATCGCCGCGGCCGTGCCGACCCCGTTTACCGCGATCGGCACGTCGCTGCTGGAGATGCCGCCGGGGAAGCCGTTGGACTGGCCGAGCTGGTTGAAGCTGTTGTCGCCCCAGGCCATGACAGCGCCGCTGGACAGCAACGCCATGCTGTGCTGATATCCCGCCGACACGGCGACGGCCCCGGTCAGGTCCACGACCGCCACCGGCACGTTGCTTGAGCCCGACGTCTCGCTGCCGTCGCCGAGCTGGCCGTCCTCGTTGTCGCCCCAGGCGCTGGCCGTGCCGTTGGACATCAGCGCGAGAACGTGCTGGCCGCCGGCCGCCACCGCCGTGACGCCGGTCAGCCTGCTGGCCGCGACCGGCACGTCGCTGTTGGTGTAGGTCCCGTCGCCCAGCTCGCCGGTGCCGTTGTAGCCCCAGGTCATCACGGTGCCGTTGGACAGCAGCGCCACGCTGAACAAATCGCCCGCGGACACGGCGGTGACCCCGGTCAGCCCGCTGACCTTCACCGGCACGTCGCTGCTGGTCGTGGTGCCGTCGCCCAGCTGGCCGTCGCCGTTGTCGCCCCAGGCCATCACCGTGCCGTTGGACAGCAAGGCCAGGCTGTGCTCACCGCCCGCGGAGACCTGGGTGACACCGGTCAGGCCGGTGACCGCCACCGGGCTCTCGGCATCGTTGTTGGCGCTGGTCTTGCCGTCGCCGAGCTGGCCGAAGGTGTTGTCGCCCCAGGCCCTGACGGTGCCGTTGGACAGCAGGGCCAGCACGTGCCGCCCGCCCGCCGAGATGGCCGTGGCGCCGCTGAGGCCGCCGACCGCCTTCGGCGTGGTGCTCACCGACAGCGTGCCGTCGCCGAGCTCGCCCGCGCTGTTGTCACCCCAGGCGCGGCCGCTCGTCGTGGCCGCCGCCTGCTGGGCCGGGCCAGCGGCGGCCGGGCCAGCGGCAAAGAGGCCTCCGGCGGCTAAGGACAGCGTGATCGGGACGGTGAAAGCGGCAATCCTGGATATGCGCATGGAAGCCCCCTGGGGACCGAGGCAGACACGACCCTCCCGGTGTTACGGACCGGATCGCCGAATGGTTCAGTTATGGCGGGAGTACCTTGACGCAATGACGGGAAGCACCGGCGACCAGGCTGCCGACCGGCAGGCCATCCGTGAGCTGGTCGAGAACTGGGCGGTCTGGCGCGACGCGGGTGACTGGGAGCGGTTCCGGACCGTCTGGCACCCCGACGGCGCGATGATGGCGACCTGGTTCCAGGGCCCGGCCCAGGAGTTCATCAGGGTCAGCCGGGAAGGCTTCGCCCGCGGCGTGCGCATCCTGCACTTCCTGGGCGGGACATCCGTTGACGTGGCCGGTGACCGGGCCATTGCGCAGACCAAGATGACGATCTCGCAGCGGGCGAACGTCCACGGGGTGCCGTGCGATGTCGTCTGCACGGGCCGTTTTTATGACTTTCTTGAACGTTACGCCGGCCGCTGGGTCATCGTGCTGCGCCAGCCCATCTACGAGAAAGACCGGCTGGATCCGGTCGACCCGGCCGCGCGCGTCGAGCTGGCCCGCCCGGAGCTGGAACGGTTCCCCGAGGGCTACCGGCACCTGGCTTACCTGCAAGCCGGGCTGGGCTACCAGGTCAAGACCGACATGCCCGGGCTGGCCGGGCCGGAAGTGGAGTCCCTCTACCAGCGCGGAGCCCGGTGGCTGGACGGAGGGCCGTGCGACTAGGCGGGACGCATGGCATACTCGCAGCAGCGTCATCGACACGGAAGGAGGCCGCCATGTCATACATCCAAAGCAGCGCGCCTCCGTCCGACGTCCTAGCCTGACGCTTCCACCGTCGGCGTGCGCGCACCCCAGTAGGTGAGGGAAGCTCGTATGTTCGATATCCGCAGCATCACCGTCGACTGTGCCGATCCCTACCGCCAGGCCCTGTTCTGGAGCGAGGCCACCGGCTGGCAGGAAGATCCAAACGACCCGAACCGGCCCGATGATCCGGAAGGCCGGATCGTCTCCGGCCACGGAATCAGCCTGCTGTTCATCCCGGTGCCCGAGGGCAAGGTGGTCAAGAACCGGATGCACCTCGACCTCATGCCGACCACGCGTACCCGGGACGAGGAAGTCGAGCGCCTGCTCGGCATCGGCGCGACCCTGGCCGAGGACCACCGCCGGCCGGATGGAGGCGGATGGGTGGTCCTGGCCGATCCCGAAGGCAACGAGTTCTGCGTGGAACCCAGCCCTGGCGAGCGTGGCCAGGCCTGAAAACGTTGCCCGTAACGTCTGTGCCCCAGATTTGTCCGGTGGTTGCCGGACAAATCTGGGGCACACCCGCGCTTGGTGGACTATAGAGTGCTGGCCTGGCTGGCGAGAGGGTGAGATGGGGAACGCACAGGCTGTGGCGCTGCTGTTGGTGCGGGTCGTGGTCGGCATCACGATGATCGCGCACGGGTACAACCACTGGCGAGGCGGCGGCCGCATCGCGGGCACCGCCCGGTGGTTCTCCGGGCTCGGGCTCCGGTACGGCACGCTGCAGGCCTGGATGAGCGTCGTCACCGAGATCGGCGCGGGAACGCTGCTGGTCATTGGCCTGCTCACCCCGCTGGCCTGCGCCGCGGTCATTTCTGTGATGCTGATCGCCGGCCTGCTCGCGCACCGGCCCAACGGCTTCTTCGTCTTCCGGGAGGGCTACGAGTACGTCCTGGTCCTTTCGGTCACCTCGCTGGCGCTGGCCACCCTTGGGCCGGGGAAGGTATCGGTGGACTCCGCCGCCGGCATCACGGTGACCGGATGGGCGGGCGGTGGCGTCGCGCTCGGAGTGGCCGTGGTGGCGACGGCTGGCATGCTGGCGACGTTCTGGCGGCCACAGCCGGCACCGGCCAAGGCGGCCGGCGAGCCAGGAGAACAGGTGCCCGGCTGAGACACCCCCGGAAAAGGCAGAAAGCCCTCGTCCTGGGGGGGTGGGGACTAAGGGCTTTCGGCCTGCGATATCAGGCTACGCGAGTTGGTTGGTTTTGTCGCACTTAAATCGCAACTTTTGACCGTCGAATCTGCGTCGGCCGGCCGAATGCCTGCTGGCCGACATGTAACAAGCTTGACCGCCTTGCCCGTACCAGGCGGTTTCTGCTTGGTCGCGGCCGAGTTACCACGCGTAGTGCTCCGGGGCTGGCCGGTAGCCGGGAAAAATGCTGTCGAGGTGCTTGAGCACCTCGTCGTCCAGGCTGAGCGTCACCGCGCGCTGTGCGTCCTCGAGCTGCCCGATGGTACGCGGGCCGATGATGGGCCCGGTTACGCCATCCTGGTGCAGCAGCCAGGCCAGCGCGACGGTGCCCGGCTCCTCGCCGATCTGTTCGCACAGGTCCTCGAACGCCTCGATCTGCTCGCGGTTGCGCTCAACCGTCTCCTGCGCCGAGCCAGCCAGGCGGCGGCGTCCTTCCCGCTCCTTCTTGAGCACTCCGCCGAGCAGGCCGCCATGCAGCGGGGACCAGGGAATGACGCCGACACCGTAGGAGATCGCCGCGGGCAGGACCTCAAGTTCGATCTGGCGGGTCATCAGGTTGTAAATGGACTGCTCGCTGACCAGGCCGAAGAAGTTACGCGCCACCGCGACGCCGTTGGCCCGCGCGATGTGCCAGCCCGCGAAGTTGGACGAGCCGACATAGAGGATCTTGCCCTGAGTGACCAGAACCTCCATCGCCTGCCAGATTTCGTCCCACGGCGTGGCCCGGTCGATGTGGTGCATCTGGTACAGGTCGATGTAGTCGGTCTTCAGGCGGCGCAGCGAAGCGTCGCAAGCGCGCCGGATGTTCAGTGCGGAAAGCATGGACTCGTTGGGCCAGTCGCTCATCGCGCCGTACAGCTTGGTGGCCAGCACCGTGCGCTCGCGCCGTCCGCCACCGGAGGCGAACCAGTCGCCGAGGATCTCCTCGGTCCAGCCCGGATGCGACTGGTCGTTGTTCGCGACCTGGCCCGGCGGGCTGGCCGACCCGCCGTACCGGTTCGCGGTGTCGAAGAAGTTGATGCCAAGCTCGTGCGCCCGGTCCATGATCGCGTTTGCGTCGGCGGGCGGGGTCAGTGGCCCGAAGTTCATCGTGCCCAGGCACAGGCGGCTGACGAGCAGGCCAGAGCGGCCGAGATGGGTATATTCCATGTTCCCAGCCTTTCATGTCCGCGGTCAGGCCTTGGTCGCGACACCTTCGTAGCTGTATCCCAGCGGCTTCAGGCCGGCCAGGTAGTAGTTGTCCATCCGGGTCACGCCGAAACCCGCCCGGCTCAGCAGGCGGTCGATGGGCCGGTTGAGATGGCAGCCGCCGAACAGCCAGCGCTGCAGCGGCGTGAGGCGGTCCTGCCAGCGTGCGACGCCGGGATCGGGTGACCGGCCGTGCTCGACGAAGTGCACCTGGCCACCCGGGCGCAGCACGCGGTGCATCTCACGCAGGGCGCCGTCAACGTCGGGGATGGTGCACATGGTCCAGGTGATCAGCACGTGGTCGACACTGGCCGGCTCCAGCGGCAGGGCCTGGCCGTCAAGACCGATGAACTCGACCGGTACCTGGCTGGCCGCCAGCCGCCTGGCGGCCAGCTTTCGCCCCACCGTGGCCGGGTCGACCGCCTGGACCAGGGTCACTGCTGCCGGGTAGTGGGGCACGTTGAGGCCCGAGCCGAAGCCGATCTCCAGTACCGTCCCGGCCAGGTCCGCGGCGACCCGGGCGCGCACCGGGGTGAGCTCGCGACCGCCCAGGAGGATGTTGGTGCACCGGGGAAGAACCTGATCGCGGTACCAGCCCATGGCAGCAGTATCGCCGAGTCGCGAACGGCCGGCGAGTTGGGTGAGATGCCTATCCCCCAATTGAGTTAGCTGGGATCCGGCCAGCTGGCGCAGGAAAAAGTCAATCATTGGTACGGCGATTTCCCGCCTGGTGTCTGCCTAGGCTCCACCTCGTGACGAGACCCCCTTTTGCACGTTCCCTGGTCCTGCCTGCCGCACTGCTGGCGGCGGGCGCCACCCTGGCCGTCCTGCCGGCCACCACTTCCGAGGCAGCCACCACGCGGCTGTGCCAGTCTCAGACCGCCCCCGTCGACGGTGGCGCCTACACGGTCGAGAACAACGAGTGGGGCTCAAGCGCCCTGGAATGCGTCACCACCGACGGCGGTGCTGATTTCACGGTGGCGAACTCCGCGATGCTGAACGCCACCGACGGCGCGCCCGGCGGCTATCCGGCCATCTACAAGGGCTGCCACTATGGCGACTGCACCGACGCCAGCGGATTCCCGGTCCAGGTCTCCGACATCAGCCGCGGCAAGGTCACCACGAGCTGGAGCACTGCCCAGCCCGGCGGCCGCAGCGTCTACAACGTGGCCTATGACATCTGGTTCGACCAGACACCCAACAGCAGCCAGCCCAACGGCACCGAGCTGATGATCTGGCTGAACCACCGGGGCCACATACAGCCATACGGCTCCAAGGTCGCCAGCAACGTCAGCATCGGCGGCCGCGGCTACGACGTGTGGTTCGGCAAGCAGGCCTGGAACACCGTCTCCTACACGATGACCAGCCCCGCGACCTCGGTGAGCGTCATGGGCTTGCGGCCCCTGATCGAGGACGCGGTGCGCCGCGGCTACATCAAGCCCTCGTGGTACCTGGTCGACGTCGAGGCCGGCTTCGAGATCTGGCGGCACGGCGCAGGCCTGGCCACCAGGAAGTTCTCCGTCCACGTGGCCTCATCCCCCAGCGCGGCCCCGGTCAGCCCTTCCCCGGCCGCGACGCCGGACATCTCGGTGCAAGCGATCTCGCCCAACCCGCCGGCACCGGGCGCCCCGACGAACGTCACGGTGGATTTCAAGAACAACGGCTCGGCCACGGCCTCCAACCTGACCCTGGTCACCGACATCCTCAACTCGGCCGGCAAGGTCGTGGGCTCCCATTCCCAGGCCGGCCAGAACGTCGCGCCGGGACAGACGCTGAACCAGACCTATACGTGGACGGCGCCCTCGTCGGCCGGCACCTACACCATCGAAGGACTCGTCCAGAACTCCTCCGGTAAGACGATCGAGCAGGCGAAGGTCGGCACGGTCAAGGTGACGTGAGCCAAGTGCCGGGTCAGACGCGGGCACCTCACGTTCTTGACCGCCCCAGCGTCTGCCGGGCATGACTAGCCAAACTTCTGAGCAGATCACGGCTGGAACTCCGGCCGAAGGCAGGCTCGTCTTCGAGCCGATCCCGCCGGCCGAACTGGAACAGATCAGGGCGGGCGGGGTGGACGAGGCCGGCAACCGGCTGACCGTGCAGGTCGTCACCGCGGGCGGTAGCCCGCTGCGGTGCTGCCTGCGTGAATCCGTCCCCGGCGAGCGGGTGCTGCTCATCGCCTACACGCCACCCGGCACCGGTGGCGCCTACGCCGAGCGAGGCCCGGTCTTCATCCACGCCGAGCCTTGCCCCGGCTACCTCACCCCGGACCGGTACCCGCCCGCCTTGAGCCACCGCCAGCAGGTCGTGCGCGCCTACGACACCGATGGCCGGATCGCCGGCGGCGTGCTGGTCAATGATGGCGAGCACGCGATGGCCGTGATCGGCGAGCTGCTCGGCCGGGCGGACGTCGCGCTGGTGCACCTGCGCAATGTGGGCTACGGCTGCTACAACTTCGCCGTCCGCCGCGGCGAAGCCCCGTCCAGGCCACCGCAGAGCGCCGGGAGCTGACCCGGCGGATTGGCTACGCGCGGCGGCGGCTGTCCTGCCTGCGGGACCAGTCGTCGCCGCGTTCTTCGAGCTCGGCCACGGTCAGGTCCTCCTGAGCCGTGGCGATGGACCAGTAATGACCGCAAGGATCCTGGACCATCGCGTAGCGGTCGCCCCAGAACGCGTCCTGCGGAGGCATCACCGGCCTCGCGCCGGCCTCGAGAGCCTTCGCGTACACCGTTTCGACGTCGGGCACGTACAGGTGCAGCCGGACCGTGCTGCCACCCAGCTGCCCGGGTGAACAGACCGGGTCTTCATCGAAATCGTCGGCGACGAGTATCCGGCCCCCGAACATAAGCAGCTCACAATGCATGATGCGCCCGTCCGGGGCGTGGTTGCGCACCAGCTCGTCGGCGCCGAAGGCCCGGCGGCAGAAAGCGACCGCGCGCCCGGCGTCATGGACGACAAGCTGCGGAGTAGGCCCGGGAAACTCGGCCGACATGTCATTCATGACCTAACCCTTTCTGTCCCTTTCTGGCAGCAGGCCGAGCCGCTCCGCCGCGTCGACCAGCCTGGACAGCCGCACGGCTTCCGCTGCCGCGGCGGCCCGGCCCTCCGGGGTGATCCGGTAGCTGCGGCGGCGCTCGGCGCGGCGATCCGCGCGCAGTTCCGCCGCTGCCACGCTCTCGGTGGGGATCTCCTCCACCAGCCCGTCGACGCGCATGCGCTGCAGCGAGCGGTACAGCGTTGCCACCCCAAGAGTGATCGTCCCGCCGGTCAGCTCGGCCACATCGGCTATCAGCGCGTAGCCATGCCGTTCTCCGTCGTGCAGCGCGAGCAACAGCGCGAAGACCGCCGGGGTAAGCGCCCGCGAGCCGGGCTGGTCCTCGGCTATGACTGCTGGCTCACGACGAACGTATGCCCATCAGGGTCGGTGACCTTGATGAACGTCCCCCACTGCTGCGTCTCCGGCTCGGTCACCGGGACCTGGGCGGTGACCAGCCGGCCGTGCAGGCCAGCGACGTCGTCGGTGCGGAAGACGAGATCGGCGGAGTCACCGACCCGGTCCTGCTTGCCGAAGCCATCGGCCCTGGCCAGCATCAGCCCGGTCTGCGCGCCCTGGGGAGCCACCTCCAGCCACCGCCCCATCGGGCCCATGTCGGCCTCCATGCGCAACTCGAACCCCAGCATGTCCACGTAGAAGTCGAGCGCCTTCTGCTGGTCGGTGACGTAGAGCGAGACCGTGTTCAGGCTAGTGATCACAGCGTCCTGCCTTCCGGGAGACTTTGTTCTCACTCTGGATAGTATCCCATACGCGAACAACATGCCGGGGAACCGTCGCCGGCCAGTCCGGGTAGCCTGCCGTGCGGCCTGGCCGAACGGGCTGGCCGAACGGGCTGGCCGAACGGGCTGGCCGAACGGGCTGGCCCGGTCAGGCCGTCGCGGTCGCGAACTGGTAGGTGACCCCAGTGAGCCGCTCGGACTCCTGCCACAGGCGGCGCTGCAGTTCGCGGTCGCGAGCACGCTCGCTGGGCTGGAGCAGCACGGGATAGCCGGTGAACTCGTGCCAGCCGCCCGGCCCGACGTAGGCGCCACCGGGAATGCCGGGATCGGCCGCTGCTCGCGCGAGCGACAGCGCGCCTATCGGCGCAGGGTGGGTGATGGGCCGGGCCAGCCCCCAGGACGGGCCCCGGAACAGCAGTGGCATGTGGCGGTTCAGTTCGGTCCTGGCGCCGCCCGGGTGCGCGGCCACGGCGATGGTCGGGGCGTGGGCCTGGCTGAGCCTTTCCTGCAGCATCTGGGCGAAGAGCAGGTTGGCCAGCTTCGACCGGCTGTACGCGGCGTTGGGCCGGAACCGCCGGTTGTAGGGCAGATCGTCGAAGTCGATGCGGCCGGCCCGGTGCGCCGGGCTCGACAGCACCACGACGCGCGACCCGGCGACCGGCAGCAGCAGGTCGAGCACGAGGCCGGTGAAGGCGAAATGACCGAGGTGGTTGGTGCCGAAGTGCGTCTCGAACCCGTCGGCGGTTTCGCTCTTCGGGACCCACATCACGCCAGCGTTGTTAATCAGCACGTCCACAGTGCGGTGGCGGGAGCGAAGTTCCGCGGCCGCGGCGCGCACCGACGCCAGCGACGCGAGATCGAGCGTGATCGCGTCGAGGCGAGCGCCGGGAGCAGCGGCCATGATGCGTTCCCTCGCCTGCCGCGCCCGGCCGGGGTCACGACAGGCCAGTACGACCGTCGCATCCCGGGCGGCGAGCATCTTCGCCGTCTCGAACCCGACGCCGGTGCTGGCCCCGGTGATGACGATCGTCCGCCCGTCCTGGCCCGGAATGCTGGCGGCGGTCCACCGCGTCGCCGGGTCGTCGCTCATGGCAGCTCCCTCCGCGTCGTCGCGCCCTTGGGATGGCCGCGACTGCTAATATCGGGATGGGTATCCCGCTTAGAAGAAATACGGGATGCTCGTCCCGTTTGTCAAATGTCCAGCCCGGGAAGGCCGATGCCGAGGCAGCGAGGTGTGAACGGCCAGCGCGCCGACGCGCGCCGCAACCGCGCGCGCATCCTCGACGTGGCCTTCACCGCGTTCGCGCGCGAAGGGCTGGGAGTCTCGATCCAGGAGATCGCCCGGCGGGCCGGGGTGAGCACCGGGACGGTCAGCCGCCACTTCCCGACCAAGGACGACCTCTTCACGGCGATCGTCCTCGACCGCGCCGAAAGGCTCGCCGCTACCGCCCGGGCCCTCGGCGACCGCGAGCCCGCAGGGACTGCCTTCTACCAGTTCATCGAGGTGATGGCGCTGGAAGGGGCCCAGAACCGGGGAATGAGTGAGGCACTCGCGGGCGCCGGTTTCGACGTACAGGCGGCTGCCGCAGGAGCCGACCAGGATCTCGTGGGCACGTGGAACGCGCTGCTGACCCGTGCCCAAGCCGCCGGAACTGTGCGGGCCGACGTGACCATCGACGACGTCAAGGCGCTGATCATCAGCTGCGCGGTCAGGGAAGACCCGGACCCCAGCCAGGCCGCGGTCCGCCGCAAGCTGTCGGTCATCAAAGCGGGGCTCCAGCCCACAGCCGTCACCTAGCGCCCGGCACGCGGCTGGCTACGATCTGGCCGGGCCGAATTGGTACCACATGCCTTGACCCAGGGACTGGGACGACGGCGGAGTCCTGGTGCAGGAGTAAGAGCTGGTGTTGATGAGCTCGGAGGCGCCCTGCTGCTCGCCCGGGCCGAGCTGGAAGACGCCGAAGCTGAGTTCGGTGCCCGCTGGCATGGCCGCAGGGTGGAAGGTGATGGTGAAGAAGTGCGCTGGCAGCTGATGCTTCCCCGGCCCCAGATGCCGGAGATAGGGAGAGACGGACACCACCTGCGAAAAGCCGGCCGGCGCGGGATGTGAGGAGCAGAAGCTGCCAGAGGTGACCAGCGCCCGGACGCCGTATTGCTGAAGATCGTTCTGCAGGGCCGCGGCGTCGATCAGCTCATGCAGGCGCTGAGCGAGATGCCAAGCACCTCGCCGGTCTGGCTGGTGTCCAGGTCAAGGAGCAGCCGCATGGTGACCACCTGCCGTTGCCGGGCAGGCAGCCGGGCCAGCGCCGCCATGATCCGCGGATCGAGGGCGCTGTCGGTGGCACTCTGCCCGGCGGCAAGCTCTGCGACCTTGCCCGGCTCGGGCAGCGATACTTCCCGGCGGCGTTTTCGCCACCGCGAAATGCTGGCATTCAGCGCGGTGCGGACAACCCAGGCTGCCGGTGCCGGATGCCTGCCGACTGACCGCCATGATGCCCAGGCCCGGGCGAAGGCCTCATCAACAAGATCTTGTGCCACGTCCCAGTCGCCGACGCTCACCAATACGGCGAACAGGCACGCATCCTTGGACTGGCGATAGAACTCCGTGAAATCCAGCTGGGTACCCACGCTCACTTAACGCACAACTGTCAGCCACGGACTACACGGCTTCGACAGCGTGTCCGAGGCGCCGGCCGACCCGGCAATAGTCGCGTGAATCAGGCCAAAGCCAGGGCGATGGCGTGCAGCCCGAGGCCCACCCCGGCCCCCACCACCGTGCCGTTGATGCGGATGAACTGCAGATCGCGGCCGAGGAGCAGCTCCAGCTGGCTCGCCGTCTCGGCGGCGTTCCAGCGCTGGATGGTCCCGGTGACCAGGCCGGCCAGCTCGTCGTGGAACTGATCGGCCAGCGCCCTGGCCCCGGACTCGACCACACGCTCGAGGCTCTCCTGGAGCAGGCGGTCCGATCCGAGGCGCCGGCCGGCCGCGGCCAGCGCCTCGGCCAGCTGGCGGCGCAGCTCAGACTCGGGGTCGGCGGCCTGGGCCCGCAGTGTCTGCTTGGCCTGCTGCCACAGCGAGGAGGACCAGTCCCGCAGCGCGGCGCTGCCCAGCACATCATGCTTGAAGCGCTCCCCGCGCTCGCGCAGGTCCGGGGATGTCTCGAGGCGGCCGGGCAGCCCGGCGAGCCATTCCTCGAACTGCTTCCGGGTCTGGTCGTCGGGATCGGCGGCCATGGCCGCCAGCCGCTCGCGCAGGCGGGTGTACAGGCGGTCGTAGACCCGCCGGTACACCGCGTCGGGTACCCAGCGGGGTGCCTCGGTCTCGAACCGCTCCCGAAGCTCCGCGTAGTTATCGGCCAGATAGCGATCGGCACCGGACACGATGGCGTTGAACAGCCCGGCGTGGTGGCCTCCCCCGATGACGATCCGCAGGGCCCGCCCAGCCAGCGGAGCCACCTCGACGGCGTCTGCCGCCCGGGTCAGCTCGGCCATGAGCACGCGCTGGGCATCCTCATCGCGCAGCGCCTCGGCCACCGTGACCACCAGATCCGCGGCGTGACCGGCGAAGCCGGCGGCGTTGCCCTGGTCGGCCAGCCAGGCAGCCAGGCGGGGAACGAGCCGGGTGGAGCGGATCCGCTCGGCCAGGACGTCGGCGTTGAGAAAGTTCTCCTGCACGAACTGACCCAGAGTGGCGGCGAACTGGTCCTTGCGCTCGACGATCAGCGCGGTGTGCGGTATCGGCAGGCCCAGGGGACGGCGGAACAGAGCCGTCACCGCGAACCAGTCGGCAACGCCGCCGACCATGGCCGCCTCGGCACCGGCCTGCACGTAGCCGAGAGCAGTCCCGTGGACACCGGCCACCGTCACGGCCACGAACAGAACCGTTACCCCGGCCAGCAGAGCGGTGGCCCGCCGGCGCGCGACGGCCAGGCGGTGCGCCCGCAATTCCAGCGACTCGGGCTCGGTCGTGGCGGATACCGGTGAAGCGGACATCGTCGCGGCAGGTCCCATCTGGCGGCCCCGGTCAGTCCGCGGCGCACGCGGAATCCGCGGCCGCGCCGGGCGAGTAGTTCCATCGGCAAAGTCAGCCACAGTCTTGCAGCACCCGGCGGCCGCTACCCGAAGGGGTTCTGAGCGTCAGTAGCTGAACGGCTGCAGCTCATCCCCATACAGGCCCAGCGTGTAGCCCTGCTGCGAGGCCGGCTCGAGCTGAGTGAGCTGGCCTGCGATCGAGGTGAACACGTTGAAGAAGTTGAACTGCTCGATCCGGCTCACCACCTGGCCCTGCTCATTCAGCACGACCATGCTGGAGCGGGCGTTGTTGTTGGGCACGGCGCCGAGGCCGGGGGTGGTGAGGTTCTCGTCCGGGGAGGACACCTCCTGCATGACGAACTCGTGGTTGGTGGCGTCCGCGGCCGGATGCTGGTAGATGAATCCGCCCGGCGAGGCCAGGGTGCCGCTGCCGGTGGCCAGGTCGTACAGGCCGACCCCCGAGGTGTCCGGACTGGCCGCCGTGTCCGTGCCGGAGTCCACCGCCACCCCGTCCGGGTAGCCCTGGCCGACGCCGGCGAACGTGCTCACCGCACCGCTGGCCAGGTTGACCTCGATGTACGTCGGCGGAACGGACAGGTTGGTGAAGTCGCTCGCGCCGACCACCGCCGTGTCCGTGGACGTGTCTTGCGCGACACCGCTGATCACCGCCACGCCGTACCCCTGGATGACCGGCTCGATCGAGTCGACCGGGCCGAACGTGCCGGCCGCGACGTCGGAGGTGAACACCCCGGCGTTGTCGTCCCCGGTCGAGCCGAAACCCCAGGTGGCGAACGCCGCCGTCGATGTCTGCTGGTTGTCGGCGGGCTGGATCGAGGCGTTGCTGGTGGGCGGGTTCCACGGGCCGGCCTCGGTGCCCACGGGGTGGAGGATGTCGTAACTGCTGGTGGTGGCCGTGCTGTCGTTGATGAGCCCGGTACCGCCCGCGAAGTACCCGGGCCCGCCATCGTCCAGCGTCGTGTAACTGTCACTGTCGACCGAGGACAGCACGGTACCGGTGATGGCGTTGGTCTTCTGGCTGAACGTCTCCACCGAGCTGACCGGCAGCCCGGCGTCGTTGACCGCCCCGTTGGAGGTGACGAACCCCTGTGATCCGCTGGCCGCCACGCCGAAGCCGTACAACGGGGAGCCGCCGTCGGCCGGGGTGACCCCGTTCATCGAGATTGTGCTCACGTCCGAGGCCTCGCCGGCCGCCGTGCCCGAGGCCGTCACCGGCAGCACCCGCACGTTGCTGTACATGGTGGGCACCAGCCCGGCCGCGGTGCCGGAGATGCTGACCTTCCCGGCCGTTCCCGGCAGCCGGGCGTAGTAGACCGACCCGGAGTCGTACCCGTTGTCGTCACGGATGGTGCCGTCTGGGTTGTTGAAGGTGGCGAAGGAGTTCCAGTCGTTCGGCCCCGGCGCACTGATCTCCAGGTAGGCGCCGGTGGCACCGGGCACGTCGCGGACGTCCCACGCCGCGGTGAACTTCCCGCCGTACGGGATGACCTGCAGGTAACCCGGTGGCGAGCCGGGCGCGGACAGCACCGGTGCGGCCGGGCGCACGTCGCTGGGGGCATCCTGCACCCGGGTATAGGCGAAGTCGGAGAACGCGAAGGTATCCGGGGTGGCCTGGATGGCGATACCGTACATGCCGCCGCCCTGCAGGGCGGACACCGGCACGTTCACCGTGCCCGAGCTCTGCGGCGCCAGGCTGGCCGTGTACAGCGGCCGGAAGAACAGGTCGTTGAGCGGGTTCATCCGCCCCGGCGCCGAGACGACCAGCTGCGGCGCGGTGAACCCGCTCTGGCCGGCCAGATTGTAGTGAACCGGGATCGTCGCCCCGCGCGTCACCGGCGCGACCACCGGGGCGAGCGCCTCGGCGGTGCCGGATACCGGCGAGAAGGACAGCGGGATGGTGGCCCGGGCAACGATCTTCCCGCCCCCCCGGCCCTGCCCGCCGACGCTGGCGGTGTAGGAGAGCGCGACCGCCTGCGACTGCGCCGTCGGCGGGGACACACCGGCCGCGCGGAAGATCGCGTGAGGCTGCAGCCGCGCCCACGGCCCGGTCGCCAGCAGCCGCTGGCCGCCGGTCTCCCGCACCGCGTACAGCTGGTAGACCGCGCCGGCGGGCAGCCCCACCCAGTCGGGGGAAATGGTGATGTAGGCGTCCTGGTCCACCCCGGCCAGGGAGATGTCGCCCGGGTCGGTGGCGGTGGAGAACACCTCATCGGTGTAGCCCGGATAGGGCTGGCGCTGCTCCACGGCCACCCGCGCCACGCCCGGAGCCAGCCCTCCGCCCGCCGCACCGGTCAGCGCGGTGACCGCCTGGCCCAGGTCGAGCTGCGGCCCGACGTTGAGCGCGGTGTCTGCCTGCGGCACGCCCGGCACCGGGGCCGCGGTCTTCTCCAGCTCGGCCCGCAGCGCTAGCGGGTTGGTGGCCACGCTCTTGTCCCCGGCGAGCCGGGCGGCCTGCTGCACCACGGCCGCGGCCGCGCCGATCTCCTGCGCCGAGCCCGAGGTGCCGCCAATGTTGTCCACGGTCACCGCGTCGGCCGCACCGCCGAAGGTGTGCTCGAACGCGGTCAGGTTGTCCGCGGGCGCCGACAGGTTGACCCGGGAGCCGTAGCCCGACGAAAAGCTGCCGTAGCCGTCCCAGCGGGTCTCCGGGTAGGCGTGCTGGGACGCGAACGCGGCGTCGCCGGGATCCTGCGGCGGCTCGGCGGAGACGTCGTCAAGCGTGGTGCCACCGGCGTCGATCGCCCCGGAGTCATAGTCGCGGGACGGCGTGGTGGACAGGTAGATGCTGTTCAGGTTGCTCGGCGTGCCGCCGGCCGGCTCGGTGTCGGTCGGTGCCGAGCCACCGGACGGTGCCACGGCGGCGTTGGTGCTGGTGCGCAGCCCGTCGTTGGCCGCGATGGACACGTTGATGTGGTACTGGCGGACGAGCGAGGAGATCAGCGCCTCGGTGAGCGGGTCGTCCTCCAGGTAGCGGGACGGGAATCCGTAGGAGTCCTCGCCGAAGGCGAGACTGGCGGTGATCACGTTCGGCCGCGGTGTCTGCTGCGCGGCGGCCAGGAACGCCTCGTCGATGCTGGTGATGGCGCCGGTGGTGTCCGAGGGCACCACCAGCCGGTACTTTGCACCGGGCGCGATCCCGAGCAGGTCGGTGAGCCCGGAGCCGGTTTCCCCGGCGCGCTGCAGGTTGTCCGGCAGCGGGGCCATCATCGCGAAGTCCAGGCCGATCTCCTCGTCGTACGGGTCCACCCCGCAGACCTCCCCGGTGGGGTCGAGGGTGGCCGACGAGGAGGACACATAGGTGGGGATCAGCGGCATGGACGGCCAGTCGAGGTAACGCTGCCCGTTCTGGATGATCGTGGTGGGCCCGAAGGCGGACACGTACCCGTAGCAGGGGTCGGTGGACGGGATGCCCGCCGAGTCGAGGTCACCGAGGGAGACATCGGTGATGGTCTCGCCAGTGCCAGGAAGCTGGTGGTACTTGGCCTCCAGCGCCGCATAGGCCGGCGTCCAGTCGATGCCCGGCTTGTTGAGCAGGGACTGTGCACTGGCCTGCAGGGCGTAGTTGGACGGCAGCGCGGGCAGCGACCCGCCGGCCCGGTGGGCGGCCTCCGCCTGGGCAAGCTGGTGCGCGGACCTGGTGGCGGCCCGCAGGGTGGCCGCCGGCACCGGCAGCGGGCTGGTGGCCGTGCTCGAGACCGTCCAGTCCGGTGCCGCGTAGGCCACCGCGCCCGAGCTGGTCAGCGCGGCCAGCGCGCGTGCCATGGTCCCGCCGGTCATGTCCACCACGTACGCCTTGGCCAGGTCGAGGCCACCCGGCTGGGCCCGCAGCGTGCGCACCGCCTGGCTGGGGAAGACCTCCGACATGCGGTCGACACCGAGGCCGGCCAGCGCCCGGTTGAAGGCGGCGTCGCTGGTGTAGGCGGGGACGGTGCCGGACGGCAGCGCCCCTGGCCGCGCGGTGTCGCGTTGCAGCCGCCGCAGCGTGGCGGCGGGCACCGTGACGGTGGCGGCGGTGGCGCTGACCGCCGGCGACAGCACCACCTCCAGCTGGCCGGCCACGTACGGCTGGGCCGGCGCCTTCAGCAGGTCGAAGGACAGCTGCGCCTGGCCCGGCAGCGCAGCGGCCGTGCCGGGCTGGCCCGCCCCGTCCGGCGGGATCATCCGGTACTCGGCCTGCGAGTGGGTGCGGTTCCAGACTTCGGCCACACCATTCGAGTAGACCGTTGCGGTGTCGCCGTTCAGCAGATGCAGATTCCGGTAGACCGCGGTGAGATGGGAAGCCACGCGCGCTCCCCCCGCGGCGGCAGAGGCCTGGGTGGCGGCACTGGCGGGGACGGCGGCAGCGCCTCCCAAGCTCAGCAGGCCGACGGTCAGCAACACGAGAGAACGCAGTCGGAACCTCATGGTCAGCCTCCAGGCCGCGCCAGAGTTGCACGAAGATGATCTCCGGCAACAATGGCTCAATGGCCGGGCCGGGTCAATCGGAAATCATGTCTATAACCGACAATGGCTGAAATTAGCCAACTTCCGCGCGGGACTGTGCGGGCCGTGGACCGATGCTGAACCCGGCGCTGGCTGGTTACAGCCAGCCCTGGCGGGCCGCGTACAGGCCGGCCTGGAACCGGGATTCGGCGCCGAGCGCCGCCATCAGCCCGGAAATGCGCCGGCTCGCCGTGCGGTAACTCATCCCCAGGTGGGACGCGATGGCCTGGTCCTTCATGCCCGCGGCGAGCAGCCGCAGCAACTTGCGGTCGTCGGCGCTGAGCCCCGGGTCCTGGCCGTTCACGGCCGGGGTGGCCGGCCCGCCGTCCGCCTTGATCGGGACGGCCTGGTTCCAGAGCACGTCGAAGATATACAGCAGCGCGTTCAGCAGCGAGCACGGGCGGATGAGCAGGAAGCGGGCGATGTCCGGCTGGTCGGCGATGAGCGGCAGGTAGCCGAACTCCCGGTCGATGATCGCGAGCTTGAGCGGCAGCCGCGGGACGAACCGAGCCTGCTCCCCGGCCGCCACGTAGTGGGCGATCGCGTTGATCGTCCCGGGCGCGGCCTCGATTGCCGCCCGGTCGTAGATGCCCCGGTAGATGACGCCGCGGGCCAGGCCCTCGTACTCGACGTCATTGGGGGTCCCGCCCGGCCCCATGTACGGAGGCGTGTCGAGTACCTGGACCTCGCGCCTGGCTCCGCGCTGCAACTGCTCGAAGCGCCGGTGCACGGTCCGGGCCCCGGTGACGACCTCGACCACATCCGGGGACTGCGCCTGCCGGCCCTCCTGGAAGTCGGCCATGAGCTGGCTGGCGAGTGTGCGGGCTCGCTCTAGTTCGGTCTGCCGCCATACGATGAGCGCCTCCAGGCCGACGTCGGGGGCGGTGGGCAGCAAACGCTGGTCGAGGGTCCGGGTGATCAGGCCGGCCTGTTCGAGCGCGGCCACGGCCTCGCACAGAGAATCCGGCGCGGCGGACATGTGCTGGCCCATGTCGGCGAGCGTGCTGCCGGGGCAGCGGAGCAGCCAGCGATAAAGTTCGGCCTCCAGGTCACTGATGCCGAGCGCCTTCAGCGGGCGGAGCGAGTCCATCGATGCACACCTTCCGGTCTGCCTCAGCCAGCGGCCGTG
>Ga0335075_10003549_pt1 | contig 24692 bp, 20 predicted proteins | sample Lox_Sample_24_FD_206723 | JGI IMG/M metagenome (GOLD analysis project Ga0335075, IMG submission 206723) | Soil microbial communities from Loxahatchee National Wildlife Refuge, Florida, United States - Lox_Sample_2.4 | ecosystem: Environmental > Terrestrial > Soil > Wetlands | place: USA...
CGATCCCTGCCAGGTCGATTCCCCTCGTGGAATAATGGAGGGATTTTAATCAAAATTATGAAGGGTTAAACCTGACACTATGCAGGCGAACTTGTAGGGTATAAGCCTACGTACACGTTTCCCCTCCTATCGATCAGCGACGATGAACGGGACGTTCAGACAGGCTTTGCCCTGTCCCGGCATGGCACCCCCCCGGCTGCGGCGCGCCCAGGCTCGCAGATACCAGCGAACTGCGGGAGCTTCGCTATTCCGCTGCCGCGGCGCGCAGTGGAAACCCAGCCCGGGCAGCCCAGGCCGTGAATGCCACCACTTCCGCGGTCGCACTATCGTCAATCATCAGCCCGATAACCGGCTGAACAGGGAGGCAATCATGAAAAACGTGTCACGTCGTACAATGCTTGCTGCCGCACCAGCGTTCGCTGCCGGAGGTTTGTCGCTCATCGGGAGGAAGGCGCGCGCCGCCAGGCAATACGCGCCGGGCGTCACCGACACCGAGATCAAGATCGGCAACACTTGCTTCTACAGCGGACCGGCCTCGTCCTACGGCACAATCGGCAGAGCGATGGCCGCCTACTACAAGATGGTCAACGAAAATGGCGGAGTGAGCGGCCGCAAGATCGTCTTCATCTCTTATGACGACGCCTATTCGCCACCTAAGACCGTAGAGATGACACGAAAGTTGGTCGAGGAAGATCATGTGTTTCTGGATGCAGGCCCGCTCGGCACACCAACCAATAGTGCGATTTGGCGTTACATGAACGAGCACAAGGTGCCGCAACTTTTCGTGTCGACTGGCGCCACCAAATGGGACGATCCGAAGGGCCATCCCTGGACGATTGGCTGGCAGCCCAACTACCAAAGTGAGGGCCGTATCTATGCCGCTTATATTCTGAAGCAGCTGCCAGATGCCATAATCGGTGTACTCTACCAGAACGACGATTTTGGCAAGGATTATCTCAAGGGAGTCACCGACGGGCTCGGTGCAAAGGCTGCATCGATGCTCAAGGTCACAGCATCCTATGAGACCACAGACGCAACCGTCGAGTCGCAAGTGGTCAGCATGCAGACGGCGGGCTGCAATGCCTTTGTCAATACTGCTATCCCCAAGTTTGCTGCACAGGCTATCAGGAAGGCGGCGACGCTCGAATGGAAACCGCTCCACATCTTAAGCAGCATTGGTGCTTCCGTCGCCGCTACGTTGAAGCCGGCCGGGCTGGAAAACTCGAAAGGCATTGTGTCCGATTTTTACCTGAAGGATCCCACCGATCCGGAGTGGCAGAACGACGCCGGCTACAAGTGGTGGGTCGGTTTCATGGACAAATATTATCCTGAAGGTGACAAGACCGACGTTAACAACGTATACGGTCCCTCCAACGCAGCCACCGTCGTGCAAGTACTGAAGCAGTGCGGCGATGAGCTTACTCGCGAGAACGTGATGCGCCAGGCGGCAAATCTGCACACTTTCTCGCTGCCGATGCTGCTGCCTGGAATCACGATCAACACGAGCCCGACCGATTTTGCTCCGGTGAAGCAGGTCCAGATGGCGCGCTTTGATGGCCAGCGGTGGCAACTGTTTGGCCCAGTGTTGACCGGCGCCGTCGGTTAGCCAGCTCAAGGTCAGCGCTGGCCGACCTCACTTTTGACGAGAGGACATATCCCAAGCCTATTTCGGGTCACTGGTTGTCCGAGGCGCCCAGGCTCACCGTCGCTCGGGTGGGCCTCGCCGCTGGCGCGTTGGTGTTTGAAAAGCGCATCTCGCGCGGCGGACCCCATAGGCAGTTCGTTCTTGTATCCATAATTGAGAGCAAAAATTCCTGTGCCACGCCGAACTTGAATGCCCGCTCCCCACCCGAAGCGGCGGTAGCGTGACCGCTCCGGCTGCCGCCGTTTCGCAGTCACGGCGCATCTCCAGGGCAGCCTTCGGCTCCGCTGTGCCTGTGGCCCTGGTCAGCCGGGCATCCACCACCAGCCCATGGCGATTTTCCATGAGCAAATGGCCATGGAAGGATAACTTCGCCTCCTTCCCCAGTCCCTTACGAGCGAGCATGGCATCCGGGTCAGTGCTCGATGCATGCGTCTCATTAGAACGCCTCTCTTTATGAGAGTCGTGCTCGCCGTTGCGTCCCAGTGCTGACGGCTTGTTGTCACTATCCTTGCGGCGGAAGCTCTTCTGCGAGAGACCGTCCCAAGCCTGGGGACGAAACAACCCGCCGGTCGGGCCGCTGGCCGACAGCAGGACGTTCGCCGCGATCTACTGGTTTCGTTCTCCCCCCATGTTTGGGACGGTATCCCCGAGCACAACCAGAACAAGCCAATGAGACAGGAAGCAGGATGGCTGACAGGAGTAGCGCGGATCTCATAAGGCGTGGTTCCTCGGCGATTGGTTGGAACGTCGGAGCATCAGCCATCCGGCGTCGAGCCGGCGCGTGACAGTGCCGCGCTTGCGCGTCGAGGTATAGTTCGCCATCTGCCCAAACATTACACCAATGCACGCGTAGCTATATCGGAGCTACGACTGAAGTCATATTTTATGATGAGCCGCGGCAAGAGACCCACCCCGGACTCGTTGGCATTTGCGGACGCCATCGCAGGACCGCAACGTATCTTCACCACGCCAAACTGACCTGGATTTCGCCATAGGAGACATTGTGGCCGCCAGCGGCAGGGATAGTATACCCGGCCTGGAACTGCACGAACTGGGCGCCGACGGTGACGTTCGCGTTGACCTGCTTCGCCACATCGAGCTGGAGATACGCACCGGTCCAAAGGTTGCCGTGGCCGGCCGTATTCGGAACAGGCTGCGCGGGAATCGTGTACACGGCATCATTGGTGGTTTCCCGCCATTGGAAGCCAAGAGCGGCTTGCAGCATCCAGTCCTTGGCGGGGGTGACGCTGAAGAACGGCTTCACATGGACCAGGTTCGCGTAGGTTGTCAGGCCCGCCAGCGAAAAATACCACGCGTTCGGAAACAGCGGGTTGAACGTCCCGAAGGTGCCATGGCTCGAGGCGTTGCCCGACGCGGCGTCGATCTGCAACCCTAGCTCGGGCGACCAGGGTGCATCAAATTGGCACCCGCTGCGTTCCCCGAATGCCGACGCCAGCACGGGCCGGTCACCGATGCTGCCTTGCTGTATCATTGCCTCGATGTCGAACACGACTGGCCCTTTATCGTTGGCATAGTGAGCGTCGAACGCGTTGCGTTGCTCGGTGCCGCTTGCCCCGATGAATTGCGCATTGCCTCGCTTATAGCGCAGATAGCAGACGGCCAGGTTGCCAGGACCGACATCCCGACGCTCCACCCAGAATCCGTCCAGCTGCAGACTTTGGTCCAAATAATCGTCGAACATGGCGTCTTTTTGTGCTGCACCGGTTGGCTCACGAAGGAGATGATGGGCCATTTGGGGGTCTCGTAATCGACCCAGATCGCATCATAAGCCTGTCTGACATTGGCGCCGTCACGATCGGATACGAAACGCTGCTGGTCGAAGCCAATTCCTGGCGCCCAATTCGTACCTTCAGCACGCCATCGCTCAAATCTCCCACATGCGCCAGGAATGCTTCTGATCCCTTGCAACGGCAGCGTCGCGCCAGCCACCGGCGGCCGAAGCTGGGCACGCTCTGCGCCGAGGCGGTGGAAATGGAACGGTACCGCCGGTCCGGTCGCCTCATTCATGCCAGCAACGGGTGCGAAAGACCCGCGCTCCACCCAATGCGGTGTGCGCACTACTTCGGAACGATCGGGCACCGGCGCCATCGGGATGCGGCGGCGCTGTCCTTCCTCCAGCCAATATGCGGCTGGGCGGCGCGCCAGTGCATCGCATAGTTGCGGCTCCAGCGCAGCGGAATCCGCCAAGCGGTTGGTCAACACCTGGTAACGTAACTCGCGGCCAAGCTCCAGCAGCCCGATCATGTCGCAGTACGCGGTCCATTGCGCGGGTGTCAGCGCGGTGACGCCTCGAGCCATCGGAACCGGGATAGATGCCGCCAGGATAGGTGCTAAACCGATTGATCCCGCGCCGCCGCGCCTTGTCGCTGGTCACGGCCAACGTGGCAACCTGAGATTCCATGAAGCAGGGGTTGGCGGACAGCACGTCCACCGCTATTTGCTCGCCTCGCTTTGCCGCGACCGACGATGCCCGCCAGCGCGGCGATAAAGCCGGTCGCGCCGGCGATCAGTTGCGGCGCATGACCGCGCGGCAGCAGCGGCGGACCGTCGGTAGGGCCAACGGTGAAGGCGACACCGGACAGCGCCTGGATCAGCGCATCGGTGCCATGCCAGTGCCGATACGGCCGCGCGGATCGAACCAGGTGAGCACGAGGTACAGTGCTCCAGGAGAAGCACTGGATGCCGCATCACTCGAAATAACGAGATCGGCGCGGCCGGACTCGGATGCGGATTGCTGTGCTTTGCCGTGATCCGACCAGGCGGCGAATGCCTTGCTCGCTGCGCCGCCGTAACCACGCCCGTCTGCGAAGGCTCTGCCGTCTGGATCACGCGCGCACCATGGGCAGCGAGCAACTTCCCGCAATAGCGAATGGCGACGCTGTCCGGGTGTTCCAACACTGTAAGCCCGGCGAGAGCGGCGCCGGTCATCGTGTGGTTCCTTGGTGAGTACGTAGCGTCGGTTAACCGAGCGCCATGCGCCCTGCCATGTCATGCGAGGAGCCTGGCGACAAAGCAATCTAGTTCGTGGCAGTGAACGGATCGTCCTCGCGTCCTCTCGACCGAGATTGCTGCGCCGCTACGCTCCTCGCAATGGCATGTTGTGTGCCGCACTCTGCCATAGCTGACGTCCACACAGACACGCGCGATGCGTGGCATGTCACTGCGTCGGACCCGACCGTTGCACACCGTCAGATCCGTGGCATGCCCAGGCCCCGTTCGGCCACGATATTGCGCTGGATTTCGTTGGTGCCGCCAGCGATCGTGCCGGAAAACGCACTCAAAAAATCGAACATCGGGCTGCCAAAGGGTTCTTCTGCCAGCAAGGCGAACGCCTGGCCATCCACGCCGGCAATCCGAACCATGAAGGAGCAAATCCGCTGACGCAGCACTGTCGAGGACAGTTTTACGATCGACGGCAGCACGCTGGCCGATGCCCCTTGCCTCTCGCTCTCCTCCAGCACGCGCCGCAACAAGCGCCGTGCCGCCTGCATTTCGGCCAGGAAGCTGACGAACTCGCGATATAGTTGCGCATCCCGCAACCACGCCGCGCCGGTCTCCAGCGACCGACGGTAGAACGCCTCGATCTCGTAGCGTTGCCGCTCGCCGCCTTCGAACGATATCACGCCGCGCTCCGACGCGAGAGTGGCCTGCGCCACACGCCAGCCGTTGTTCTCGGCGCCAATCATGTTCTCCGCCGGAATGCGGACATTCGTCAGGAACAATTCGCCGAACTCGGCGCGGCCGTTAGCCTGCCGGATCGGCCGCACTTCCACGCCCGGAGACCGCATGTCCATGATGAAATAGGTGATGCCGCGGTGCTTCTGCGCGCTCGGATCGGTGCGTGTCAGCAGCAGGCAGTGATCGGCATACATCGAATTCGACGACCAGATCTTCTGGCCATTGATCACGTAATGATCGCCATCCCGCTCCGCCCGGGTACGCAACGACGCCAGGTCCGAGCCCGAGTTCGGTTCGGAAAACCCCTGGCACCAGACTTCGCCTTTTGCCACCCCGGCCAGATAGCGGCGTTTTTGTGCTTCGGTGCCATGCGGCAGCAACGTGCCGGGCATATGGATCAGCGAGATGGTGAACAGCCGGTTCTGCGGTGCATCGGCGCGCGCCATTTCATCGGCAATGGCGACCAGGTGGCGTTGCGACAATCCGCCGCCGCCGTATTCCTTCGGCCAGTGCGGAATGGCGAGGCCGACCTTGCTCCGCTCCGCCATCCACCAGCGCTGGAACGCGATGTATTCCTCGTTCGAGGCCCGCGCCATGCGGGCCTTCCAGTCCGGTGGCACGACCTGGGCCAGCCAGTTGCGGATTGCCTGGCGGAACGCGGACAGGTCATGCGGCGATTCGAGAATGTTCATAGCCCCAACTCCAGCGCGGAACGCCCGGACATCGTGATGGCGGCCAGGGCCGCAGCGGCCTGATCGCGCAAGGCATTGTTTCCCGAGAGCAATACTTCGTTCAGGCGCGCCCGCTTCAGGAAAATGTGCGGATCGAAGTCCCAGGTGAACCCGACGCCGCCGTGCAGTTGCACGCAATCGGTGGTGATGAATACGCAGGCATCCGTGACTTCGGACTTTGCGAGCGACGCCCAGATATCGGCGTCGGACTCGTCGGCCACCGTCCTCTGCACCGCATGCCCGACCATCTCGTCCACGACGGCCAGCTTCGTGGCCAGGTCAGCAGCGCGATGTTTCAGTGCCTGGAATCCTGCGATCGGCTGTCCGAATTGCTCACGTGTTTTCATGTAGGCAATGGTGCGCTCGGTGATGGAACGGGCACCACCGGCGCTGTCGGCCGCGACGGCGAGCGCCATGGTCCGGGTCAGCGCAACGCGGGTCGCCGCGCCATCCGGCAGAAGGCCGAGGGGGGCAGCGTCCTTCACGCGGATGTCGATCATGTCCCGCGTCCGGTCCCACATCGGCGCCACAATCACTTCGGCGCCGGCCAGGTCAACGATCACCCAATCATCGTCTGCGGAAGCGAGAAGGAAGGCCGCGTCAGCGGCGCCCAGGCAGCGCAATGTGCCGGACACGCCGGCGCTGGAGCGGGTCAAGCCACGTGCGTCGAGTGTTGCCGGCACCGCGGCACTGACCTCGCCGGATGACACCCGAGGTAGCCAAGCCTGGCCAATCGCTTCGCCGCCGGTTTCGACGATCGCCTGCGCCGCCGACAGGGTAGCGATGTAGGGACCCGGCGCCGCTTGCCGCCCCAGTTCGCCGTGCAAGATGGCGAGGCCCTGCGCGCCCATGCCGAGGCCGCCAAATTGCTCCGGAATTCCGAACCCCAGCCAGCCAAGCGAGGCGGCCTGTGCCCACAGGGCCTTATCCAGCGTATTCTTGCCGTCGATGAATGCATGCAGCGCGGTGCTGTTGCATTGCTCCGCCAACACACCGGTAACGCTTTCCCGTAACGCATCGAGCGTTGCCTGATCCAGCGTGCCCGCCGTCTCCATCGCCGATGTCACCATGCGGTTTCCTATGCTTTTTCGCGACAGCCATGCCCCTACCCACGAGTATCCCTTGATGACCACGCGCCATCAAGAGCAGGTGCATTTCGCGCCGGCGCGGGCCGTGCGGTGGTCACCGACGGGCGCAGCGACGGTCACACCCCGACCTTGACCTGGACTCCTGTCCGGGCAGGCTGCGGCTGCAATCGGAGGAACGACCTTGAGGGAAGCGACCAGACTTCCAAACCCTACGCTGATTCTTGTCGGCGCGTCCGTCATGATGAGCCTCGCAATTGGCATGCGCCAGTGCCTGGGCTTGTTCTTGCCGCCGGTAACGCAGGGGCTGGGACTGACCGCGGGCGACTATACGTTCGGGATTGCTGCACAGAACATCGCCTGGGGCGTGGCACAAGCACCGGTTGGTGCCGTGGCCGACAAACTGGGCCTGCGGCCGGTATTGCTCTTTGGTGCCATCCTCTACATCGCCGCGATGCTAGTCGTGGCTTTCGCGGGCGGCATGCCGGCGCTGACGATGTCGGGCGTCATGGTGGAATCTCGATTGCCTGCACCGGTTCCTCCCTGGCCATGACCGCCACCGCCCGCGCGGTCTCCCCCGCCCGCCGCCGCCTGTTGCTGGGTATCGTCGGCGCGTTTTCCTCGGTTGGAACGCTGATAATCGCTCCTGTGCTGCAGTTCATGCGAGAGCGCTGGGACTGGCGCGTCGGCTTGGCATTGTTTGTCGGGTTGGCCCTGGCGATCGTGCCAAACGCACTCATGGCCGGCGCAGTCGACCGCATGCCGCAACCAGTCGAGAAGCGTGCCGGTATGACCGAGGTGGTCGGGCTGGCGCTGCGCAACCGGCGCTTTGTCGTGTTGTGCTGCACCTATTTCGTGTGCGGCTTGCAACTGATTTTTATCAGCACCCATTTGCCGAACTATCTGGTGCTGTGCGGCCAGGACCCGATTCTCGGTGCCACCGCGCTGGCGATTATCGGTGGCGTCAATATTCCCGGCTGCTGGATTGCCGGTTGGCTTGGCGGCCGTTATCCGAGGCACCTACTGCTTGGCCTGTCCTATCTGGGACGTTCCATGGTTCTGGCGGCTTATTTCTGGTTTCCGCCGACGCCAGCGACGACCATCGTTTTCGCCGCCGCGATGGGCATGCTGTGGCTCGGCGTGATTCCGCTGGTATCCGGCTACGTGGCAGAGTTGTTTGGTACACATTACATGACCACTATCCTCGGACTCTCCTTCGTCATCCACCAGGCGGGATCGGTGTTGGGTGCCTGGGGCGGTGGTGTGATCTTCGACATCTTCCACTCCTACGACCTTGCCTGGAGAGTCGGCGTGCTGATTGGATTCACCGCCAGCCTGGTGCAGATCGCGTTTGGCGGTCATGTTCTTGCTGCGAAACCAATGCAGCCGCTGCTGGCAAGAGGTTAGTACTCGAAGGGACCGGATGATGACGACACGCAAGATGTTGCTCGGGCTGTCGATCCGTGGCCATGGCTACCATCCGGCCGCTTGGCGCCACCCGGATGTGCCGGCCGACGGCACCCTGCATGTCGAGCATTACGTGCGCAGCACGCAGATTGCGGAGCATGGCAAGCTCGACATGATCTTCTTCGCCGACGGTGCCGGCATCCGCGCGGGCGACAATCCGCGCGGCTCGCTGTCCCGCATGGGCCGCGACATGCTCGAGCTGGAACCGATGACGTTGTTGCCGGCGCTCGCCATGGTTACAAGCCACGTCGGTTTGGTCACGACAGCATCCACCACCTATAACCAGCCGTACAACCTGGCGCGCAAGTTCGCCACGTTGGATTTGATCAGCAAAGGCCGCGCCGGCTGGAACGTGGTCGCGTCGTGGTCGGAGCACGAAGCCCAGAATTTTGGGCTGGAGACGACGTTGGACTACGACACACGCTACGCGCGTTCCGCCGAATTCGTCGAAGTCGTCAAGGGATTGTGGGACGGCTGGGAAGACGGCGCCGTCGTGCTCGACAAAGTGACGGGCCAGTATTTCGATGAAGCGAAAATGCATGTGCTGAATCACCGCGGCCGGTTCTTCAAGGTTCGTGGCCCGTTGAATGTAGCGGGCATGCCGCAGGGTCATCCGGTGATTGTGCAGGCCGGCGCGTCCGAACAAGGGCGAGAATTGGGCGCCGCGACCGCCGACGTCATCTATGCAATCAATCATTCTCTTGACGCTGCGCTGAATTACTACCGCGATGTGAAAGGGCGAATGGCAAAATACGGCCGCGCCGCGGACGACCTGAAGATCATGCCGGCGTTCTGTCCCATAGTGGCCCGCACTCGCGCCGAAGCGCAGGCGAAGTACGATCAGTTGCAGGCGCTGTTTGATCCGCTGGTCGGCCTCGCTGCGCTCTACAGCGTCTTTGGCGACCTCTCGGGCTATCCGCTGGATGGGCCGGTGCCCGCAGATGCTCTGGGCGGGCGAGAGCACCGCAGCATCAGCGCCCAGCTCGTTGACCGCGTGAGACGGGAAAAACCGACTATTCGCGAGTTGTATTTGCGTTCCGGTATCACTGGCTCGGCGAGGATCGGCACACCCACCGACATTGCCGACCTCATGCAGGAATGGTTCGAAGCCGGGGCATGCGACGGGTTCAACATTACACCCGCGACGCTGCCAGGCGGTGGCGAGGACTTTGTCGCTATGGTAGTTCCCGAACTGCAGCGCCGCGGCCTGTTTCGCATGAACTACGAAAGCAGCACCTTGCGCGACAACCTTGGCTTGCGGCCGGTAATCAATCGCTATAGTCGTAGCCGCCGAGCCGCGGGGTGATGATCGGCGTGGCCCACGCAACGATTGGTAACCCATGCGCTCGCGATTTCAGCGTCATCGTCGCTGTTGCCGTCTGGCGTTAGCGTTCGCGCTCCCCTCAGGAGCCATCGAATATCGCCTCCGGCAGCAGTGCTGAAACGACGTAGTTCGGCACATCCACTACATTCGACACGCGCAAATCGACTCCAACGCTACAGATCACATAGGCTTGCTCACGTGTGAAGCCGCGCTCCTGCAACAGCTCCATCATGTTGAGCACAGCATTGCGGCAGGCGAGCGTCAGGTTCTCCGCCTCAATCTCGCCCTCCGCGTTGATCGGCATGCCCATCACGCCGAGGAACCGCTCCGGCGCCGCAAAGCGCGGGTCCGTGAAATATCCAGCGCGCGAAAATACCGGCGAACTGAATTTGCGACGCTCCGCCAAGCCCTTATGCACCCGGAACAGTACCACCGCGGTCGCACCCATTTCAACCGCGGTGACGCACACTTCGCCGTCGCCCTGCGCGAAATGTCCGTCGCCGGTGGAAAACAAGCCGCCTTCCTTGAACACTGGCAGGAAAAGCTTAGCGCCCTTGGTCAACTGCTTCACGTCGAAATTGCCACCGTTCTCCCGCGGCGGCAGCGTGCGCAGCCCAGTCAATCCGCACGGTCCACCTGGCACCGCACCCGCGGCATCCGGTGGCAGCGCAAAGCCGCCCTTCTCGATCACGCGCTGCTCTCGCGCCGTCCATTCGGCAAGCTTCGCCGCCGAGGGCGCGACGGCGGAAACGCCCATGAACGGCGCACCCGGAATCCGCACGCCCGGTAATTGCGCTGACGTAGCCCAGTTGTCGCGAATGTCCCAGTGGACCAGGAACGGCTGGGTCATCACGTCACGCAGGAAACCAAGGCCCGGCATAATGGCACTGAATGCTGTCGGCTGGCCGATGATGTCGATGAACTCGATCTCCAGCAGGTCGCCCGGCATCGCACCCTTCACGAACACCGGCCCAGTCAGTGGATGCACGGCGCCGACATCGAGATTGGGGAAATCCGCGACGGTGGTCCGCCGCCCGATCTGCCCGTCGAGCGCATCGCGCGTCTCCAGCGCGATCTCTTCTCCCTCGGCGACCTCGGCAACCGGCGCAATGTCCGGGTGATAGCGGTTATGACCGCAATTGGGCTCATCGCACAGTCGCTTGCCCCGGTCGATGTGGATGGTGCGCATGGCGAACTCTCCTTGTCCCGATATGAGACGTAGAGCCAATCCCCAGCGAAGATTGCCGCCTCACTGCCCCGAATGTCCACCCCGTCCGTTCGACACCCCGCGGCAGCGGGCCTCGGCCGCCGCCGCGCCGCACCTCGGATTGGAAAGGTTGTGCCTCCACGATGCGATGATCGCTACGATTGAGGTCACGAAGGTATGGATGACGACGTCCATGGATCATTCCATCTCTACTGTCTTCGTGTAGTGCATTTGGTCTGCCTATAGGTCTGGGTGCCGAATATCAGCCCGAAGGATTGGTCAAAGGCGCATTCTTTCTACCTCATCCTGAGTCAGCTGGTCTTTCGTTGGTCATACAGCTTTTTCGTTCCGGGGTCTCGTGTGCCGCCATCTCCTGCGCGTGCTTGAGCGTGCTGCGGTTGGCGAGATAGGCGGTGCCCCCGTCGCCCGAAACGAATGATTGCCCATCGGCGCGTCGATGCCAACGAGACCGTCCCAAACATGGGGGTAGAACAAAACCAGTAGGCCGCCACGACCGTCCTGCCGTCGACCCATCGCCGGGCCCGGCGAGCTGTTCACCCCCAGGTTTGAGACGGTCTCCAAGCCGAATGTCATACGCGCAAGGTTCGCCTTGAAGGTACGATCGACACTGACGAAGCTAAAAGGGGTTCCAGACGGCTGGAGCCTATCGCCCGCCACAGCTGGCAGGCGATGCAACTCGCCTGATGTGGTTCGCGACTCCGCAGTCTGCCGTACCGTGCCTGTTGGCTTGGTGGGTTCCGCGGCCTTCCTGGGCTCAGAAATCCTGTTCGATTCAGACTCCACGGCGACGTCTGGCATGGCGCAATCTCCGTGCTGCTGCGGCATTGTCGGCGCAAGAGTTTCTTGAATGGTTCCTCGGTACGTACGTGCACAGTGGCGGGGCGCGGGGCAGAGCCCGCTCAAATTCGCCAAACACAACCATCAGACCCCCGCGGAGGCAGACGACGCATCGATCTGGATCAATACTTGCACTCGGACTGTGAAGAAGCACAATCTTCGTTCGGCGCGAATCGTTGCAATATCGCGGGTGCTGGCATATTGCGAGACGTGGAACATATTATTATCGGGCATAACTTTTCGCTACCGAACGTGGTCTGCAAGTCCTGCTAAGCGGATCGGCCCTTGTTCCGTGTCCACACGTCCAACCGTCACCTCGAAGTGGCGCACCTCGACATCGTCTTGCACTTTTCGATACGTCATCAACGGTTCGCTTTCGCTCGTCTCTCTCAACATTACCTGACGGGATCAAGTCCCGCCTTTTCCGCAACGCTCACCACCACGGCTTTTTACCGTCGCAGCTTGCGGTAGTTTGAAGCCTACCCCTGACGGCCGGCTTCGAGGGGCCTACCCTCATCTTCCATGCAGCTCCGCACTCCCATTGCTGGTCGTGCGTTCGCAGCACACCTTCATCCATGTGCCACTTGTCCCCAGGCCGGGGCCGGCGGCGGCGCATGCGGTCGGCAAAACTCGCGGCGAATTTCTTGCACCAGCGTCGCACCGTCTCGTAGGAAACGACAACGCCACGAGCCGCCAAGAGCAGTTCAACGTCCCGCAGGCTGAGGCTGAACACGTGGTATAGCCACACGGCGTGGCAGATGATCTCGGCAGGGAACCGATGGCGGTAGTGGGGGTCGGGTGGCGGCTTCATGCCGCCAGTCTCAACCGCTTCCGCCACGGCCGCCAACCCTGGTTACCGTGACAATGTCGCGGCAACTCATGTCATTGCGAGGAGCGCAGCGACGAAGCAACCAGGGTCTCAAAGAGACACTTATGACCGAGGTTGCTTCGTCGCTCCGCTCCTCGCAATGACATGGGTGGGGGTTGACGCTTATCAGTCTGCCATTGCATGTACGCGGCGCAGGAAGTCCTTGGCGCGGGGTTGTTGCGGGTTGGTGAAGAACGTTTTCGGCGCGGCGTCTTCCAGGACCCGGCCGTGATCCATGAACAAAACGCGTTTGCCGACTTCCCGCGCGAACTGCATTTCGTGCGTCACCACCAGCATGGTCATGCCTTCGTCCGCAAGCTCGCGGATCACTTCCAGCACTTCACCGACCAGTTCCGGGTCCAGCGCCGAGGTCGGTTCGTCGAACAACATCAGGACCGGGCGCATGGCCATGGCGCGCGCGATGGCCACCCGCTGCTGCTGGCCGCCGGAAAGCTGCACCGGCCGCTTCGCCACATGCGGCGACATGTGCACGCGCGCCAATTGCTCCGCCGCCAGGGAGCGTGCGTCGGCGAGTTTCATACCCAGAACGCGGCGTGGGCCGATCGCCACATTGTCCAGCGCTGTCAGGTGGGCAAACAGGTTGAAGCGTTGGAACACCATGCCGATGCGGCGACGCTTGCGGGCGGTGGCAGCGGACGGGTCGGGGATCAGGCGGCCATCGCGGTGCTCGCCCGCCATGTTCACGCCATCGATGATGACATCACCTGTTGTGGGGACCTCGATTCGGTTGATGCAGCGGAGCAAGGTCGATTTGCCGGCGCCGCTGGGGCCGATGATCATCACGATGTCGCCCGGCAGCACGTCGCAATCGACGCGGTCCACGACGGGGATTTCGCCGAAGACTTTGGACAAGCCGCGGATGCGTAGCAGGGGTTCGATCATGCGGGCGGCCGTTGCGGCTGGCTTGGTGGCGGCACGGCCACGTCATGGCCGGGCCTGAACCGGGCGTTTTCCCGAGCAGGTCGGGCGTATTTGGTTGAACCGGCACCCGACCGGTGGTGCGCAGATGGCCGCATCAAGCCCGGCCATGACGAGCGGTCGGAAATGGCCGGAGGGCGCCTCACGCCAGCCGCCTTTCGACATATTCCGATGCGCGCGACAGGATTGAGATCATCACCAGGTAGTACACTGCCAGCGCCGCGTACAATTCGAACGGCACGAAGCGCTCGGCGATGATCAACTGGGCCGAGCGCGTCAGTTCGGTGATGGAAATCGCCGACAACAGGGACGAGTTCTTGATCAGCGTGATCACTTCGTTGGTCATCGGCGGCGTGATGCGGCGCAGCGACTGCGGCAGCAGGATGTGCACAATGGATTGCCGCGTGGTCATGCCGATGGACAGCGCCGCCTCGGTCTGGCCCACATCGATCGATTGCAGGCCCGCGCGCACGATCTCGGCGATGAAGCCGGCCGAGTTGAACGCCAGCGCGACCACACCGCTCCAGAACGACGACAGTTCGAATCCGACGCGAGGCAGGGCGAAATACACCAGGAAGATCTGTACCAGCGCCGGGGTGCCGCGCACGAAATAGATGTAACCGCGCACGAGTACCTTCAGCAGGCGCAGATCGGAGACGCTGATCAGCCCGAGCGTCACGCCTACCAGCGAGGCCAGCGCCATGGCCCAAAAGGAGATTTCCAGCGTGACGAACGCGCCCCGCAGCATGTACGGCGCTGCATACCAGACGGAGCCCCAGTCAAAACCGCCCATGGCAGACGAATCAGCTCGGCAGTACCGCCGGCACCGTGTTTGGTGTTTCCATCGTGCCACCGAACCATTTCATTTGCAGCTTGGACAGCGTGCCGTCCTGCTTCATCGCTGCAAGCTGGGTATTCACGAAGTCGCGCAGCGCGCCGTCTTCCTTGCGGAACGCCATTCCGAAATAGGCCGTGATGTCGGACACGCCGCCGATCATCTTGAACTTGCCGGGGGCGTCGCGCATCACCACCATCATCGTGGATTTCGAATTTACCACCGCGTCGACCCGGCCGTTGATCAGGTCCTGGTAGGCTTCCGGGTAATGCGCGTATTCCTTGACGCTGGCATAGCCGGGCAGGCCATTGGTTTTCAGCTTGGCCTCGAAGGTCTTGATGATCCCGGCCGCGGCACTACCAAGCTGCACGCCGATGATCTTGCCGGACAGGTCATCTGCGGTCTTGATGCGAGTCTCGCTGGCGCGCAGCAGGATCACATTGCTGGCGTCGGCGTAGGGCATGGAGAACAACACCTTCTCGGCGCGCGGCGCGGTGATCGTCATGGCGGAGACGATGCAGTCGAACTTGCCGGCATAGAGCGACGGGATGATGCCGGCCCAGTCGGTATCGATGAAGTGCGGCTTGACGCCCATCTTCGGGCAAATCAGCGCCATGATGTCGGGATCATAGCCGACAATCTTGCCATCCTTGAAGAATTCGTACGGCACGTAGGCAGCCTCGGTGCCGATCTCCAGGACGCCCCGCTTCTTGGCGTCGGCCATTGCATCGGCGCGGGCGGACCGGATTGCCGGCAGGCTCAAGACCCCAGCCGCGCCTGCCCCGGCTAGCAGCGTTCGTCTTTGCATTGAGTGCCTCCCCCTCGGTGTGGCAATAGCGCATGCGCTGAAGCAACCGTCATGCCAGCTATGACAGCATCCGTGTCATTGCGATGAGCGCCAGCAGCGAACGATCCCCGTGGGAGGCGGCCGTGCCTCGACCGAGGTTACTTCGTCGCTGCGCTCTTCGGAATGACATGGTACCGGTTTTGGCATGGGGCTTGCTGTCTCCTCGGCACTCTTTCCACAGGCAGCGAGGCGCACAAATGGGCAGCAAACCCCTGCACCTGGGCTGGTTCATGAATTTCACGCCCGGCGAATGGGACCACCCGTTGTCGGTGGGCGGCTCCCCGTGGGACGGCGGCTTTTACGTCGATATGGCGCGCGCACTGGAGCGGGCCTGTTTTGACTATATCATGATCGAGGACACGCTGATGGTGTCCGAGGCCTACGGCGACAGCGCCGAGGCCGCGTTGAAGCACGCGCTGCAGGTGCCGAAGCACGATCCGTCGCCTCTGGCCGCGATCATTGCCGCCGCGACCCGCCGGCTTGGCGTGGTGGCGACGTTCTCCACCATGGCCTATCCCCCGTGGATGCTGGCGCGGCTCTGCTGCACCTTGGACCACATCGCCGGCGGGCGGTTCGGCTGGAACATCGTCACGTCAGGCGAAGACGCCGCGGCGCAGAATTTCGGCCTGGAGAAACTGCCGCCGCGCGAGCAACGCTATGCCATGGCCGATGAATATGTCGACCTGGTCTGCAAATTGTTCGACTCATGGGATCCGGACGCGGTGGTGATGGACCGCGAAACCGGCACCTATGCCGATTACCGCAAGGTCCGGCCGATCCATTACGAGGGAAAATTCTTCAGGGTGCGCGGGCCGCTGAACACGGTGCGCTCGCCGCAGGGGCGGCCGGTGTTCGTTCAGGCGGGCGGCTCGCCGCGTGGGCGCGCTTTCGCGGCCAAACATGCCGATTCGATCATCGCCACGGCCAACGGCATTGCCGGCATGAAGGCGTATCGCGACGACGTGCGCCGCCACGCGGCGTCCTTCGGCCGTAATCCCGATGACATCAAGGTGTTGTTCCTGGTCTATCCGGTGCTCGCCGAGACCGACGGCGAAGCCTATGCCAGGCGCGAACGCATGGTGTCGTCGCCGGCCTTCATCGAGCGGGCGCTGGCCAGCGTTTCGACCGTGACCGATATCGACTTCGCCAAATTCGACCTCGACCAACCGCTGCCGCGGTTGACCACAAACGGCGAGCAAGGCTCGTTGGACAAGTTCGCGCAATGGGACAGCGGTAAGACGCTACGTCAGCTTGCGATGGAGCGGTTCGGCACCGTGCCGTCCGACGTGGAATTCATCGGCGCACCGGACACGGTGGCGCGCCGCATGGGCGAGGTGGCCGAAGCGGTCGGCGGCGACGGATTCCTGATCAGCACGCCGTTCCAGCGCACCAGCCGCCGCTTCATCAACGAGGTCACGGAGGGGTTGGTGCCGGCATTGCAACGCCGTGGCTTGGCGCGCACCGCCTACAGCGGCGCCACCTTACGGACAGTGCTGCGCGAGTTCTGACGCTGCCCGGCGCGCAACTCTGCCCAGGATCGGTTCGACGCTGCCTATTCGGTGCGCATACCGTCTGCCAACTAGTCATTTGCCGGGTTCCTGGGTGATGCGGTGGCCGATCGGTCTTCGGCCGCAGTCGGTGCCCGGTTCGGCGAACGCCCGGCTGCACGGACCATCACCCGCGCTTCGGTCATTGCGCCGCGGGCGCCCGCGCGGCGCATCCCTTGCTTGTCAGGCCGCAGCTCGTGTGATGTAGCTCGTGAGGTTGCCGATTGTATTCGCTTGGTCCAGAATCCGCGCAAGGCGATGGAGAAGCAATTGAGCCGGCTCGGTGGTCGGTTCCGCAGCGCCGCTACCTTGGCGGCTATCAGGCTGCGGCTTTCGCGCAGGTTCGCCACCTCAGGACAGGTCGAAGGTCAGGTCAATCGATTGAAGACACCGAAGCAATCAATGTACGGGCAAGCCGGAGTAGAACTTATTCGGGTACGCGTGTTGCCGATTGCTGCGCTGACGCAGCACCAACTCCGAGGCAGACTCCGATCAATAGAGTTGCTCCCGCAACCGCGACAAACCGGAAGACCTGGAGTGACGTGAGAAGGATGGGTCTGGAAGCCGCAACCGTGAGGGTACGCTTCTTGGCGCTGACCGGCGCCTTGGACGCACAACTGCGGCTTTGGCGATCCATGCTCGACGACGAGGAACGGTGCCGCGCCGACCGCTTCCATTTTCAGCGCGATCGTGAGGCGTTCACCGCTGCCCACGCGCTGAAGCGCGCAATGCTCAGTGAGGCCACTGGCGCGCCGATTACCTCCTGGCGCTTTCGTCAGGGACCGTATGGGAAGCCGGAAATTGCTGCGGGTCCCGGCCTCCAACAATTGTGCTTCAACATCTCCCACACAGACGGCCTGATTGCCTGTGCGGTGACGTACGGCTGTGATCTTGGAATTGACGTGGAAGCTTCCAACCGGACGATAGACCTTGCCATTACTGATCGATACTTTGCGCCGTCGGAAGCGGCGATCATCCGTGCCGCTCCGCCAGATCAGGCCCTCTGCCTGTTCTTCCGGTTCTGGACCTTGAAGGAGGCGTTCATCAAAGCGACGGGCGAGGGGTTAAGCCGGCCATTGGCGTCATTTGCGTTCACGCTCGATCCGATCAGCGTTGCGTTTTATCCCAACGGGGACGGCGCGATGCGCGATGACAACCCGGCACGTTGGCAATTTGCTCAGTGCCGCCCGGTGCCGGACCGGTTTCTCGCATTGGCGTTGCGGCGGGCAGATACTGCCAATGTGCCGATCGACATTCGGGCCGTTCAGCGGGAAGAGATTTCACCACGCTGAGAAGCAGATCCGGATAGACGCTTGTTCGGGGCATCCCAGCCGGGGGCAATCTCCTGGCCGCCGGTCGGTCGTAATCAGCGTGCAGGGATATCAATCGTGAAGAAGATGGCCGATCAGGATCATTCGACGCGGTTGAGCGAGGTGGCTATGCTCCTCGTAACGATACCGGCGGGAGATTGCGAATGGGCTGGTTTCTGCGGCTGTCGTGCCTGGTGATCGTCCTGTTCGGCTTCTACGTGATCTGGGCATTCGTGATCTCGACCCAGCTTCGGCCGCCGCAGCCGCCAGCCCTGCGGCACCACGCGGCGCAAAGCGTGCCCGCCGCGTATCATCCGATACCCTCAGTACCCACGCTGCCATTCGATCACGTTGTGCAACGGCGTGCCATCTAGCCATGCCCTGAGGTTTTCGCAGAACAAGTCGATAGCGCGGTGGCGATCATCGTCGCTGGCGCCGGAGACATGCGGCGTGATCAGCACGCGCTTGTCCTGCCACAGCATGGGCGGCGGCGTTTGTTCGAACTCGCCGACATAGACGTCCAGCACCACGCCGCGCAGCCGGTCCGCCACAAGTGCCTCGGCCAGCGCGTCCTCATCGACGATTTCCCCGCGTGCCACGTTCACCAGCACGGCACCCGGTTTCATCCGCGTAAACCGTTCGTGATTGAACAGACGTGTGGTTTCCGGCGTCCACTGGCAGCAGATGGCAACGAAGTCGCTGCGCGGCAGGAAGCCGTCCAGGTCGGCCGGACCGCCGAGTTCGGCGAACCCCGGCGGCAGCGCCGCGTCTGGCTGTGGCGTGCGACGCGTGCCGACGACATGCATGCCGAGCGCACCGCACAGCCGACCCACTTCCAGTCCGATCCCGCCAGCGCCCACCACGCAACACGTTTTGGTGGCAAGCAGCAGTGGGCGGTAGCCGCGATGGCTGAACGTGCCGGTCTCACGGTCTGCGATGGCGCGCCCCAGGTCTTTCGCGAAATGCAGGATCCCGGCGATTGCGTATTCTGCCATCGCCAGCGTGTTGCCGGCGCCCCGAGAGGTGGTCACCACAACATCGCTGCCCCAGAGATCGGAGCGCAGCAGGTTGCTGGCACCCGCCGGGCGCTGATGAAACCATTTCAACTGCGGCGAACGCACCCGCAGATCCAGCGGAAACGGCCAACCGCCGAGAATGATCTCGGCATCGGCCAGGAGCATGTCGCGCTCGGCGCGCGTGCCGCGGCCGGTGGCGGTGGAGGACAAATACCGCGCCGCGGTCACCGCGGGCCATGTCTCGCGGATTTCGCCATCAAACCAACCGCCCGCGTCCGTAAAGCGGATCGTGGGATCGACCGCGGCGATCTGCGCGCGTTCGGCCTCGGTGGTGCGCTGGATGGCAAGCACGTTCAGCGTTCGCATGGTGGAAACGCTACGGGATGCGGTGCGGCGGAGTCCATGGCCAGCCGCAACCGGGCCCGGTGGGCCCGGCAACTGGCCGGAACGCGCGCCGCGGCGTAGGATCGCATGGGACCAGGAGGAGACTGTCATGCCGTTTTACGAAAAGGGCGATACCCGGATCTACTATGAGGAAGCCGGGTCCGGCTTTCCCCTGCTGATCATTCCCGGTGGTGGATTGAACGCGACGATTTCCTATGTCACCGGCAGCGCGCCGTTCAACGCGATGGGCGAGTTCAAGAACGAATGCCGCTGCATCTGCGCGGACCTGCGCAACGCCAATGGCGGGCAGTCGTCCGGACCTCTGGAAGTCGACCGTCCCTGGGACGCCTACACTGATGATCATCTGGGCCTGATGGACCACCTGGGCATCCGCGAGTTCATGGTGCTGGGCTACTGCATCGGCGGCCCCTTCATCTGGAACCTGCTGCGCCGTGCGCCACAGCGCGTGGTCGCCGGGGTGCTTGCCCAGCCCAGCGGCTTTCGCCCAGAAATGCCCGAACTGTTCTATCAGAACAACATCAAGGGCTGGGGCCCCGCGCTTTGTGAGCGCCGGCGCGACATCACGATGGGCCAGGTAGATGCGTTCCTGAGGCGGATGTATGGCGCCAACCCGGACTTCGTGTTCACGGTGACCCGCGATTTCGTCCGCGAATGCCACACGCCGATTCTGGTGCTGCCGGATGACGTTCCAGCGCATCCATATGCGGTGGCCATGGAGTCGGCACGCCTGGCGCCAAATTCGCAAGTAAGCCTGTACCCGTGGAAGGAACCAAAGGAATTCGTGCCGCTTGCGGTGCGGCACATCCGCATGTTCCTGAAGGCAAACCGGCTGTAACGGTGCGAAGGTGTTAGGCCCCACATGTCATTGCGAGTTACCACCGGCCGGACGAGTCGACCCGCGATTGGATGAGAAACTCCTCCCAATCTGCTATTTCGGGGGAAGTTATGCCCTTCTTTCTCGCCAGGAGCGAAGCGACGAAGCAATCCCGATCGTATGGCGCATGGACATTCCAGGCGTCCTCCCGACCGAGTTTCTTCGCCGCCGCCACTCCGCGCAACGACACGTGTATCCCGAGCATGCTGGACGCGAACTGCGGTTCAGTTATAGACGAGCAAACGAGTCGCAAGACGGAGAGAACGAAATCAGCAGCGTCGGGCGAAGCGCTCGAGCGCCAGGGAGGACCCAATGGCGTACGCGACCACGGCGATCGCTCCAATCATCCCCGCACCACGCGTAACGTGCCCGAATTTCCAACGCTTTCGTTTATCCTCCCGCTCGCGCGCACTGCTGATGATGGGAATCATGATCAGCCCGTGCTTCCTGTCCGACGCAATCGGCTACTGCGTGCAGCGCTTGTTCCTGACCGCCGACCAGATCGCCGCGCGCGAGTCCCCCGACGTAATACTGGCCCACATCGCCAAATTCGACGTCGCCTGTCCCGGCCAGCAAATGCCGGCCGACGAGCAAGGCCGCTGGGTCGAGTACGCAGCGCAACAAGGCTGGTCGTTCTATCCGCAGGCAGGCCCTGGATGCTTCAAGCCGGACCGCAATCTGCGCGGCGTCGTTGCCCTGAAGGTGTTCAGCATTGCGTGCCCGACCACGGTTCTTTCGGCGTTGGATGACCGGCGCTGGATTGCCTATGCCGCGGATCATGGCTGGGATGCATACCCGCAGGCCGGCGCCGGCTGCGTCGATCCGTGATCCGACCACTTGACTACGACCGCTGCTCCACTGGCGGCGGCACGACTTCGGAGGGAACACCATCATGACCCAGTCGGACACGGGCTCCTATCGCTACGAACTGATCCGCGACTTCCTGAAGCTTCCCAACGGCGAGCGTTTCGGTTTGGTCAGCCGCGTCGCTGCCGATGCGCGGGACCGCATTTACGTGTTCCAGCGCAAAGACCCGCCGGTGGTGGTATTCGATCGTGACGGCACGTATCTCGGCGTCTGGGGCAGCGGCGAAGTCACCGATCCGCACGGGCTCAAGATCGTCGGCGACGTGGTCTACACGACCGACCGATCCGATTCCGTTGCCAAGTCCTTCACGCTGGAAGGCAGACCGCTTCTCGAACTGGGTCAGCGCGGCGTGCATTCCGATACCGGCTGCACCGGCGCGCCCTGGTTGGCGCAACGTGCAGCCGGACCGTTCAACCACCCTACCGAGATGATGCCGCACCCGAACGGCGATATCTACGTGACCGACGGCTATCGCAACTCGTGCGTGCACCGGTTCACCGGCGACGGCCAGCTGGTAACGTCGTGGGGAACACCGGGGCACGGCCCTGGCGAATTCCATTTGCCGCACAGCATCGCGCTTGATGAGGAGGGGAACCTGTATGTCGCCGACCGCTCGAACAAGCGCATCCAGATTTTCACCCCGGAGGGCAAATATCTGGACCAGTGGACCGGCATGGGCGGGCCGAACGACATCACGCGGGGGCAAGACGGCAATTACTATATCGCGGAGCAGGAAGACAGAGACAAACCGGCCTATGTCTGCGTGCGCGATGCGGAGGGCAACGTGCTGGTCCGGCTGGAAACCCGGCACGTGCATGGCGTAGGGGTGGATTCGCGCGGCGACATCTATGCCGGACTGACGGTGGACCGGAGCGTGGACAAGTTCGTACGGGTCACGTGAGGCTGGCCCTCGACATCGCAATCCTGACTTCCTGAACGATACGGGACATTATCGGGCTGCCGCTGCTCACATGGCACCTTGCCGTGGAAGCGTCTATATCCCGCCCGGCATCACGGGAGTCATGACGATGCGCCGATACCTGCCCGCACTGGCCGCGCTGCTGTTGCAGGCCGCGCCAGCCGCCGCGGGTCCAATGAACATTGCGCAACGACAGCAAGTGCTGGCGGTGTTCGCGCGCTACAACCGTGCGATCGAAGCCGGCAACCTGGAGCAAGCACTCGCGCTCCGCACGGCAGCCGAGCGCACGGCGCTGACGCAACAATTCAAGACTCCGGCCGATCGCGCGAACTTTCTGAATGATTCGCGCAACATGGTGCCGGACCGGCTAGAAGTCATGCATGCCAGCGTGAATGACTCGGGCGACAAGGCATTGCTGATTCTACTCGTTAGCAAAGCAATATCCGGGCGTCAGCCCCAGGAGGAGTTCGACCTCGGCTTCATGAAGGAGGACGGCGTATGGAAGTTGGGTGCCATGGCAGAAGCTCCCGGCCCGGCGGACATCAAGCACTGTTCCGATCAGAGTTATCAGCCGATCAGTGCCTATCGGGGTGGCAATCCCGTCACCTTCGCGGGACGAATCGAGCGCGCCGAGTTCATGCCGGACTATACGTTGGTGCTGCTGGTGACCGGTGAAACCGAAGTGTGTGCCTACCTGCCGAACCGAGACGTGCTTCAGCAGCACGGGCTGAATCCGGCAATCATCCAGCCTTGGCGCGTCGCAGAGGTTTCCGGATTGGCAGAGCGGAACGATCCGCAGAAGGTTATGGTGAACAACATCACCGTGCACGCGGAGGAATGATGTGACGGCCTATCTGGACCCACGCACCGGCCAGACCTTCCCGCTCGATCACCCTCGCTGGAGCGGTCCGGACCACGCCCCGCTGCTGCTGTCGCCACTGCCAGGCATCACCCGTGCCAGCATCGACACCGCCACGCGAAGCCTCTGGCGCTATCGCGCTGCGCTGCCGTTCCAACCGGATGATCCCATCACGCTCGGCGAGGGCACCACACCATTGCTCCGCCGCACCCTGCATGGTGCGCCCGCGTATTTGAAATGCGAATGGATCATGCCGACCGGCAGTTTCAAGGACCGCGGCGCCAGCGTCATGTTGTCATTGCTGCGCGCGCAGGGCATCACCGCGGTGCTGGAAGACAGCTCCGGCAATGGCGGCGCCGCGATTTCGGCCTATGCCGCGGCCGGAGGGCTGGCCGCAACCATCATGGCGCCGGCATCCACCAGCCCGGCGAAATTGGTGCAGATGCGCGCGCACGGCGCCTCGCTGGAGCTGGTGCCCGGCACGCGTCAGGACACGGCCGATGCTGCCGTCCGCCGCTCGGAAACCATCTTCTATGCCAGCCACAATTGGCATCCGTTTTTCCTGCACGGCACCAAGACCTTGGCGTATGAGCTGTGGGAGGACCTGGGATTCCGCGCGCCGGACAACGTCGTTACGCCGTGTGGTGCGGGTTCCAATGTGCTGGGCTGCGAGATCGGCTTTGCCGAGCTACAGCGCGCCGGTGAGATCGAGACGATGCCGCGCGTCTTCGCGGCGCAGCCGGAGCATTGTGCGCCGATCGCCGCCGCATTCCTGGCTGGCACGGATGCGCCGGTGGACTGTGACATCCGGCCCACGATCGCGGAGGGCACCGCCATCGCCCAGCCGATCCGGCTGCGCGAAGTTCTGGGTGTATTGCGAGAGACGCGCGGTGGGGCGGTGACGCTAACAGAGCAAGAGATTGCGGACGCATTGTTCGCGCTGGCGCGGATCGGTCTGTATGTAGAACCAACCGGGGCACAGGCTGTGGGTGCCTTCGCCAAACTGCTGGCCGCCGGCACGATCGCGCCCGAGCAAACCACTGTGCTGGTGCTAACAGGCAGCGGACTCAAGGCCACGCCGCGTATCGCGGACTTGCTGTAGGACTGACCGCAGCCAACGTCTCCTCCTCCCCTTGAGGGAGGGGTCTCTCTCCGCCCAACGAAATCTCCCTGAATCTCACGCCTCCACATTCCCGCCAAAATAATCGGCGTGCTGCAGCAATGTCTCGCGGGCCTCGGCCAGCATGCCGCAAGCCCGCAGTCTCAGTGCGGCAACCGTAGCACTGGTCGCGGGCGCCGACAGCAAAGCGCCATCCAGTTCGCGAAGCTGCTCCATCGCTCCCCCGCTGTCCCCCGCGGCAACGCAGGCCAGCACCGCACCCAGCCGATC
>Ga0335075_10003550_pt1 | contig 24676 bp, 23 predicted proteins | sample Lox_Sample_24_FD_206723 | JGI IMG/M metagenome (GOLD analysis project Ga0335075, IMG submission 206723) | Soil microbial communities from Loxahatchee National Wildlife Refuge, Florida, United States - Lox_Sample_2.4 | ecosystem: Environmental > Terrestrial > Soil > Wetlands | place: USA...
AGCGGAAGAGGCGTGAATACTGCACGGAATTGATGGTTAAATTTGCTGCTTTGATGGTTAAGTTAATCTTGAACGCGCCACCTACCACGCCAAGCGCTCTGCCTTGGCCATCGCCCGGCAGCATGCGGCACGGCTAGCCTTCCTCCGGAATACCTTCGAGCTCGGCGAGCCAGACCGCGGCATTCGCGTCCGAGGGTGCGCGCCAGTCGCCGCGCGGCGACAGCGATCCGCCTGACGAAATCTTCGGACCGTTGGGCAGCGCCGAGCGCTTGAACTGGCTCTGCTGATAGAAGCGCTGCACAAACACCCGCAGCCAGCGCTTGATCTCGGCGAGATTATAGGCGCGCCGCGCCGTCTGCGGGGTATTGACTGGCCATGCCCCGCGCTCGACATCGGCCCAGGCGTTCCACGCCAGATAGGCGATCTTGGACGGGCTGAACCCCCATCGCGTCGCGTAATAAAGATTGAAATCCTGCAGCGCATAGGGACCGACGACGCTTTCGGTCGACTGGATCAGACCGTCGGCGCCGGGCGGCACCAGCTCCGGCGAGATCTCGGTCGCGAGGATCGCCTCGAGGATCGGCGCCGTCTGCGGTCCCAGTTCGCCCGACGCCGCGACAAAGCGGATCAAATGCTGGATCAGCGTCTTGGCGACCGAGGCGTTCGGGTTGTAATGCGACATCTGGTCGCCGACCCCATAGGTGCACCAGCCGAGCCCAAGCTCGGACAAGTCGCCGGTGCCGACCACCAGCCCACCATTATGGTTGGCGAGCCGGAACAGATAGTCTGTGCGCAACCCGGCCTGGACGTTTTCAAAGGTCACGTCGTAATGCGCCGTGCCCCGGGCCGAGGCGTGGCCGATATCTTCGAGCAGCTGCCGCGCCGCCGGGCGGATGTCGATCTCGGCGCCGCTGACGCCCAATGCCGACATCAGCTTCCAGGCATTCGCCTTCGTCGCCTCGCCGGTGGCGAAGCCCGGTAGCGTGTAGGCCAGGATATTGGTGCGCGGCAGCCCGAGCCGGTCCATCGTGCGCGCCGCGACGATCAGCGCCTGGGTTGAATCGAGCCCGCCGGAGACACCGATCACGAGCTTTTCGAGCCCGGTCGCGGTGAGCCGCTGGGCCAGCCCCTGGACCTGGATGTTGTACGCCTCGTAGCAGTTCTCGCGCAGCGTCGCCGGGTCGGACGGCACATAGGGGAACCGCTCGACCTCACGGCTGAGCGCCAGCCGTTCGCCGGGGGCGGTGAACGCAAACTCGATCGTGCGGAACGCCGGCAGCGAATTTGTCGCGGCGCGGGCGCAATCGCCAAAGGTGTTGGTGCGCATCCGCTCCTGCCGGATCCGGCCGAGATCGACATCGGCCTTGGCCATCTGCGGATGTGCCGAAAACCGCTCGGTCTCGGCCAGCCCCACACCGAGCTCGAAGATGCCGGCTTGACCGTCCCAGGCGAGATCGGTCGTCGATTCCCCAGCCCCGGCCGCGGAATAGGCATAGGCGGCGAGGCAGCGCGCCGATTGCGCGGCGCATAGGAGGCGGCGCATCTGCGCTTTGCCGATCGTGATGTTGCTGGCCGACAGGTTCAGCAGGAGCTCGGCACCGCAGAGTGCCGCCGCGGTGCTCGGCGGCTGCGGCACCCACAGATCCTCGCAGATCTCGACATGGAAGGTGAACCCGGCCGCCCCGCCGGCGGCAAACAAGAGATCGCTGCCAAACGGCACTCGCTCGCCGGCGAGGGTGATCGACCGGCCGCCGGTGCCCTCGCCCGAGGTGAAATGGCGCCGTTCATAAAATTCGCGGTAATTCGGCAGGTAAACCTTCGGCACCACGCCGAGCAGCCGCCCGTGATCGATCACTGCCGCGCAATTGTAGAGGTGTCCCTGGCAGCGCAACGGGGCGCCGACGACAAAGGCCGGAAACAGCTCGCGGCTTGCTCGCACCAGCCGGGCGAGCTCGTCCTCGACCGCATCGAGCAGCGCGTCCTGGAACAACAAATCGTCGATCGCGTAAGCCGACAGGCACAGCTCGGGGAACACCATCAGTGCGACCCGCGCTGCGTCGCCGGCGGCGAGCAGGGCCTCGACCGCACGCGCATTGCCGCGCGGCTCGGCCACGCGAACCTGGGGCACGCAGGTGCCGACGCGCACGAATTGATGCCGGTACGGCGAAAAGAACGAGGACATTGCCAATTGTGCTCGCAGGATCGGCCCGATTGCGTCAATCTGGGCAGCCGTAACCCGTTGCGAAAGGGCCTAGCCGGGCGGTAGGGCCAAACCGGGCGAAAGGACCTAGCCGGGCGAAAGGGCTAGACCGAGGCAGCTTCGGGTCAGCGCCGTCGTTGCCGTGAGCGCAGCAGCGCCCACACCACGCTGCCGATCCCGAACAGCGTGAACCCCAGCAGCACCAGCACGGCGAGATGGGTCGCGCCGATCAGGCGCCGGCCGACCCGGCCGACCGCATCGCCGGCGAACAGCAGCAACGGCGCCCATACGATGGCCGAGGTGATGTTGGCGATCCAGAAGCCGCGGCGCGACATCTGCATGATGCCGGCGGCGAGCGGGATCACCGCGCGTACCGGGCCGAAAAAGCGGCCGATGAACACGCTGATCCCGCCATAACGGGCAAAAAACCGGATGCCGCCCGGTAAGAGGTCGGGATGGCGGGTGAACGGCCACACACGGGCGAGGCCGCGACCAAAGCGGCGCCCGATCCAATATGAAATCGAATCGCCGAGCACTGCGCCGAAGATCGCTCCGGCCAGCACCGGCAGATACGGCAGAGAACCGGTCGCCATCAGCGCGCCGGCGGCGATCAACAGCGAGGTCCCCGGAAACAACAGGCTGACAAAGGCGAAGGACTCGCCAAAAGCGGTGGCAAACATGACCACGAACGCCCAGCCGGCATGCGCGGCGATAAAAGCGAGCGTCGGCTGGACCAAATGCTCCATCGATCCGGGATGAGACATTATGCGCGGGCGGCATGCCTGGATAGCACCACGCCCTTAAGCTAGCCTGACCCGGCGGCCGCATCGCCAATTCCGTCGTCGAGATCGAGCCGGCCGCATCGGGTGCAAGGGCTCGACGCATCGCCGACCGGGTGGATCGGCGACACCGCGAGCAGCTTTTCTGTAACCGCCGTCACATCCGGAGGGGACACATGGCCAACCCGATCGTCTATGGCCCGGCCGGCAGCACCTATGTGTGGAGCACGCGCTTGGCGCTGGCCGAGAAGGGCGTCACGCACGAGCTCGTGGAGGTGCCGTTTGGTGCCCACCGCGAAGCGCCGCATCTGTCGCGCCAACCATTCGCCAAGGTCCCGGCCTTTGAGCATGACGGGTTCGCGCTCTACGAGACCCAGGCGATCATCCGCTATGTCGACGAGCGTTTTCCGGGAGCGCCGTTGCAGCCGGAAGACGTGCATCAATGGTCGCGGATGAACCAGATCATCGGCATCGTCGATGCCTATGCCTGGCCCAGTATCGCCGGCGCGATCCTCTATAATCGCATGCTGGTGCCCCGTCTCGGCGGCACCCCGGACGAAACGGCGATCGCCGCCGCATTGCCCCGCGCGCATTTGTGCCTCGCCGAGATCGACCGGCTGATGGAGGACCATGCCTTTCTCGCCGCCGATTTCATCAGCCTCGCCGATCTGATGGTGATCCCGATCCTCCATTATTTCGCCAATGTGCCGGACGGCCGCGAACCGCTCGCCGAGCACCCGAAATTGCAGGACTGGCTGCGCCGCATGGAAACGCGCCAGAGTTTTCAGGTCACGAAGCCAACGCCACACTAAGCGCCGGCTCTTCATCTCGCCGCCGCGATCGCTCTCTGGCGCCGCCCCGAGCGGTTTTGGTCGTCGCTGCTCGCCGGTCTTCTGCTGGCGCTGACCCTGCCGGTCTTCTTCGTCTGGACCTACCCGGCCAACGAGGCCACGGCGAATTGGACGGCGATGCCGGCGGATTGGCAGGCGCTGCGCCAGCAATGGGAATTTTCCCATGCGGTCAACGCGGTCCTGACCTTTGCCGCGCTCGGCTTTTCCACGTTTTCGCTTCTTGGTGAGCGGGATCGGCCGTTCTGATCGGTCGTGGCGGATCTCGGCCCCGCGTCATTTCCGGTAAGGCGTCATTTCCGGTAAGGCGTCATTTCCGGTAAGGCGTCATTTCCGGTAAGGATTGACGAGACCGGCGACGATCGCCGCCAGCACGTCGCGCACCTGGCGTTCGTCGGCGCCCATCAGCACCGCGTCTTCGAGCGCCTCCTGCGCCAAATCGCGCAACTCGGCCAAGTTTTCGTTCAGCACCTTGATCTTTTCGACGCAGGACACTGGCTCGCCCTCGGGCGTCCGCCACACCGGAAAGTCGTTCGGCTCGCTCATCGCCGCTGATCTCCTCGCCGGTGATCTCCCGGCTATTTGAGCCCGTCCGCCCCGGCACCGGCCGCTGGCGCTGCGGCACCGCCCGCATCCGGCTTCTTCTGCCCGTTCGGTTGCGAGAAGATCATCTGCCCGATCAGGTTTTCGAGACTGACCGGCGCCTGAGTGTATTTGATTCTGCCGCCGGGCGGGATGTTCTTGTCCGAACCGCCGGGTACCAGAGACATGTATTTGTCACCGAGCAGGCTCGACGAAACGATCTCGGCAACCGTGTCTTCAGGCAGCTTGTATTTAGGATTGATGCTCATCGTCACCGTCGCGAGATAGGTTTTCGGATCGAGGCTGGCGCCGAGGACCGAACCGACCTTGACCCCGGCGATGCGCACATCGGTGCCGTCGCGCACGCCATCGATCCGCTCGAACTGTGCCGTCACCCGGTAGCCGCTGACCGCCCGCAGCTCGCTCGTCGAGTAGGCGAAGAACAGGAACAGCGCGGCAATGACGAGCACGACGGCGCCCATCACCGTCTCGATCACATTGCCGCGCATCGTTCCGGTCCCTTGCGGTCGCCGCTCGATTGCTGCCGACATGGCTTCGATCGATCTATTCGGGCGTCCACGGCTCGTAATCGCCGGTGGTCGGAGCACGCCGGCCGCCGCGCAGGATCGAACCCGGCGGATGGTAGGCGAGCGGTGTGCCGGTCGGGTTCGGCTGATGCGGCTTTTCCCAGGGATAGCGGGCGCGCGCCTCGGGCTGCGGCACCTCATCCACGGTATGATGCAGCCAGGCATGCCATTCGGGCGGCACCTTCGAGCCCTCCGGCTCGCCGTCATAGACGACCCAGCGCTTTTCGCGGCTGAACCGCCCGCCGCCACGCGACAGGGTGCGCCGTCCCTTCTCACGGTAATAGCGGTTGCCGAGACTGTCGGTGCCGACATAGTCGCCGCGCAGCAGGGTCAACAAACGCGTGCCGAGGCTCATCGCTCCATCCATCGACTCCCCGCCGGCGGCTGGACCGCGGCGCCGCGCTTTATCGCACCAGCGGTGCTGCGGCGTAAAGTTCAAACCGCTTGACCCCACGGATCGTCTGCATCATCTTGTGGTCAGTATTTGGGGAAACGCAAGATATTGGGGGCCAGGAATGCAGATCAAGCGACGCTTCACCGAGGCGGGCCGTGACCCGTATGCCGCGGTGCCGTTCCGCAATGCGACCAGCGAGATTCGCAACCCCGATGGCTCGGTCGTATTCCAGGCCGAGGATATCGCGGTGCCGACCGAATGGAGCCAGGTTGCCTGCGACATCCTCGCCCAGAAATATTTCCGCAAGGCCGGGGTGCCGGCCTGTCTGGCACCGGTGCCCGAGGATGGCGTCCCGGCTTGGCTGTGGCGGCGCATCGGCGATCCGGCCGCGGCCGCCGCACTGCCGGAAAGCGAACGGCTCGGCGCCGAGAACGATGCCCGGCAGGTATTCGACCGGATGGCCGGGACCTGGACCTATTGGGGCTGGAAGGGCGGCTATTTCGACACCGAGGAGGATGCGAGGGCGTTCCACGACGAGATCCGGCTGATGCTGGCGGGGCAGATTGCGGCGCCGAACTCGCCGCAATGGTTCAATACCGGGCTTCATTGGGCCTACGGCATCGACGGGCCGGCGCAGGGCCACCATTACGTCGATCATAAGAGCGGCGCGCTGACGATTTCGGCGAGCGCCTACGAGCATCCGCAGCCGCATGCCTGCTTTATCCAGTCGGTCGCCGACGATCTCGTCAATGAGCGCGGGATCATGGATCTCTGGGTGCGCGAGGCACGCATCTTCAAATACGGCTCGGGCTCCGGCTCCAATTTCTCGAAGCTGCGCGGCGATGGCGAGCGGCTGTCAGGTGGCGGCCGCTCCTCGGGGCTGATGAGCTTTTTGCGCATCGGCGACCGCGCCGCGGGTGCCATCAAATCCGGCGGCACGACACGGCGCGCCGCCAAGATGGTCATCGTCGATGTCGATCACCCGGATATCGAGGCGTTTATCGACTGGAAAGTGCTCGAAGAGCAGAAGGTCGCGGCGCTCGTCGCCGGTTCGAAGCTGGTCCGGCGGCATCTCGGCCGCGTCATGACGGCCTGCCGGGACGCAGCACCGCAAGGTCTGGCCGCTGCCTGCGACCCGGTACGGAACCCGGCATTGCAATCAGAGATTCGCGCCGCCCGCCGGGCGACGGTCCCGGAAAATTGCATCCAGCGAGTGATCCAGCTGGCCCGCCAGGGTTTCACCGCGATCGATTTCCGCACCTATGACACCGACTGGGATTCCGAAGCCTATCTGACCGTCGCCGGGCAGAATGCCAACAATTCGGTGCGGGTATCGAACGAGTTTCTCGAGCACGTCGCCGCGGGCGGACCCTGGGACCTGACCCGGCGCACCGACGGCAAGGTATCGAAGACGGTGGCGGCGCGGGCGCTGTGGGACCGAATCGGGCAGGCCGCCTGGGCCTCGGCCGATCCCGGCCTGCAGTTCGACACGACGATCAACGACTGGCACACCTGCCCCGCGAGCGGCCGGATCAACGCCTCGAACCCGTGCTCAGAATACAATTTCCTCGACGACACCGCCTGCAACCTCGCCTCGTTGAACCTGATGGCGTTCCGCCGTGCCGAGCCTGCCGCCGCGAAAGCGGGCGGCGGGTTTGACAGCGAAGCCTTCGCGCATGCGGTGCGGCTGTGGACGATCGTCCTCGAAATCTCGGTCATGATGGCGCAGTTCCCATCGCCCGAGATCGCCCGTCGCTCGTTCGAGTTCCGCACCCTCGGCCTCGGCTACGCCAATCTCGGCGGGCTGTTGATGGCGATGGGCATCGCCTATGACAGCGCCGCGGGCCGGGCCTTTGCCGCGGCGGTCACGGCGCTCTTGACCGGGGCGAGCTATGCCGCCTCGGCCGAGATGGCCGGCGATCCCGGATTGATCCCGCACGGCCCCTTTCCGGGCTATGCGCCCAATCGCGACGCCATGCTGCGGGTCATTCGCAACCACCGCCGCGCCGCGCACGGCCACAGTGCCGGATATGAGGGGCTGGCGATTGCGCCGGTGCCGCTCGACGCCGCCAGCTGCCCCGACCCGCTTCTGGTCGCTGCCGCCCGCAACACTTGGGACAGCGCGCTGATGCTCGGCGAACAGCACGGCTTCCGCAACGCGCAGGCGACGGTCATCGCGCCGACCGGGACGATCGGCCTCGTGATGGATTGCGATACGACCGGCATCGAACCCGATTTCGCGCTGGTCAAATTCAAGAAGTTGGCCGGCGGTGGCTATTTCAAGATCATCAACCGCGCGGTGCCGCTGGCGCTCGAGACACTCGGCTATGCGGCCGCCGACATCGCCGCGATCGAGCGCTATGCGCTGGGCCATGGCACGCTGGCCGGCGCGCCCGCGGTCAACCATCAGAGCCTGCGTGGCAAAGGCTTCGACGATCGCGCCTTGGCCGCGGTCGAGGCGGCGCTCGCCACCGCCTTTGACATCAAATTTGCCTTCAACAAATGGACGCTCGGCGAGGCGTTCTGCATCGAAGCGCTGGGTCTCGCAGCCGAGGCGCTCGACCGCCCGGGCTTCGACCTCTTGGCGGCACTCGGCTTCACCCGCGCCGAGATCGACGCCGCCAATCTCTGGTGCTGTGGTGCGATGACGCTCGAAGGGGCGCCGCACCTGAAGCCCGAGCACCTGCCGGTGTTCGATTGTGCCTCACCGTGCGGCCGCACCGGCACCCGCGTGCTCTCGGCCGAAAGCCACATCCGGATGATGGCAGCAGCCCAGCCCTTCATCTCGGGTGCCATCTCGAAGACGATCAACATGCCGAACGCGGCGACGATCGAGGATTGCAAGGATGCCTATTGGCTGTCCTGGCGGCTGGGGCTGAAGGCGACCGCACTCTATCGCGACGGCTCGAAATTGTCGCAACCCTTGGCGGCGAGCCTCTTTGGCGACGACGAAGAGGCCGAGGAGCAGGCGGCCGAGCTGTTTGAGAAATCGCCGGCCGAGCGCGCGCCGCTCGTCGCCGAGCGCATTGTCGAACGGGTGGTTGAGCGCATCGTCGAAAAAATCGTGCAGCGCGGCGAGCGCCGCCGCCTGCCGAACCGGCGCAAGGGCTACACGCAAAAGGCCACGGTCGGCGGCCACAAGGTCTATCTGCGCACCGGCGAGCACGAAGACGGCCGGCTCGCCGAAGTCTTTATCGACATGCACAAGGAGGGCTCGGCGTTCCGCTCGCTGATGCACAATTTCGCGATCGCGATCTCGATGGGGCTGCAATACGGCGTGCCGCTTGAGGAGTTTGTCGAGAGCTTTACGTTCAGCCGGTTCGAGCCATCGGGCATCGTCGAGGGCAACGACGCGATCAAGATGGCGACCTCGATCCTCGATTACATCTTTCGGGAATTGGCGATCTCGTATCTCGGCCGCGGCGATCTTGCCCATGCCGAGCCCGCCGATTTGTTGCCCGACACGGTCGGCAAGGGCGAAGCACAATCGAGCCTGCGCAGCGCGGACGACACCGGCGCGGCTGAGGTCGGCGCGGCTGACGACCGGCCGCTAGCCGCTTCCGCCGCCGGTTGCGATCTGGAAATCGAGCCGCGCGTTGCCGCAATGATGCAGCGCGACGTCTCCAACGGCTTTGTCCGCAACAAGCTGACCGTGCTGCATGGTGGGGCCGGCCGCAACGGGCCCACAGTTTCCGCCGTCGCCGATTTCGGCCTCGCAGGGGTAGCCGAGAACGCCCCCCTGGCGCTGCGCCTCGAACGCATCCGCGCCGCCCGCATCAAGGGCTACGAAGGCGACAGCTGCGCCGAATGCGGCAACTTCACGCTCATTCGCAGCGGCACCTGCCTCAAATGCGACACCTGCGGCGCCACCAGCGGATGCTCGTAAACTTGCGATGCCACCACTTTCTTGGACGGGTCTTTGACGGCGGTGGTGCTCCTGCTTAACTCCTTTAGGGCTGACTAGAGGCTGATATGGTCCCTGAAGTACGTTATCAGGTCTTCGTTTCCTCGACATACGATGACCTCCGCGAGGAACGCCAACAGGCGACGCAAGCGATATTGGAGGCAGGCTGCTTCCCGTCGGGAATGGAACTCTTCCCAGCCTCGGATGACACTCAGTGGGAGTTGATAAAGCGGGTTATCGAGGAGAGTGATTATTACATCGTGATTGTTGCAGGCCGATACGGCAGCCTCGGGTCGGAAGGCTTGAGTTTCACCGAGATGGAATATGACTACGCCGTAGCGCGGGGCATCCCCGTTCTCGGCTTTGTGCGAGAAGGAACTGGCGATATTCCTTTTGATAAAATGGAAAAATCGGACGAGGGCCGAAAAAGATTGGAGGCGTTCCGTAGGAAGGTAATGTCTCGCACTTGTCGAAAATACTCCTCGGCCGCTGAACTCGGTATGGCGGTCATCAAAAGCTTGATGGCAGAGTCTCGCATCCGCCCTAGAACCGGATGGGTGCGTGCAGATCAAGCACGATCTGACGAAGATATTCAGCGAGAGCGTGAGTTGAGACAGGAGCTGAAGTCGGCTCAGGAACTCGTCGAAGAGCTAAAAAGGGAGATACGCGATCGTGCCATTCTGGGCAACGAATTGGCCCCAGATTTGATCGCCCAAGGCGACGATAGATTTGATTTGACTGTCACCTACGTGGACCAAAATAAGACACCCGTAAAGGAGAATGTTTCGGTCACGTGGAATGAGGTATTCAAGGTCATCGGCCCAACGGTTTATGGATTCATTTTCAGCAAACGCAGCGAGTATGGTCTAAATCGTACTTATCTCTTCCAAGATAACCTTGAAGAACATATTAGGGCTAAGATAATCGAGAGAGTCGGCAACCGCAAGCTTCACATTGAGCCGAGTCAGGTGGACGCTTGTATTCTACAATATAAAGAATTGGGATTTCTGCGATTTGCTGAACAAAAGCAAAAGGGTGGCCAGGTATTTCGGGGGGTAACTCTCACCGAGCTTGGAGAACGGAGCCTCACGCGCTTAAGCATGCAGTTGCGGGAGGTAGAGAATGCGACCGCTGTCACAGCCGAGTCACCTTCGGCCTCTAACATGGCGAGGACCGCGTCGAAGGCTGTGAAGCCGCTCAGGCTAAAACGTGTTCGACCGGCTCTTTCCCGAACCTCGGGAGCTCGGCAGATGTAGCAAGCTGTAGGATGGGGTTGAGCGCAGCGAGACCCATCACGTCGCCGCGATGATGGGCTTCCCTTCGGTCAACCCGCCTGCCGGGTTGCCGGTCGAGACGGCTACATAAAGCCCGCGCCTCGGGCTGGGCGGATTATTGATGCGCGTCCAACTGGGTTTCGCGGACCATCCGCTCGTGCCCGTCGACGGTATTCTTGACCCGATATTGTGGCGTGCCGGCTTCGAGTGGAAGCAGGCGGACGATCGTGTAGCGGCCTCGGCTGGCGCGATCGACACCGGGATCCGGCACGAATTGCACCGCCTGGCCGACGCGGAATTTATGTTCTGACATCGCGACCTCCGAAAGCGAAAGCGCGGCACGGGCGCCGCGACTGCGCCGCCCGCACCCGGTTGCGTTACGCGGCTTGGAGGTCGACCGCCGAGGTCTTGCCCTGCTGGCCGCGTTCGAGCTGATAGCTGATCCGCTGGCCCTCGGTGAGATGGCCCAGACCCGAACGCTCGACGGCGGAGATATGGACGAACACGTCCTTTGAACCGTCTTCGGGCTGGATGAATCCATAACCCTTTTGTGTATTAAACCACTTCACGGTGCCGATCGTCATCGAGTTTCCTTGAGAAAAATTCTGTACCGGCGCCTTCGCCGGGTCAGATCACATTTCAATTTCGGGAGGCGCTGCTCGGCTTGCTGGAGGGCACACCGCATAGAACCGTGCCCAGATCGAAACACGACCTCCGTCATTTGTGAATTCGAGCGTCAATATTCAAATGATTCTTTTCACCGGCGCAATCGGGCCGCGGGGCGCAGCGACCGGGCCGAGCGCCGGACCGAGATCGCCCGGCCTCGATCGAGATCGCCCGGCCCCAATTCAGGGAAGCCGGGACCGGGCGCGGCCGACCCCGAACGACCGATCCTGCCGGCCCATCCTGCCGGCCGATCCTGGGCGAGCCTCACGCCTCGCCGTAATGGACGCGGCGGAACTGGCGGGTCGGGATCAGATCGTCGATATGCACGTCCCACAATGTTGCGCGGTCGCGCTGCTGGTGTTCGCCAAAGAGCTGCGCAAAGCGGCCGAGCTCGGTCACCGTGGCACCGTCGAGGCCAAAGCCGCGGGCGGTGGCGGCAAGGTCGCCGCGGCCATGGGTCGCGTGGCGCGGGTCGCCGCCATGGGCGCGGAATTTGTGCGTCTCGGCGCCGTAGCCACCATCGTTCAGGATGCAGATCAACAGCTTGAGGCCATGGCGACGGACCGTCTCCAATTCCTGGATATGCTGGTAGAGGCTGCCGTCGCCATCGATCAGCAGGATCTTGTCGCTACCGCGCGCGACCGCGACGCCGATCGCCGCCGACAGCCCCGAGCCGATCGCGCCAAAATCGAGCGGCGTGTGGTACTTGCCGGCCGGCCGGCCCTTCAGCTGGGTCATGCCGAAGCCGAAACAATGCCCGCCGGCGACGACGATGTCCCAATCCTTGGGGATCGTCGCATCGATCTCGCGCACCACCGGCCGCGGATCGAGCGTGCCTGGTGTCGGCTGGTACTCCTTCGCATCAGGCACATCGGCGGCGATCCGGTCGGCGATGGCGTTGCTGCGCCAGCCCGGGCGGCGGATGCCGCGTTCGACGAGCCGGCGGGTGATCGCCTCGGCGGCGGCGCGGGCGTCGGCGCGGATGTGCAGGTCGGCCGTCTTCAGTCCCTGCCACAGCCCCTTCGGGTTGACGTCGATCTGCACGACCTTGGCATTCGGGTAGAGATAGCCGCCCTCGGTCGTGTAGTGACCGAGCCCGGCCCCGGCGCCGATCACCAGATCGCTCTCGGCAAAGAATTCGCGGGCGAGATCGCTCGAAAACGTGCCGGCGATGTCGAGCGCGAACGGATTGCCGTCAAACAGCCCCTTGCCGAGCAGCGTCGTCGCCAGCAGCGCCCCGCTATGCTCGGCCAAGGCTTCGAGTGCTGCCTTGGCACCCGACCACACCGCACCGCGGCCGCCGATCACGACCGGCCGCTCGGCCTCGGCGATCATGCCGGCGACCTCCTCGACCAGCGCCGGGTCCGGCATCGCCGCCTGGCGGCGCGGCACCAATTCGCTCGACGGCGCGTAATCGGGCAGATATGGAAACGCCTCCTGCTGCAGATCGAGCGGCACGCTCAGCACCACCGGGCGGCGCTCGGCGCGGGCGACATAAAACGCCTCGCGGACATCGTCGAGCGCGCGGTCGATCGTGCGGATCGGCACGAAATGGGCACCGGTGGCGAGAGCCAGCGGCGCCTGGTCGATCTCCTGCATGTACCAGGATGCACCGACCGGCGCGTCGCCGGCAAACACCACGAGCGGCGCATTGCCGCGCGCCGCCATGACGAGCGCGGTCATGATCTGGGTATAGCCGGGGCCGCAAGTGACCGCGGCGACACCGACCTGGCCCGAAGCGCGGGCATAGGCGTCGGCCATCGCCACCGCGCAATGCTCGTGCCGGGCGTGGATCAGGCGCACGCCCTCATTGTCGGCCATTGCCGCCGACCAGTACATGTTGGCGTCGCCCATCAGCGTGAACAGCGTGTTGACGCCCTCGGCGGCAAACGCCCGCGCCAAGACATCGCAAACCTTGTTGTCGCTCATTGAATGTTTCCTTTGCGGGGTTTTTCTTTGGCGAAAAACATCTGCCGCAGCCAGCCGAGAAACGCCCGCCACAACAGCGCGCCACCGCGCAGCTCGGGGGCCGCCGCAGATGCGGATGGAGAGGGATCGCGACGCACGGCACCGCTTTCGCCGATCGCGGCAGAGAGCGACGGCTGGGCGGCACCCGAAGCATCGAGGGCGGGCTCGACCTCCGCGACCGGCGGCGCCCGCTCGGCGGCGAGACGGGCGAGATTGGCGGCGAACTCGGCCAGGAGCGCGCGGGCGAGATGGACCCCGCCGGCATTGGCAAAGGTTTCGAGCGGGCCGGTAACCGTGAAATTGCCCTCGCAGGCGAGCGTCGTCGTCCCCGTTCCGCTCGCTCCGCTCGCCGTCACCACCCCCGAGGCGACCGCCCGCGAGGCGCCGCGGCCATCGATGCCGCGCCCCTCGATCGTGCAGCGCCTTGCGTCGTCGTCATAGGCGAGCCTCGCTTCGCCACGAAACATCGCGACGGTCGGGCCGAACTTGACCCGCACCGTGCCCTGATAGGTGCCGTCTTCGCCGCTGGCGCTGAGCGTCGCCCCGGGGATGCACGATGCGACCAGCGCCGGATCGCGCAGCAATGGCCACACGGCAGCGGGTGGCGCGGCGATCGTGACCGCTTCCTTCAGCGAGATCATGCCGGCAGGCTAATCGAGAGCGGCGGGGCTTGTCGATCGCCACGCTTGCGAGAGGTCGGCGCTTGACCGGCATTGCGCCCTGTAACACACTTGTCCTCACACTCCATGGAGCATTATCCCCGATGATCTTCTATCCCGAAGAAAGAATCGCCATATTTATTGACGGTGCGAACCTATACTCGGCAGCGCGGGGCCTCGCTTTCGATATCGATTACAAACGGCTGCTCGATTTGTTCAGCACCAAGGGGCGGCTTATCCGCGCATTTTATTATACCGCGCTGATCGAGGATCAAGAATATTCACCAATACGGCCGCTTGTCGACTGGCTCGACTATAATGGCTACGCGATGGTCACCAAGCCGACCCGGGAGTTCACCGACGCGATGGGCCGGCGGCGGATCAAGGGCAACATGGATATCGAGCTGGCGATCGACATGCTGGAGATGGCGCAGTACATCGACCACGCGATCCTGTTTTCCGGCGACGGCGATTTCCGCCGGCTGGTCGAGGCGGTGCAGCGCCGCGGGGTGCGCGTGTCGGTGGTGTCGACGATCCGCTCCTCGCCGCCGATGGTATCGGACGATTTGCGCCGCCAGGCCGATAATTTCATCGAGCTACAAGAGCTCGCGCCGAACATCATGCGCAACCATCCCGCCCGCGACGACATGCAGCGCGGACGCCCGAGCGAACCCACGGACGAGGCGTGAATTCGCCATCGGCGCCGCGCGATCCCGCCCTGCCGGTGCTGCTGCCGGACCGCGACTGCCCGCTCTGCCCGCGGCTCGCCGCCTTTCGCGCAGCGCAGCGAAACGCCCACCCGGAATGGTTCAATGCGCCGGTGCCGCCGTTTGGCGACGACCGCGCCGAATTGCTGATCGTCGGCTTGGCACCCGGACTCCGTGGCGCCAACCGCACCGGCCGGCCGTTCACCGGCGATTATGCCGGCGAACTCCTTTATGCGACGCTGAAGAAGTTTGCCCTCGCCGACGGCGCTTACGATGCGCGGGCCGATGACGGCCTGGCCCTGGTTCGGGCGCGCATCACCAACGCGGTGCGCTGCGTGCCGCCGCAGAACCGGCCGGAACCGGGCGAAGTCGCCGCCTGCCGCGGCTTTCTGGCGGCCGAGATCGCAGCGCTGCCGCGGCTGCGGGCGATCCTGGCGCTGGGCTCGATCGCCCACGACGCGGTCCTGCTGGCACAGGGGCTGCGCCGCCGGCAATATCCGTTCGGCCACGGCGCGCTCCATGCTTTGCCCGACGCCACGCTGCTCGCCGACAGCTATCATTGCTCGCGGCTCAACACCAACACCGGCCGGCTGACCCCGGCGATGTTCGAGGCGGTGTTCGCAACACTGGTCGACCGGCTCACTCGCTGAACCCGACCGGCCGCTGAACCCGACCGGCCGTTGCACCCGACCGGCGAGGCGTCGTCGCAGCGATGCACTCCATGCATGCCTCGGCGGCAAACCTGCCGGCATTTTGCGATTGATTCGCAGCGCTAGCCCGGCGATGGTGCGAAGGGTTCGCATTTGCATGTCATCGGAGGGGTCGTCGATGCGCCGTATCGCCTGGGTCGCGGCATTTCTGGTCTTTACTGCGGCGGGGCCCGCCCTCGCCGACCCGCCGAGCTTCGCGATCGCGCTCAAAGGCGGCCAGTTCGTGCCGAGCCAGTTGCAGATCCCGGCCGGCACCAGAGTGAAGCTTGTCGTGCACAACGAGAACGCGACCCCTTCCGAATTCGAAAGCCATCAGTTCCACCGTGAAAAGGTCGTGCCGGCAGGCCGGCAGGTCATCGTCTTCGTCGGGCCGCTCGATCCCGGGACTTATGAATTCTTCGACGACTTCCACCCGCAGACGCGCGGCCATCTGATCGTCAAATAGCGGGTGCGGACATGTTGGCGACGGCGATCATCGTCTTTCGTGAAGTTCTCGAGGCTGCACTGGTCGTCGGCATCGTGCTGGCGGCGAGCCGCGGGGTGCCGGGCCGGAATCTCTGGGTGACCGCCGGGATCGCCGGCGGGGTGCTCGGTGCCGGTCTCGTTGCCGCTTGCGCCGGGGCAATTGCCGAGGCGGTCAACGGCGTCGGGCAGGAGCTGTTCAACGCGGCGATCCTGTTCACCGCGGTCATGATGCTGGGCTGGCACAATGTCTGGATGAACCGGCACGGGCGCGAGCTGGCTTCGGCCGCAGCCACGCTCGGCAAGGCGGTCGTCGGCGGCAGCCGGCCGCTCTACGCGCTGGCGCTCGTGGTCGGCATCGCGGTGCTGCGCGAGGGTTCGGAGATCGTGCTGTTTTTGTATGGCATCGCGATCGCCTCCGGTGCGAGCGGGCTGAGCATGTTGGCCGGCGGGATCGTCGGGCTGATCGGCGGGGCCGCGGTCGGTGCGCTGATCTATCTGGGCTTGCTGGCGGTGCCGCTGCGCCGGCTGTTCACCGTGACGAGCTGGCTGATCCTGCTCTTGGCGGCCGGCATGGCCTCGCAAGGTGCGGCCTTTCTGATGCAGGCAAATTTGTTGCCGGCGCTCGGCAACGATGTGTGGAACACCTCCTGGCTGCTGACCGAAAACAGCATGTTCGGCCTGGTGCTGCACGTGCTGATCGGCTATTCGGCGGAGCCTGCCGGGATCCAGGTGGTGTTCTATCTCGCCACCATCCTCGTGATCGGCACATTGATGCGGTTGCTCGGGCGCGCCCCGACGGACAAATCCGGTCGATCGGCGGCGCCGGCCTCGGTCTAATGCGGGCCGGTTCTAATGCGGGCCAGTTCGCTATTGTGGCGGGGCTGCTTACTCATCCGATAGCGTGAAGACGGGACAAGGTGTGGCGATGCCGCGCAGCATGTGCTGGCCCAGCGGCACCAGCGGCGCGCTGATTTCGGCCGCAACCGCACCCGAGATCAGCACCGACCGGCCGAGCGGCCGGCACAGCCCCTCCAGTCGGCTGACGAGGTTGACCGCCGGGCCGATGGCGGTGAAGTCGAGCCGGTCGGCGGCGCCAATATTGCCCCACAGCATCTCACCGAGATGCAGCGCCGCCCCGAAGGGTAAGGGCGGCAGACCCTGCGCGTGCCGCACCGCATCGAGGTGGGCCATGCCGGCGCGGGCAGCGGCGACTGCGCGCAGCGCCGCCGTGCATGCCTCGGCCGGCGTGGCGGTGACCGGAAAAATCGCCAGCACGCCGTCGCCGATAAACTTCAGCACTTCGCCGCCAAAGGCGTGCACCGCACCGGCGACACGGTCGAACCAGGCATCGAGGGCGGCGATCACTGCCGCGGGCTGGGTCGCCTCGGAGAGTGCCGTAAAATCGCGCAGATCGGCCGAGAGCAGTGCCGCGCGGATGGTTTCTCCGGTGCCGCGGCGCAATGCGCCGGCCTGGACCTGCGCGGCACTGCGCCGGCCGAGATAGGCCTCGAGCAGCGCGGCCAACGCCGTCCGCCCAGCCAGCGCGGCCAAGGGTGCGGCGGCAAAGCGTGCGACCTGATGCAGCCGATCGACCGCGACCGCGTCGAACGTCCGGGTCCCGGCCCAGCCCAGCACCGGATGCTCCGGCCCGGAACCGTCCAACCCCGCGCCGACCGTAGTCTCCTGCACCGGACCAAGCCCGGAGAGCCACTGCCGACCCGTGTGGTCGAGCGGACCGCCGGCGAAGCCCAACGCCTCGATGACCGCCCCGGTCTCCGCCCGCCACAGCCAGGTGCGGCGAGCGATGATCGGATGCGGCGCTGCGAGTGTCAGCGCGCCGCCGGCCAGCGGCAGGCCATCGCCATCGGCCAGCAGCCGGCTGCCAAGCTCGGCCAGGAACCGGTCGGGGCCTGGCGACCCGCATGCCTCGTCCACGAGCCAGGCGAGGGGTTCGGGCAAATCCATGCCGCGATCATGCCGCCACGGCCCCGGCCTGTCATCCGCGCCGCAGCGATGGCACAGCCGCTCCCCCGGGTCTATCCTGGCGCCGGCTCTCGCCGCGGCCCCGTTACCCGCCGCCGCAGGGCGCCTCGTGCCAGCACAACGCAGGGAGAGACCGATGCAACAGGCTCTCGTCGTCCACCGCGAGACGCACATCCCAGCACCACCTGCCGCGGTGTTTGCGCTGCTGACCGATCCGGAGAAGATCCTGCGCTGGATGGGAACCGAGGCGCAGATCGAGCCGCAGCCGGGCGGGCTCTATCTTGTCAACGTCACCGGCGCCCGCTGCGCCCGCGGCTCTTTCCAGGAGGTGGTGCCGGTGCACCGCCTCGCCTACAGCTTTGGCTGGGACGGCAGTGACCTGGTGCCGCCGGGATCGAGCCTGGTCGAGATCGACCTGATCGAGCAGCCCGACGGGACGCTGCTGCGCCTGACCCATAGCGGTCTGCCCAATGCCGAGCAATGCGCCGGGCACGCCGAAGGCTGGAGCCACTATCTCGGTCGGCTGACCGAGGTTGCAGCCGGGCACGACCCGGGCCCGGACCCCTGGCACGGACGCACCGGCGAGGTGTGAGTGTTTTGGCTCCCGGTGCCACCGCCGGCGCGATCACCCGCGAGCTTGCGCATGGCGAAAAACCGCCGGCGTGACCCAGGGGCAGGTGCTTCGATTTCCCTCGCCGGCTGCTAGCCGGGCGCAGCCCCCTGGATGTTGACGAGCAGCCCGTAGAGCGATTGCGAAGCGGCCATGAACAGGTAGTTGCGCTTCGGTCCGCCAAAGGTGAGGTTGGCGCAGATTTCCGGCAGGCGGATGCGGCCGATCAGCTTGCCTTCCTTGTTCCACACGGTGACCCCGCAATAACCCAAGGGCGCGTTCGAGCCGACCCACAAGTTTCCGGCACGATCGGCGCGCATGCCGTCGGGGCCGCAATGCACGCCATCCACCATGCAATCGGTGAAGCGGCGCATATTGGCGAGCTTCTGGCCCTGCACGTCAAAGGCATAGATCACCCCCTTGCCGCCCTTTGTCTGGCCCGGCCCGGGCCCGGTGCTGATCAGATAGAGCGTCTTGTAGTCGGGCGAAAAGCAGATGCCGTTCGGATCGGGGACCTCGCCGCCGCCGACCACCACATCGAGCCGGCCGCTCGGGTCCCAGCGATAGGTGTTGGTCGGCAACTCGCCTTTGAGGCCGCCGATCAGCCCGACCCCGTGGTCGCCGAGATTGGGGTTGTAGACCCCGTTCGGGTTCGCCCGCCCGCCGGCCACATCCGGATGGCCCTCGGTCAGCTGCGCGCCATAGGGCGGGTCGGTGAACCAGATGCTGCCATCGGGGTGCGGCACCAAATCGTTGGGTGAGTTCAGCGGCTTGCCCTGATAGGAATCGGCGATGACGGTCATCGAACCGTCGGGCTCCCAGCGCACCACCCGGCGGAAGAAGTCCTGGGTCGACAGCTGGCGGCCCTGGAAATCGAAGGAATTGCCGTTGCTGTTGAAGGATGGCCGGCGATAGACGCTGACCCTGTGGGTTTCCCAGGTGTAGCGGTACTGGGTGTCGCCCTTGACATCGCTGAAGACGAGGTAGTTGCCCTCGCCGGACCAGGCCGGACCCTCGGCCCAGTTGGCTCCGGTCCACAGGCGATGCAACCCGGCGAGCCCCACCACGTATTGGCTGAAGGATGGATCGACGATCAGGATGTCGGGATCGGGATAGATGTTAGGCGGCGCGAACCGGCCCCATCGGCGCGGCGGCTCGCTGATCACGGTCGGCGGATGACCGAGCGCCGGCCCGTGCGCCGGTTTGGTCTGGCCGTGCGCCAGCGCCGGGACCAGTGCCGCCGCACCGGCGATCAGGCTGCGCCGGGTCAGCCGGCTGCGGTCGAATGATGGTGTCACCCCGTTTCCTCCCCAATTGTCGGATTATGTGCCGGCCAGCGCGCGCGGCTGCCGATGTGGCAATGATCAGGCGTTGCGCTCGCGCAGGATGCGGGCGCGGCTCCTCTGCCAGTCGCGCGCCTTCTCGGCTTCGCGCTTGTCGGCCTTGCGCTTGCCACGAGCAAGACCGAGCGCGATCTTGGCCCGGCCACGCTCGTTGAAATAGATCGACAGCGGCACCACCGTCACCCCGTCGCGCCGGATCGCCCCCAAGAGCCGGTTCATTTCCTTGCGGTGCAGCAACAGCTTTCGCGGCCGTCGCGGCTCGTGGTTGAAATGCGCCGAAGCCGAATATTCGGGAATGTTGGCATTGACCAGAAACAGCTCGCCGCCGCTCTCGTCGGCATAGGCCTCGGTGATGCTGGCCTGCCCCTTGCGCAACACCTTGACCTCGGTCCCGTGCAGTACGAGCCCGGCTTCGAGCGTGTCTTCGATCACGTAATCGTGGCGCGCGCGCCGGTTCTGCGCGACGTAATGGTCGGTGGCCCGCATCACCCGCCCAAGCTCAGTTCAGACCGGGGCTCAGTTCAACAGGCCGGCGCCGCGCATCGCCCGCGCCACCCGCTCCTGCGTCTCGGGCGTGGTCTGCCACAGCGGCAGCCGCACCGTCGGCTCGCAGCGGCCGAGCAGCGAGGCGGCATATTTGACCGGAGCGGGGCTGGTCTCGGCGAACAGCGCATCGTGCAGCGGGATCAACCGCTCGTTGATGCGGCGCACCGTCACGACATCGCCCTTCTGCCACGCCTCATGCATCTCGGCGAGCAGTCGCGGCGCCACATTGGCGGTGACCGAGATGCAGCCATCGCCGCCCTGCGCCAGATAGGCAACCGCGGTCGCATCCTCTCCGGACAGCAGCGAAAACCCGCCATCAATCTCGACCCGCATGCGCAATGGCCGGGCGAGGTCGTTGGTCGCATCCTTGACCCCGACAATGTTCGGCAACCGGGCGAGCCGCGCCATCGTCGCGTTCGACATGTCGACCGATGAGCGGCCGGGGATGTTGTAGATCACGATCGGCAGCTCGACCGCATCGTGCACCGCCTTGAAATGCTGGTAGAGCCCCTCCTGGGTCGGCTTGTTGTAATAGGGGCAGACAACGAGCGCGGCATCCGCACCGGCTGCCTTGGCCGCTCGCGTCAGTGCGATCGTGTGGTCGGTCGAATTGGTGCCGGTGCCGGCGATGACCGGAACCTTGCGGCCGGCCGCCTCGGCACAGAGGGCGACGACCCGCCGATGCTCGTCGTCATGCAGCGATGGTGATTCGCCGGTGGTGCCGCACGGCACCAGACCGTGCGTGCCCTGCTCGACCTGCCACGCCACCAGCTTCTGGAAGGCACCTTCATCGACGCCTCCATTGCGGAAGGGCGTGATCAGCGCAACGAGCGATCCCTTGAACATCGACTCCTCCCAGATGGCGTGCGGCTCAGACGACGATAATCCGCGCGGCGGCGGCCTTCAACAACGCCGCACCCCTCGCAACTGACCGGGGCCGCCCGCAGGCTTGTCACCTCCGGCAAAACCTCGTAATGGTTTTTGCCTCATCTTTGCGCCGGCAAGGAAGGGGGGCCAACCTTGCCCTGGCTGAGCCGCTTGGTTCTTGCGCTGGTCATTGTCGGTACGGCAACCGGCTGGGCGCGCGCGCAAGGGCTTGCGGATGCCGACCTGGCGGCGGCGCGAGCCGCTTTTGCCGCGGCGCGGACCGGTGATTGGAGCCGGGCCTATGCGGCTGCGGCGCCGATCAAGAACCCGCTGCTGCTGAAGATGCTGCATTGGGAGGACTACGCCAGCCCCGGGGCTCCCGGCAGCTTTGCCGAGATCGCCGATTTCATCGCGAAGAATCCGAATTGGCCGCACCAGACGGCATTGCGCAAGCACGCCGAGGAGGCGCTGGCCGGCGAGAGCGATGCCGTCGCCGCGGCGTGGCTCGAGCGCTATCCCCCGCTCAGCGCCGCCGGACAGGTCCGCGCCGCCGAGATCAAGCTCGCCGCAGGCAATATCGCTGCCGGCACCGCGGCGCTGCGCGCAGCCTGGATCGGATGCGATTTCAACGCGCTCGATGAGAAGGCGTTTCTCGCCAAGCACGCCGCTGTGGTCCGGCCGGTGGATGACGAGGCCCGCCTCGACCGCCTCCTGTGGGCGGACAAGATCGAGGCGGCCCGGCGCATGCTCGCGCGGGTACCACCCGACCGGAGGAAGCTGGCCGAGGCACGCCTGGCGCTGGCGGTGCAGGCCCCGGCGGCACCGCTGCTCGTCGCCGACGTCCCGGTCGCGCTGCGCAGCAATCCCGGCCTCCTCTACGCAGAGCTGCGCTGGCAGCGCGAGAAGGGCATGACCGAGGCTGCGGTTGCGAGCCTCGAAGTCGATGCCGGCGACCCGGTGCACCCCGCGGTATGGTGGCATGAGCGCCAGATCATCGCGCGCCAACTGCTCGCCGCCGGCAACCCCGATCTCGCTTATCGCATTGCCGCGCAACATGGCGCGCTCGACGGCGACGATCTCTCGAACGCCGATTTCCTGCTCGGCTACATCGCGCTGCGGTTTATGAAAAAGCCGGCACTGGCGTTCGATTATTTCTCCCACATCCTCGCCCGCGCCGACACGCCCTACGCCAAGGCGCGCGCCGGCTATTGGGGCGGACGGGCAGCGGAAGCCGAGGCGAAATCGGCGCTCGCAAAAAAATGGTATGCCGCCGGGGCCGAGCATATGGCGACCTTTTACGGCCAGCTCGCAGCGCACGAGCTCGGCAATGACGCGCCGCCGCACCCGGTCGCCGAACCGGTTCCGAGCGCCGCCGAGCGCGCCGCCTTCGATGATGACGAGCTGGTCCGCGCCACGCGCCTGTTCCTTGCGCTCGGCGACCAGCGCGACGGCAAGGTGTTCCTGCTGCACCTCGCCGATCATGCCGATACGCCGACCGAGTTCGCGATGCTCGCCGCACTCGCCGAACGTAACGGGCGCATCGATCTGTCGATCGCCGTCGCCAAGCGGGCGATCGTCGCCGGCACGCCGCTGATGATCCACGGCTACCCGGTGGTGGCACTGCCGAGCGGCGGCGATGTCGAACACGCGCTGATCTTTGCGATCGTGCGTCAGGAAAGCGCCTTCGACACCGGGGCGGTGAGCCCGGCGGGAGCGCTCGGGCTGATGCAGCTGATGCCGGCGACCGCGAGCTTCATGGCCGACAAGCTGTCGCTGCCGTTCTCGATCCCGCGACTGACGCTCGACGCGACCTACAACCTGACCCTGGGGCGCGGCTATCTGGAGCATCTGATCGAAGATTTCGGCGGCTCTTATGCGCTGGCGATCGCCGCCTACAATGCCGGGCCGAGCCGGGTGCGGCAGTGGCTCGCCGAATATGGCGACCCGCGCGGCGGCGATGTCGACATGGTGGATTGGATCGAGACCATCCCGATCGACGAGACCCGGCTCTATGTGCAGCGGGTGCTCGAAAATCTGCAGGTCTACCGGGGCCAGGAGAGCCGCAACTCGGCGTTCTCGCTGGTCAGCGACCTCGCCCGCTAGGCCGCAGGCGCAGGGCCGGCCGGACAGACCCTCAGGGTTAACCCACAGACCCTCAGGGTTGACCCGTCCGCATCGGAGACCTGCGCAGAACGGCTTAGGTGCCGGTCCAATAGCCCGCATAAACTCACCCGAGCGCCGCTGTCCGTGTTTGTGTTGCCCGGGTCCAATTTGACTGGAGGTGTACGCCATGCAGTACCGGCGAATTTCGGCTGATTGCCATCTCGACATGCTCTGGCTGCCGCCCGAGCTGTTCACCTCGAACGCGTCGAGCAAGATGAAAGACCTGATGCCGTATGTCGCCGAGCGGGACGGCGTAAAGCGGTGGACCGACAACAGCGGCGCAGAGTACGGCCTTTGTGGCGGCGTCGGTGCCACGGGCACACCGTGGGTCCCCGGGAAGCAGCTGCGGGCCGACAAGATGGCCGAAGCCGGGCTCTACAAGGACTATTTCGAGAAAGGCTTGCGCCGGCCGGGCGACCCGGATCTTCGCGTCAAGGACATGGATCGGGACGGCGTCGACGCCGAGGTCATCTATGGCATTCTCGCCGCCTGCGCCAAGATGAAGGACCCCGAAGCCGCGGATGAGATGCTGCGCATCTATAACGACTTCATGCACAGTTTCAGCAGCCGCTACCCCGAGCGAATGATCGGGCTGGCGTGCCTGCCCTACAGCAATATCGAGGGTGCGGCCCGGGAAGTTCGCCGGGTTGCCAAGATGGGCATGAGGGGTGTCGAGCTGTCGTGCTCTTGGCATATGACGCCGATGTGGCACCCGATGTGGGACCCGCTGTGGGAGGCGGTCAACGAGACGCAGTTGCCGCTGCATTTCCACACCTTCCCGGCAACCGACCCCGAACTGCGCAAATCGCTCGAACCGACAATCGCGCGGCGCATGAGCTATAGCGGGCTGTGCCGGTTCCAGATGACCCTGGCAACGATCCTGACGGACCTGATGGGAGCGGCGGTGTTCGAGCGCTTCCCGAACATCCGCATGGTGCTCGGCGAGAGCGGCATCGGCTGGATCCCCTATGTGCTCGACCGCATGGATTTCGAGTTCGAGGACCAGTACCAGGATCTGAAGCTCAAGATGAAGCCGAGCGAATATTGGCGCCGCCAATGCCGGGCGACGTTCCAATACGACCGGGTCGGCACCAAGCTGATCGAGGATATGGGTGTCGAGACGCTGATGTGGGGTTCCGACTTCCCGCATCCGGATGGGGTGTGGCCGGAATCGAAGAAATACATCGAGGATCAGTTCAGCCACCTGCCGGGCGAGGTCACCTACAAGATGACTTGCGAGAACGCCGGCAAGTTCTATGGGCTGATCAACTGACGAACAACAAAGCTCTCTCGGCCGATCGGTCGCCGGGCGGAGCATAAGAGACCGAGACGAACCTTGCGAAGGGCGGCGGAAGCCGCCCTTTTTTCGTCGGCGCCGGCGTGTGTGGTTCCACACTCGGCACCACCCGGCTGCAATCTGC
>Ga0335075_10003551_pt1 | contig 24673 bp, 26 predicted proteins | sample Lox_Sample_24_FD_206723 | JGI IMG/M metagenome (GOLD analysis project Ga0335075, IMG submission 206723) | Soil microbial communities from Loxahatchee National Wildlife Refuge, Florida, United States - Lox_Sample_2.4 | ecosystem: Environmental > Terrestrial > Soil > Wetlands | place: USA...
ATTGTGGCCGCCCTCATGGATCAGCGTGGTGTATTCGCGCACCTGGTCCGGGGTGAAGCGGTCGGCCATCGACAGCATCAGGTCGGAGAACCCGATGATCGCGTTCAGCGGCGTCTTGAGTTCGTGGCTCATCGTGCGCATGAGCGTCGTCTTGGTCGTATCCGCGCTGGCTGAGGCTTCGTCGAAGCGGCGCGTGAGGTCCGCGAGATAGCTCGCCTGCGCGGCAGCGGCATCGCGCGTCTCGGCGAGGGTCTTTGTCTGCTCTTCCAGCGCACGCTCTGCACGGCGCCGCTCGCTGATGTCGGTGTAGATCACGACGCGGCCGTCGGCGGCGACGCGGTCGCGCATCACGAAGGCTTCACCGTTCTTGAGTTCCACGGTCATCACGCCGGCCGGGCTGCGATGCGCTTCGATGCGGCGCGCGACCCACTGATCCGGAGGTTCGCGGTGTTCGATGCGCTTGCTGACCCGGGCGCGCTCCATCAATTCGTCGAAGCTGCGGCCCAGGAGCTCCGCCTTCGATGCGAAGCCGAAGAAGCCGGCATAGGCATCGTTGCAGACCACGACGCGATCCTGCTTGTCGAAGAACGCGAACGCGTCTGCGGTCAGCGCCACGGCTTCTTCCAGCCGGGTCTGGGAGATGCGCGCTTCGGTGACGTCGCTCCACAGCGCGATCCAGCCGCCGGCGCGCGTGCGGCGCGCCTTGATCTCGATCGTGCGGCCGTCGGCCAAATGGATGTCGAGCGGGCGATAATCCCCCTTGAGAAGCTGGGCGCGGCGGCGCGCGATGAAGGCCTCGGCGTGCTGGGCATCGGTCTTGGCGATCTCTCCGCCCGCGATTTCCAGGCGAATAAGCTGTTCATAACTCTGTCCCAAAAGGACATCGCGCGGCGGCAGCGAGCGGAACAAATAGTTGAGGTGCTGATTCGCGAACACCAGCCGCTCGCGCGAATCGAACACCGTCACCGCGACGCGCAGGCAATGCAGCGCATCGACAAGCTCTGGTGCTGCCGCGTCATCGAAGTCGAGCGCGGCCAACGCCGGTGAAAGGGCGAGATTCAAAGGCTGGAGTTCCCCGTACAGCGCGCAGACAGTGGCAGAAGCAAATTAGTGAAAAGTTTCGGCAATTCTCCACACTCTGGGAGAGGCCGCCCGAATCGCGCCACCATCCTTAAGCAGTCGTAAACGGGGTGGTCTTCAAACCTTGCGAATTAACGAACGAATTCGAATGCGATTCAAGTTTCGTTAAGTTTGCACGGCCACGATGGAACTCAGATTCGGGCAAGGCGTATTCGGTTAATGGGAATTCACCAAAAGCTTCGCGTTGCCTCCGACGTCGGCGAGACGGCGCAGCGCAGGCTTTTCGTCAGTATACAGATTGCCAAGGCGGGAATCGGCGCTGTGCTGGCGGCCGGCTTTGTCGGGCTGATCGGCCGGCCCGATCTTCTGGAGACGATCGCGCTGGCGGGCCTGCTCGCGCCGGCGGCTCTGGCGATGTTCGCGCTGACCCCGATCCCGCTTGTGCTGCTGGAACAGGCTTCGCTCGTAATCTTCGCCGCGCTCATCGGTTACCTCGCCACGCTGACGGGCGGGGTTACCTCGCCGCTGATCATCTGGCTCGTGCTCGTGCCTGCCGAAGCAGCACTCGCCGGCGGACGGCCTGCCGTGCTGCGCGCCGCCGCCGCCGCATCGCTTGCGCTCATCGCAATCTCCGCCATTCAGGCGTTCGGTGCTCTGCCGCTGTCGCGCCTGCCGTCGCCGGCCTGGCAGATCTACGCCGTGTCGATCCTCGCGGCCGTGGTGCAGGCGGGACTGGTCGCCGCCGCGGCGCAGGACCGCCAGCGTGCCGCCGATCAGGCTGCGGCCGAAGGCGCCGCGATGTATCGCTTTCTCGCCGACAATGCGATGGACCTGATCACCCGCCATACCGCCGATGGCCGCATCCGCTTCGCAAGCCCGGCGGCGCAGACGCTGCTGGGCCTTTCCCCGGATACGCTGATCGGGCAGGCGCCGGCCGCACTGGTTCATCCCGATGATCTGCGCGCGATCCAGGCTGCGTTCATGGAGGCGAGCTATTTCGCGCGCTCTGCCACGGCCGAGATCCGGTTGAAGCGCGCCGACGGGACCTTCGTGTGGTCGGAGATCCGCTGCCGCCCGGCGACGCCGGTCAAAGGCAAGGCCGCCGACATCGTCGCGGTCACGCGCGACATCACCGAGCGCAAGAGCCACGAGCGCGCGCTGATCGAGGCCCGCGATCTCGCCGAGGAGGCCAACCGCGCGAAATCGACCTTCCTCGCGAATATGAGCCACGAACTGCGCACGCCGCTGAACGCGATCCTCGGCTTCTCCGAAGTGATGACGCACGAGATGTTCGGGCCGGTCGGAAGCCCACGCTATCTCGAATATTCGCGCCTGATCCATGAGAGCGGCGCGCATCTTCTGGAGCTCATCAACGGCATCCTCGACATGTCGAAGATCGAGGCCGGAAAGTTCGAACTGTCGGAAGAGATTTTCGATCTCGACGAAGTCGTTACATCCTGTTTGCGCTTTGTGCGCCAACCGGCGGAACGCGCGGGCGTCCGGCTCAGGACCGCGGTTGCGCCGTCGGTGCACACGATCTTCGCCGACAAGCGCGCGGTCAAACAGGTCCTCGTCAATCTGCTTTCCAACGGCGTCAAGTTCACGCCGCGCGGCGGCGAAGTGCGTGTGACGGCGAGCCTGGACAGCCGCGGCGTCGAGATCGCGGTGTCGGATTCCGGCGTCGGCATTTCCGCAAAAGACCTCGACCGTCTCGGCAGGCCGTTCGAGCAGGTCGAAGGCGAGCATGTGCGCTCCAAGGAAGGCACCGGCCTCGGCCTCGCGCTGGTGAAAGCCTTTGCGTCGATGCATGGCGGTGAGGCGACGATCGAATCCACGCTCGGCGTCGGGACCACCGTGCATGTGCGCCTGCCGTATGCAGCCGTCGATGAGAAGGGCGTGCGTGTGGCGCCGACCGAGGCCAAGATCATTCCGTTCAAGGGCGCTGCTTAAAGTTCCCCTAATCCCATTTACCGGTTCTTAGCGCGCGTCGGGCAAAAGCTTGCGCATGCTGGCCGAAACGACCGCCGCCGTTGACGACTTCAACGCGCGCTCCGCGCGCGGGCAATGGCACACGCAGTGTTACGACAAGCTGATCTTCGACAGTCCGAAGCTCGCGCAGCTGCGCGACATCTGGCTGGCCGTGCGCGGCGACAAGGCGCTGCCGCGCCGCGAGGACTTCACCGCGCGCATTCTCGGCCGTCATCTGCAGGGCATCACTTTCGTGGAGCGCGTGGAAGAGGGCGGCACGCGCCGCTATCGCTTTCGTATGTTCGGCAGCGGGCTCGCGCGGTTCATCGGCGATTGCACGGGCAAGTTTCTGGACGAGGTCGTCCCGCCGGTGTTCATCGACAGCTGGCTCGCGACCTACGATCTCGGCATCGACGCGCGCAACCCGCTGCGGTTCGTCTCGCGCTTCCGCGCCGCGGAGCTCGAACATGTGCAGGCCGAGTGCCTGGTCGCGCCGGTCACGGGCGGCGGCGGGAAGCCATGGGGTCTTCTGGTCTCGGTCGTCTATTCGCCTGTTGTCGTCTGACGTCTTTGCGTTCGCGAGACCGGCTTCAATCCGATTTCATGTCCAGCAGGAGCAATTCAGGCCATAGCAGATGCAGCGTTGCGCGAATTGCAAGGCCGGCGCACACGGCGACCAACGTGCTCGTAAGCGTTCCGATGAGAAAATACTCCGTGAAGTCCCTGCTCGCCGGACCTTCGAACTGATGGGAGCGCACCAGACTCTTGGCGGCAACCAGAAAGCCAAGCGCTGAAAAACTCCCCAACGCGACCACGATCGTCAGGAGCATCCGCTCCAGAACTCCTATGAGAAAGCCGCGCCGGATCTCGTTTGGATCCATCGTGCTGCCCGCCGGCAGAGCCAGTTTGAGAATCGCCTTTACGAAGAACGCGCCCCATCGCAAGGCAAGGCAAAGCGCAGTCCCGCCGACAAGCAGGGACGCGAGATGCGCGGGATCGATATCGAAGCGAAATTGATGCTGCGGGCTTATTGAGAAGGCGTCGACAAGCGCGAGACTGGAGAGGAAGACCGCCAGTGGCGGGATGCATTCATTGGCCAGCTGAAATTTCGATGTGCGATAGCGGATTTGCGCTTGCGCGATCATCGCCAGACTCGAAAACAAGCCTAGAACCCATGAGCCGCAGAACCAAAACGCTAGCATTGCGATTGCGATAGCGCGACATCCGAGCGCAAATTGCCACGTCAGGGCGCCGCTCTGGCTTCTGTCATCGTATCTTCTGTCTGTGACGATGCCGTACGCGAGGAATGTCCATATGAAGATGAACTCGAGCCAGTCGACAGTCTGCGGTGTGATGAGCGCGGCCTTCACGTGTGTCTCTCATCAACATAGCGCTCCAGCAGGTATCCGAGCGCCTTTTCGGTATCCAGATAGGGCTGCGCGCCGGAGGCGGCGAAATGCTTCGATACGGCTTGCCGGGTGACATGAAGCTTGGCTGCGATCTGCGCCTGGGATTTGCCATCGCGGATCATCGAAACGACTTTTTTCTGCTGGTCGGTCCAATGCGTGCGATGAAACCAGAGCATTTCGGTCATGCCGTTCAAGACCTCGTCGAGGCCGTTGAACCCGACAAATACACCTCCGAGTTTATTGGTCTTCGAGGCCATGTTGATGGCCTCGCGCGCGTTGTGGAAAGCGGGCCCGTCGATTTTGTTCGGGTCCGGGCGAAGCGGTGTATAGATCGGGCCGCGGCCAAACCCTGTCCGCAGTTGATGGTCGGGAAGCATCTCCTCGAAGTCCCAGATAAGCTCGGGGATCTTGCGCGTTGTCCGTAACAGGCCCTGGATTTCGTCGCCCGATGCAATGGAGAAGTTCGAGAGCAGCTCATCCGCATATTTGTGGTTGATCTTCGCGACAAGCGCCTCAAGCTGCTGCTGCAACCTTGAGCGCATCCTGGGCTGCATCGCGCGGGAGCGCACGATATCTCCCATGACGGCAATTGCTGAACGTCGGGCAAATCGGACGGGCATTGTGGGCCTTCTTCAATGCAACCATAATCGGTTGACAGTCCGGTTGTCAACCGAAATAGGTTGATGAGGGCAAAGTCAACCGATTACGGATGCCTGGCCGTTTTGCCGCCGGGTGATACAGTCGCCGTATGACCCTTCGTCTCAAATCCGGAATATTCGTCCGTGCGCTGATCCGGCGCGCCGAAGTCGCGGGTGCGCAGGCCTATGTCGTGCGCAAGGGTTCGGAAGAAGCAGGCGCAATATTTCTCAAGGTATCGCGGCTTGACGGCACGAGTGTCGTGCTCTCTCAGGCCCGCGCGGGCGAGGGCGATCTCGTCTGGGCCCGGCCCCTTGGCGAAAGCACGGACGATGCAAAGGCGAGCGCCTATTTCGAGCGTCAGATCAAATTCGATCCCGATCTCTGGATCGTGGAGATCGAGGATCGCGACGGCCGCGCGTTCGTGGATGAGAAGGTGGTCTGAACGCGCTAGGCCGCTGCCCACGCGCGGTAGAATTCTTCGTAGCGCTTGACGACGCGGCGCAGCGCCTTGCGCCGGGTGCGCTGTTCGAGAAGGAACCCGACGAGTTCGTGGCGTTTCTCGACCATCGCCTGGCAGGCGTCCAGGTTCGCTTCGCACCACGCGATTTTTTCCGACACATCGCTGAAATCCGCCGCGATGGGCACGTAGTGCTCTCCCGGCGCAAAATGGCCTTCGAAAAAAGCCTCATAGGAATGGCTTTCGCGCAGGATCACGCAATTGGTGGCGATCTGCCAGCCGAAGCTGCTGGCGACGTCGTTGCCTGCGATGGCGATCTGATAGCGATGGGCAAGCTGCGCCTCCCGCGGGAGGTATGGCTTTTCGTATTGCGTGATGGGGGGCAATTGCAGCTCGGGATGCTTTTCGGAAAGGATGAAGCCGACATCGAATCCGGGTTTGTCGAAATAGTGCGCGACAAATGCGTAGCGCGGCACGGTCAGCAAATGCGCGCGCAATGCTGCTTCGTCGATCTGTTTCTTGTGATACAGCGCGAGGACGGAGCGCGCGCTTCGCACGTCGCCACCATGGGTGCTCGCGCCGCGCAATTGCCCGCGCCAGACAACGCTAGGCGATTTTTGCGCGCAGGCGGTCTCCGTCGGATCGGGCGGTGAGCAGAAGGCCAGCCCGCCGATCTCATGCATGCGCTCGAACGGCCACAGGATCACGTTCTTCGCGCCGGCGCGGCGGTTGTATTGAAACACCGGGAACGGGAAGTCGGTGTCGCCCGCCGCGTCTTCCATGTTCATGACGACGGGCGAGCGCAGCCCCGACGCATAGAGCCCGGTGAGCAGGCGCGAGACGCGCGTGGCGCGCTTCTTCGTGCGGCTGTTGACCGGTTGCTTGCGGAAATCGACGTCCCAGGTGTCTTCGCCGACGCGGACCAATCCGGCGCCGCGCTCCTCCGGCACGAAACCCTGCGTCGCCGGATCGTGCAGGATCAGGGACTCGTTCACCGCTGCCCGATTGCGCACGAAGTCCGCGACGTCGAGCCCGGGCGCAGCCTTGCAATCGCCGAACTGAAACGCGACCTGATTTTCGATGAATGTGTCGCGATCCAAGGTCGTTTGCGGTTCGGGTGGCGGTCTCTGGGTAGTCACGGGGGCCGGAACCGTCAAGCGAAGTTGCCCCGCGCGCGCGTCCCTGCTACTCCCCGCGGCCCATGAGCCAGACGCCTGAAACCGAAGCACGCCAACCCAATTCACCCGCTGCGCAAGCGCAGCGGAGGCGGACCTTCGCGATCATCTCGCATCCGGACGCCGGCAAGACGACGCTGACCGAGCAGTTGCTGCTGCTGGGCGGCGCGATCCATGCCGCGGGTCAGGTGAAGGCGCGCGGCGAGGCGCGGCGCGCGCGTTCCGACTGGATGAAGATCGAGCAGGAACGCGGCATCTCCGTCACCTCGGCAGTGATGACGTTCGAATACAAGCACGCGGTGTTCAATCTTCTCGACACACCGGGCCACGAAGACTTTTCGGAAGACACGTATCGGACGCTGACGGCCGCCGACTCCGCGGTGATGGTGATCGACGCCGCGAAGGGCATCGAAGCGCAGACGCGCAAGCTGTTCGAGGTCTGCCGCATGCGCGACATCCCGATCATGACCTTCGTCAACAAGATGGACCGCGAAGCGCGCGATACGTTCGAGCTGTTGGACGAAGTGTCGGATCAGCTTCAGCTCGATGTCGCGCCGATGATGTGGCCCGCGGGCATGGGACAGAACTACAAAGGCAATTTCGATCTCTATGCCGATGACTTTGTGCCCTATGCGGCACAGGGCGCGCATGGCGACCGCATCGGCAACAACGCGCTGGCCGCGACCTTGCCGGAAGACGTGAAGGCAAAGCTCGACGAGGAAGTCGAGCTCGCGCGCGCGGGGCTTTCGCATTTCGATGCCGCCGCCTATCGCGAAGGCAACATGACGCCGGTCTATTTCGGTTCGGCGCTGAAGCGGTTCGGCGTGATCGAGCTGCTCGATGCGCTGGCGCAGCAGGCGCCACCGCCCCGCGATCAGGCGGCGAAGGACGGCGTTGTCCATCCGGGCGACAAGGATGTCAGCGGCTTCGTGTTCAAGGTTCAGGCGAACATGGATCCGAACCATCGCGACCGCGTCGCGTTCCTGCGCCTGTGCTCGGGCAAATTCCGGCGCGGCATGAAGCTGAAACAGTCTGGCACCGACAAGAGCATCGGCATCCACAACCCGATCCTGTTCTTCGCCGCCGAGCGCGAGACGGTGGACGAGGCATGGCCCGGCGACATCATCGGCATTCCGAACCATGGTGTGCTGCGCGTCGGCGACACGCTGTCGGAGTCGGGCGCGGTGACCTTCACCGGCATCCCGAACTTCGCGCCGGAAATCCTGCGCCGCGTGCGCCTTGGCGATCCGATGAAGCAGAAGCATCTGGCACGTGCGCTGACGTCGCTCGCGGAAGAAGGCGTGACGCAGGTGTTCAAGCCGATGATCGGCGCGCAATGGGTTGTTGGCGTTGTCGGCCCGCTGCAGCTCGACGTTCTGAAGTCTCGTCTTGTCGCGGAATACGGCTTGGACGCCGATCTCGAACCTTCGCCCTATGACACCGCGCGCTGGATCAGCGCATCGGATGCCGAGACGCAGAAATTCATCGCCGCCAACCGCGGCCAGATGGCCGAAGACCGCGATGGTGCGCCGGTGTTCCTCGCGAAGTCGTCGTGGGAGCTCGGCTATATCTCCGGCAAATTCCCCGAAGTGAAATTCGCCAAGACGCGCGAACGCAGTGACGTGCAGAGCGCGGCTTAGGCCTTCTTCGCTTTCTTCTTCGGCTTTGCTTTCGCGGCGGCTTTGGCGAGGTTCTCCGCGACAGCGGCTTGGATCAGCGTTTTGAAAGCTTTCTCGTTGATCTTGGCGCCCTCGGCGAAATCGATCGCGCGGCGGACGTTGCCTTCGAGGCTGGAGTTGAAGAGTTTTGACGGGTCCTTGAGCGCCGCGCCCTTGGCGAAGGTGAGCTTCACCTTTTCCTTGTAGGTCTCGCCGGTGCAGAGGATGCCGTCATGCTCCCACACCGGAATGCCCCATTTCCATTCCTCGACCACATCGGGATCGGCTTGTTTGATGAGCGCACGCAGTTGCGCGAGCGTCTTGCCGCGCCAGTCGCCGAGTTCCTTGAGCCGCGCGTCGATCAGTTTCGCGGGCGGTTTTCCGATGTCTTCCGGTTTCGTCTTCATGGGCACGGTGTTTTCCTCGCCGATCAGCCCCTGCGCGCCCGCATGAAATAAGGCAGCGCAAACAAGTACAGACCTGTCAGCGCCAGCAACGCAAGTGGCGGCAGCGGCAGATAATACACCCACTGGACCGGCTTCACGCCCGTGCCGAGCGCGATGAAAATGCCGACCGGGATCAGGACGAAGAGTATCGAAAGCCAGCGGTGAATCTGCCGTATCCACGCGTTGAAGCCCATGGCGCTCTCCTATTCCGTGCGCGCGAGAAGCTGCTCGAGCTTCCCAAGGAAATTGTTCCAGCCATAGGTCGCGCCGGCATAAGCCTGTGCGGCATTGGCGGCGAAGCCGGATTGCTCGACGCGCAGATGCGCGCCGTTGGCCGTCGGCGTGAGCGTGAACGTCACGACCGTTGCCGTGCCCATCGTCGCCCAGGTGTAGGTGAGCGACTTGTTGGGCTCGATCTCCTTCACCTCGCAATCGATCACGCCGTTCCAGCCCTGCTGAGCATCCATGCGCAGCTGGAATTTCTCTCCGACGCCGAGCTTGAAATCGTTCTTCATCAGCCACTCCTCGATCAGGTGCGGTTGGGTGAGCGCGCGCCAGAGCTTCTCCGGCGGATAGGCGAAGTCGCGCTCGACGGTGACGGTGCGGGTCTGTTCGGTCATTGCATTGTCCTCACGATTTTGCGGCGACGTCTTCGAGACGTCCGAGAATCCGTGGCCAGCCGCCGCCCATGCCGCGATAGCCGTTTTCGTCCTCGGGCCGGAAGCCCGACTGCTCCATGCGCACATGCGTTCCGCCTGCGCGTGACGTCAGCGTCCAGGTGACGATCGTCTTGAGGCCATTTTCGGCCTGCTCACCCGATGCGTTCCAGCTGTAGACGAGGCGCGCGCGCGGAACGATTTCGAGAACCTCGCAGTCGGTGACGCCATTCCATCCCATCACCGGTTGCGCACGGAAATTGAATTTGTGGCCGACGACCGGCTGGAAGTCGTTCTGCATCAGCCATTCTTCGATCAGCGCGCTCTGCGTCAGCGCGCGCCAGATCTTTTCCGGCGGATGCGGCATGTCGCGTTCGACGACGATGGAGCGCAAGGCAGCGGTCTCGGTCATTGGTCCATTCTCCGCAGGAGGTCTTCGAGAGCGTCGAATTTCTTTTCCCAGAAGCCGGCCATCTGGCTGGTCCAGTCGATCAGCGGCGCGAGCGCGCCGAGTTGCGCGCTGTAATGCGTCTGGCGGCCTTCGTGGCGATCGCGCACGAGCTTGGCCTGCTTGAGGACGGCGAGGTGCTTCGAGACGGCGGGTTGCGAGACGTGGGCGCGCGCGGTCAGTGCCGCGACCGTCTGCTCCCCGTCGCGGCACAGCCGCTCGAAGATTGCCCGCCGCGTCGGGTCGGCCAGCGTCCGGAAAAGCGTGTCCTGCGTCTGTGTCATTCGGATCAATAACCCATAGGTTATGAGTAATCCATAACCGAATGGTTATATGTATGTCAAGGTATCGTTCGCAGCCGAACGAGGGGTCGAATCAACGATGCACGTGACGGCCATCACGGACGGGGCGGCATCGACCGAGGCACGTTTTCCCTTCATTCAAGAGGAGGAAGATATGCATTCCAGATTGATTTCCCTTGCAGCCGTGCTTCTTGCGACGGCGTTTCCCGCCGTGGCCGCAGACCTGCACGCGGTCATGAGACCCGCTCCATCTTCGGGTCAGCTTCAGGTCGAGGTCGGCGACTTTGCCACGACCGGAAACTCGCTCGTTCCGGCCGGGTACTGCCCGAACAACCAGGCGGATATGCGCCGTCAGAACACGGCAATCACGTTTTCGCCCGCGTTCAGTGCGCCGCCGGCGGTCAGCGTCAGCCTCAAAAGCCTCGATGCGGGAGACGGCAGGAACATTCGGGTCAACGCCTATGCGATCAATGTCACGACAACGGGCGCGACTGTTGTGATCGAGACCTGGTGCGATACCAACTTGTACTCTGCTTCGGGCACGATCATCGCCGTCGGCACCCGCTAGGAAGCTGGCGCGTCCCGCGGTGGCGATCGGCTTAGCCGCGGGCGCGCCAGAACCCGGTCAGCCGCTCGGCTGCGTTCTGCGGGACGTTGTCGAAGGCGCAGAGGCGCGCGTCGACATCACCGTCGCGTCTAACCAGAACAGTGATGGCCGAGAACGCGGCGCGGTCGAGGCCCGCGCCCTTGCAGGCGACAGCGAGGCATTCGCCGGACGCGTCGCCCAGAATTTCCCTCGACGTCGTTTCCGGCAACGCGAGCAGCTTCGCGAACGCGCTGCAGAATGTGCCGTTCATCGTGCGTGCGGCTTCGAGCAATTGTGCCGCGTCGACCGCAACGGTGTCGTTTGCCTCCGCGTCCATGACATCGTTCAGCGCGAGTATGCGCGCGCGCAGTCCGTGCGGCGCTTCGAGGAAGAATTCGTTGAGGACCGCGACGGGCAATTCGGCGTGGCCTTCGAGACGCCGCGCGACATCCATGCGCGTCTGCGCATCGACCTCGCGCGCGGTTTTTTCCATCAAGGCTTCGAACGGCGCACGCATCGCCAGCGCATAGTCCGCCGGCCAGTCGAGCAGAAGATCGGCAAGCTCGCCGAGCAACGCGGCGCGCCCCGCCGGACCCTGCGCCGCAAGGTCGAGCAGATGATTCAAGCGTTCGCGGGGAGCCTGCGCCATCCGCCCATCATGGGACGCAGGCGTTAAGGTTTCGTTGGTGTTCTTAGTGGGCGTTGGCGCCGCTGGCGTAGAGCATGCGCTCCTTAAACGCGAGATAGACGTGTAGTTTCTTGAGTTCCATCAGGGAGAGCAACAGGTCCGGCGCGCCGAAGCACCTCATCAATTCAACGGCGTGTTCCGTGTGCAGCGGGACTTCCTTCATCTTGTATTTGCCGTTGCAGCCGGAATTGTCCTTGTAGATCGCGATCTCCGGATTTGTGATCGTCAGCCCATCGACCGACAGCGTCTTGAATCGGTGCCGGGGCTTCGGCCCGTTGTCCGGGATGGGCTCGTCGATGTTGAACAGATCGTACGCAACACGGCTCGAAAGCTCGGGATAGCCTCCGGTGGAGAGCGAAACATCGATATCCTGCCCGTCGAGTTGCATCGGAACGACAAAGGTTTGGCCGTTGCGGAATTTCATCGGCACTGCCACGGCGCCGCTGCCGGTCCAGTAGACGACCTGGCCACTACAGTGGTCCGGCGAGAACAGGTTGACCTTGTCGTGCGCAAGATCGAGATCGACGTCGAAACGCCCGAGAATATCGGTGCCGATCACCCCTATGATGCGCTTGTCGCTCGGCGCGAATTGCGGGATCACGCCCATTGCAATGTCACCTGAGGCGCCGCCCATCTGTATCGGCACATTGACGTGCTCCCGTATGCTCTTGCCATCGAGATGTACGATCAACTGCGAACTGATCGAACTGCGCTTGAGATGAAGGGAATCCGACGTCGCATCGGAGATGCCCGAAACCAGCGCGGGAAAACTCAGTATGAAATACCCGCCCGTCTGGCCGCCCACCGTGACAGGAAGCAGAACATCGTTGTCTTTGACGATCACGTCGAGTGAAGCCAGCTGTTTGAGCTTGCAGTCTTCGGCCTCGGCCTGACCGGCCATAAGCGCGAGCGCCGCGCTCAGAAAAATGCGCTTCAAAAACATGCCCAACCCCAAATCCCGACAGCGCGCACGCTAGCCGAAGCTGCGGCGCCGACGCGAGACCAGATGTGTACTAATCTGTAGTTGTGGCGAAAATCGCACTCAGTTCCCGACCACCGCCCAATTGTCGGGGTAGAAACCGTTGAAATTGGTGCGCAGTGCGATCGAATAGGCGCCGATGGACTCGAACACCACGAAGTCTCCCGGCGAAATGCTTTCCGGCAGCATCAGCGGCCTCGGCAGAACGTCGAGCGTGTCGCAGGTCGGACCATAGATGCGGAATGGCTTCTTGTCTCCCGGCAACGGCAATGCGCGGTTCTTCGCATCGAGCGTATAGGCGCGGCTGACATATTCCGCCGTCCAGCCGGGCAGCGTGAGCTCGTCGAAGCTGCCGTATACGCCGTCATTCATGTAAAGGCTGTCGCCCTTGCGCAGGATCACCTGATTGATCAGCGTGACGCCCTCGGCGATCAGCGCGCGGCCGGGTTCGCACATCACCGGGATCGTCCGGCCGAATGTGGCGAGCGCTTCCTTGATGGTGTCGAAATACCAGTGATAGGGCGGCACGTCGTTGCCGAGATAGGGGCCGGGGAATCCGCCGCCCATGTCGATCGCCTGGATCTCGACATTCGCCATCGCCGCCGTGCGGCGAACCATCTCGAGCGCCTGTGCGTAGGAGAATGGCGACAGGCATTGCGAGCCGACATGGAACGTCATGCACGGCGTCGCGCCGGACTCGGCCACGCGCTTCAGCATCTTCGCGGCGTCTTCCTGCGTCGCGCCGAATTTGCTCGACAGTTCCAGCAGCGCACCGCCAAGCGGCGTGGCGATGCGCACGAAGATGCGAATCTTCTTCGGTTGCTTGATTTCGGAGAGCAGTTTCTCCAACTCGTAGTCGCAATCGACGACGTAATCGGTCACGCCGAACTTCTCGAACGCCGCTTTTGCCGCACCGGCCGCGCGCACCGGCGCCATGAAGTGGCAGATCGCGTCGGGGAATTTGCCGCGCACCAGCTCGATCTCGGGCAGCGAGGCGGTGTCATAGTGACGGATGCCGGCGGCATACACTTGATCCAGCACCAGCGGCGCGGGATTCGCCTTGATCGCGTACATCGTGTCGCCCGGGAAGTGATCGAGGAACCGTTTCGCCGCGTCGGCGAACTTGGCCGGATGCAGCACATACACCGGCTCGTTCGGCTTCAGCCGCTCGATCACCTTTTCCACGCTCGCGAAACGCGGCAGCAAGGGCTCGACACGGGTGTTGATGGTCATGGGCAACCGCCTGAAAACACGCCGCTTCTTTGAGGCAAGCGGGTTACAGGGTCAAGGTTGCAGAATTGTGATAGAACAACGGTATTCAAGACTGGAGAGCGTAACAGGCCAAAACGGGAGATTTTCAATGAAGATTGGAAGCGTTCCGAGAGTTGCGGTTGTTGCAGTCACACTTGTTGTTCTGGGCGGTGTCGCGTTTGCGGCGCAGGACAGATATTCGCTGAAAATTCCGGACGGCCTCGCGCTCGCCGATTTCAAGGGCTACGACGGATGGCAGGCCGTTGCCACCAGCGCGACCGAAAACAGCATCAAGGTCATTCTCGCGAACCCGACGATGATCGCAGCGTACAAGTCGGGCATCCCCGGCAACGGCAAACCGTTCCCGGAGGGCTCCAAGGTCGCGAAGATCGAATGGGCGAAGGTGAAGAATCCGGAGTCGCCCTATTTCGTCGAGGTCCCGGGCGATCTGAAAACGCTCGCGTTCATCGAGAAGGATTCGAAGCGCTTCCCGGACACGCATGGCTGGGCCTATGCGCAATGGGCATACGATCCGAAGTCGGACACGCTGAAACCCAACGCGCCGTTGTCCGCCACCGGTCACACCTGCGGCTATGCCTGTCATTCGGTGGTTGCCAAGAAGGACTACATCTTCACAGCCTATCCGAAGCGGTAGTCAGGTCGACGTCCGCGTCGCCATGCTGTCGGGGAAGATGATCCAGGCGTGGCGCAGTTCGTCGGAGACGGATTGTTCTGGCATCGGATAGTTCGGGTCGGCGAAGGCGCCGGCGGCGATCGCGATCATGTCCGGTTTGCGCTGCGGCTCCCAATAGACCGAGGAGCCGCAGGCCGGGCAGAAGTGAAACAGGACAGGAAAGCCGCTGTCGGAATTGCGGCGGAACTTGCTGGCGCTGCCTTCGACGGCAATCTTTTCGCGCGGGTAGAAAGCAGCAATGCCGAAGGCGCTTCCCGTGCGCCTCCGGCATTCGTTGCAGTTGCAGAGCGAAACCTTTGCCGGTTCGCCGTCACAGGTCACGCGCAACTGGCCACAGCTGCATTGCGCGCGACGCGTGGTCATCGCATTACGGCCGGATGCAGTTCCAGTCGTCGTCGCTCTCTTCGATCACGATGGTGACGTAGCAATAGCCAAGCTTGTAGTTGAAGCAGCGGCTCTTGACCTTGCCCTTCAGCGGCACGTGACGGATGTCGTCTTCGCCCGGAAAGTCCACATAGTCGCCGACGGCGGGGATCAGCGCGAACTGCGTCTCATCGACCTCCACGTCCACGGGACGGTGCATCGTCGTGTTGTCGACCAGGCTTTTCGCGCCCTTGGGCAGCAGGCGGTAATCAATGCCGTATTTCATCTTTCGTCCTTTAGGCGGTGGTTGGGGCTATCGTTGCAGCAGGTCCGGCCAAGTTCAATTGCAAATCGCGTCAGTGTGAAGGCGCCGGCGCCGCATTGGGAGCGGCCGGCGGCGGCGCGGCGAGCTTGATCGGGCCGTCGAAAATCGCGCGTTGTTCCGGCGTCAGCGCGGCGTAGAGTGCCTGGGTGGCGGGCAACTCCTTGCGCAACCCTGCCATTGTCGCATTCATGATTGTGATCTGGTTTTCCACGCGTTTCGGCGCGGGAACGTCGAGGCCGAGGGAAGGCTCCGGACAGGGGATCGCCTGAAACAGGTCGAGACGGGTCTTGCGCCAGGTGGCGAACACCGGCTTTTGCGCGTCGGTCAGCTTGAGCGAGGCGCCCAGCATCGTCAGTTCCGCGGCCTGCAGGCGATATTTCTGGGCGCAGACGACGGAAGGGTCGACCTTGCCACCCTCGGCGGATTTGTTCGGCGGCGTGACCTTCATGATCGTACCCGGCGCCGGATCGGCAAAGGCGGCGGTCGCGAATGACAATGCGGACAGGATCGGAAGAGCATAACGCGCGCGCATGGAGAGGTCCTTTTGGGTCCCTTCTCCTAGTTTGAAATCGGCGTTGCGTCCAGCGCGCGCGGTTAACCCGCCCGCAGTTCCCGGATCGTCTTCTTGCCGTCGGCGGCGGGCTGATAGGGATGGGTGATTTCGTTCAGCGCGCGGTGGAAATCCTCGATCTTGAAATCCTGACGGACTTCGAAGGCATCGATGCCGACGCGGGACATGTGCGCGAGCTGGTCGAACAGGAAATCGCCGGTGGCGCGGATTTCGCCTTTGTAGTCGAAGCGCGTGCGCAGCATCCGTGCCCAGGAGAACGCGCGGCCATCGCGGAATTTCGGGAACTCCAGAACGACGGCGGCGAGGCGGTGCAGATCATCTTTCAGCACCGTGGGATTTTCGTTCGACGCCAGGCGCACGCCGACCAGTTTGCGATGCGCGAACAGCGTGTCGCGCTCGCCCTGGAAACGCGCGAGTGTGACGATCACGCCTTTCTCATCCGGATAGGCCTTGCCGTCGGGGACGAAGAAGAACGGGTCTTCGATGAATTTGCCGTCTCTAATAAGCGGCATGAAGGTCTTCCTGATAGGCGACGTTCTTGAACGGCACGATGCCGACGCGGCGATAGGTATCGAGGAAGCGTTCGCCGTCATTGCGCAGATCGAGATAGGCGCCGATCACACGCTCGACCGCGTCCGCGATCTCGTCCTTGCCGAAACCGGGGCCGAGGATTTCGCCGATGCTCGCATCTTCCGCGCCGGAGCCACCGAGTTGCAGCTGGTAGAACTCGATACCCTTCTTGTCGACGCCGAGGATTCCGATGTGGCCGGCGTGATGATGGCCGCAGGCATTGATGCAGCCGGAAATCTTGATCTTCAGCTCGCCGATGTTGTGCTGGCGGTCGAGATCGGCGAAGCGCTCCGAAATCTTCTGCGCAATCGGGATCGAGCGCGCGTTCGCCAGATCGCAATAATCGAGACCGGGGCAGGCGATGATGTCGGTGATCAGTCCGGCGTTCGGTGTCGCTAGGCCAAGCTCTTTCAGGCGGGTGTGGATCGCAGGCAGATCGCGTTTGCGCACATGCGGCAGGACCAGGTTCTGTTCATGGCTCACGCGGATTTCCGTGATGCCGAACCTGTCCATCAGATCGGCGATGGCATCCATCTGCTCGGCCGTGGCGTCACCCGGCACGCCGCCAATGGGCTTCAGCGAGATCGTCGCGATGGCGTAGCCCGGCGCGCGATGCTTTGAGACATTGGTCTTCGCCCAATTCTCGAAATCGGCATCGCCTTTGGGCGTCTCATCGGAAAGCGCTTCAAACGCAGGCGGCCTGAAATAGGCGTCGATGCGGTCGCGCTCTTCCTCAGGCACCTGCAACGTGCCGCTCTTCTTTATCTCCGCGAACTCAAGCATCACGCGGCGGCGCATTTCTTCCGGACCGAGCGTGTTTGCGAGAATCTTGATGCGCGCCTTGTAGATGTTGTCGCGCCGCCCTTCCTCGTTGTAGACGCGCATCACGCTTTCGAGGAAGGCGAGGATATCGGGCTTGGCGACGAACTCGCCGGCGACGTAGCCGATATAGGGCGTGCGCCCCATGCCGCCGCCGACCAGCACTTTATATCCGGTCTCGCCGGCATCGTTCTTCACGATCTCCAGTGCCATGTCGTGGAATTTCAGTGCGGCGCGATCGTGCGGCGAACCGCTCACCGCGATCTTGAACTTGCGCGGCAGGAAGCTGAATTCGGGATGCAGCGACGACCACTGGCGGATCATCTCCGCCACCGGACGCGGATCTTCGATCTCGTCGGCGGCGGCGCCGGCAAAATGATCGGCCGTGACGTTGCGGATGCAATTGCCGCTGGTCTGGATCGCATGCATCTCGACGCTGGCGAGATCGGCGAGGATGTCCGGCACGTCGACCAGCCGCGGCCAGTTGAACTGGATGTTCTGGCGCGTGGTGAAATGGCCGTAGCCCTTGTCGTATTTGCGCGCGATATGCGCCTGCATGCGGAGCTGCTTCGCGTTCATCGTGCCGTAGGGCACCGCGACGCGCAGCATGTAGGCGTGAAGCTGCAAATAGAGTCCGTTCATCAGCCGGAGCGGCTTGAACTGGTCTTCCGTCAGCTCGCCCGACAGACGCCGCGCGACCTGTCCGCGAAACTGCTCCACGCGCTCGGCGACAAAGCGCGCATCGAATTCGTCATATCGATACATCGAACGAATCCATCGAGGACGTTTCTTCTTTAACCTCCCCCTTTGTGGGGAGGTCGGAATGCGCAGCATTCCGGGTGGGGGGCCGCTGCATCGGCACGCTCTGTCCCCCACCCGACGTGCTCGCTAGCGCTGCGCGCGTCGACCTCCCCACAGAGGGGGAGGTGAAGGGATCGGCCTGCTTTCCCAGATCGTTGCGCACGCTCGGTCCTGCGGCGCGGATGATCTCGCGCTCTTTCACGGGGTGGATGCCGTTCGCATCGACGCGCACGTCGAAGAGGTAAGGGTTCACCACCACATTGCCGGTGACGAAGCTCTGTGCTTCGGCCAGGGCCACATCGGCAGGGGCAGACTCGGCGAAGACCTCGCCATCCCTGAGCGCTTCGACCCATCCGCCTGCTTTCCAATAGAGGACGTCGCCGTCTTTCAGGCGGTTCGCAGTCAGCATCTGGGGAACGGGGGCGGCCATAGGCATAGGTCACACTTCCGACCCGGCAAATCAAGGCATCACACAAATATTGTGTTATTTCTGAATAAGTACACATATCTTATGTAATAAAAGATCATGGATAATCCGGCGGAATTCCGGGAATGATCGCACCGTCACACTTGGATCGGGCGATGGTCGAGGAGAACAAGGCACTGGAGGGCGGCTCGCCCGGGATCGCGGCGGCGATGGCGATGGGCCCGGACGGCGAGCGCGCCAATACCTATCTCGATGAGCAGACCAAACTCACCCGCCTCCAGATCGAGCAGATCGAGGAAGAGAACGAGACCCGCCGCCACATCCTGAAACTCGAGCGCGCGAGCGCGGCGATGAAGGTGGCATTCGAACTCGCGGTCGCACTGATCGTCACCATCATCGCGATCGGTCTCGGCGCGATGATCTGGAGCGCCGCGTCCGACAACGGCCTTGTCGTCGAGTCCTTCTCGGTGCCCCCCGATCTCTCGCAGCGCGGACTCACCGGCGACGTGATCGCGGCCAAGCTCCTCGACAAGCTGTCCTCGCTGCAATCGCAGACGGTGTCGAGCCGCGCGCCGTCGAGCTACGCCAACAACTGGGGCAACGACATCAAGCTGCAGATTCCGGATACCGGAATCTCCATCGGCGAGTTCAATCGATCGCTGCACACCTGGCTCGGCCATCAGACGCGGATCACCGGCGAAGCCTATCGCACGCCGGCGGGCCTTTCCGTCACCGCGCGCGCAGGCAGCGACACGAGCCCCACCTTCACCGGCACCGACGCCGATCTCGACAAGCTGATCCGCCAGGCGGCGGAGTCGGTGTATCACGCGACGCAGCCTTACCGGTACGCGGTCTATCTCGCCAATGTCGGCCGCAACAAGGAAGCGGAAGCGGCGTATCTTGCGCTGATCGCCAACGGCTCGGTGAAGGACCGCGCCTGGGCACATATCGGCATCGAGAACATCTATGCCAACCGTGGCGAACACGATCGCGCGCTGGCGACGTTGCGCGAAGCGCTGGCGCTGAAGCCCGGCTTCATCATGGCCTATGTCAACGAGTCCGGCGTCGAGAGCCAGTTCCAGCACAACGAAGCCGAGCTGGCGGCGGAGCGCAAAGCCGTCGAGATCGCCCATGGGCCGCGCGATCCCGACATGAGCGAACAGGCGTGGATCACGGGCGCCATTCAGGCCGAATCCTCCTTGGCCAACACGCTGGGGGATTTCAAAAAGGAGATCGAGCTCGATCGCAGGATTTTCGCGATGCCGGACTTCAACAATGCGGCGTCCGTTGCGCGGCAGAACGACATCGTCGCTTTTGCGCTGCTGCACGATGGCGCTGCCGTCGAGGCGATGTATCGCGGGTTTGCGCCGGCCAGGAACGAACTCGAATATCTGCAGCAGAACGGTGTGTATTCCTTCGCGGAAGTCCTGCTTGGCCATCCCGAAATTGCGATCCGGGATCGGACGCGGTTCGACGCGGCGCTGGCAAAGCTCGGCGGCGTGGGCACGATCATATCGCATCGCCAGTTCTGGCCGCCCATCGCTTACGGCATCGCGGAGAAAGGCGATTTCAAAGGCGCGCATGCGCTGGTCGACCAGACGCCTGTGGACTGCAACCAGTGCCTGCGCGCGCGCGCCGCGATCGACATCCTGGAGAAGAACTGGGGCGGGGCTTCATACTGGCTGTCGCGGGCGGTGAACGACGCGCCATCGCTTCCCTTTGCGTATAGCGACTGGGGGCACATGCTTCTGGCGAAAGGCGATTACGATGCCGCCATCGCCAAGCTGAAGATTGCGCACGAGAAGGGGCCGCATTTCGCCGATCCGCTGGAATATTGGGGCGAGGCGCTGCTCGCCAGGCACCGGGTCGAAGACGCGCTCGCGAAGTTCGAGGAAGCGGATGGGCTCGCGCCCAACTGGGGCCGCCTGCATCTCAAATGGGGCGAGGCGAAACTGGCGGGTGGTGACAAGGCGGGCGCCGCCAGGGAATTCGCCGCTGCGGCACGTCTCGATCTGATGCCGAAGGAGAAGTCCGAACTCGCGCGGGTGATGCACGGGGGATAAGGGCGCGGCGCGGGCAAATTTGTACGCTCCCCGGGGCGGATGTTTGCATTTCAAATGGGGCCGGCGCGACGCAGTGCGTGCCGGCGAGGGGCCTGAATGTCTGACGACGAACTCGACGATGTCGCGAAACCGTCCGCGCGTGCGGATGCGGTAGCGATGCATGCGGCGCTGAGCGGCGGGTCCGAAGAGGCGCGCGACTATCTGCGCCGGCAGAGCCGTCTCGCCGATCTCCAGATCGATACGCTCGAGAAGCAGGACGAATTCGAGACCTCGCATCTGCGCTGGCGCCGCTTCAACGATCAGATGAAAGGCGCGATGCAGATCATGCTCGTGCTCGTCGGTGCGCTGTTCGTGTTCGGCATAGGCGCCGCCGTGTGGTCGGCGGCGCATGACGACGGCGTGGTGATCGAGGCGTTCAACGTGCCGCCCGACATGCAGGCACGGGGCTTAAGCGGCTCCGTCATCTCCAGCATGCTGCTCGACAAGTTGACCGCGTTGCAGTCGCAGATCGATTCCGCACGCGCGCCGAGCTCCTATGCGAGCAAGGGCGACGACATAAAAGTGTTGATCCCCGACACCGGCATCTCGATCAGCGAAGCCTATCGCTATCTCTCCGGCTGGCTCGGACATCAGACGCATATCTCCGGCGACGTCTATCGCAGCGCCAGGGGCATCACCGTCGTCGTGCGCACCAGTGGCAATCCCGGTGCATCGTTCGAAGGCGGCGAGGACAAGCTCAACGATCTGATGGAGCAAGCCGCGGAGTCCGTCTATCACCAGACACAGCCGTTCCGCTACGCCGTGCATCTGCTCAATTATGGGCACTTCAACAAAGCCGACGAGGTTCTCGGAGGTCTCGCGCTCAACGGCCCTGATTCCGAAAAGCCATGGGCTTACGCGCTCTGGATGTATACGGCGCTCGGGCAAGGCGATATCGCGACAGCCATCGCGCGCGCGCATACCGCCACGGTGCTCGATCCCCACAATCTTCTGGCGCAATCCAACCTTTCTCAGATCGAAGCCATCGCCGGCCATGACGAAGCGGAGTTGCGTGCTGACATCGACGCGAAGGTGGCGGCCGCGGCGGGCGGCGGCGAACAGATCCGGCCCACGGCGCGCGTGACGATGGATGAACAAAACAACGCCAATATCGGGGAAGAGACCGGCGATTACGCGAGCGCGGTTGCGCAATACGACAAGGAGATCGGCGAGCTGGATTTCAACGGCTCGCGCTGGACCGGCACCTATATGAAGTCCGCCGATCTTGCATTGTTGCACGACGTGACGACGTCGCGCCGCGCGTTGGGCAACTATACGGATACCGAGCTGCTCCCGCGCGCCAACTTCAAAGCCGGCTGGAACCAGACCAACATGGATTTCCCCCAGTTCGAGCAACTTGCCGCGCTCGGTGACTGGGCTGCGGCGCGGAAAGATATTGAAACGGTGGCCGCTTCACCTTTCGCCAAGGACCCGCACAGCATATTGCCGATTCACGTGCAACTTTTCCCGCATGTCGCGCAGGCACAAGCGAAGACCGGCGACTTCACGACAGCATGGGCTACGATCGGCCGCACGCCGCTCGATTGTTACTTTTGCCTGCGTGTGCGCGGCCAGATTGCGGCGGAGCAGAAGAACTGGAACGGTGCCGCGACCTGGTTCGCGCGCGCTGTTGCGCTCGCGCCGTCCATCCCGTTCGCCTACACCGAATGGGGCCAGACGCTGATGCAGAAGGGCGATCTCGACGGCGCGGTGGCGAAGTTCGAAACGGCGCATGCAAAAGGTCCGCGCTTCGCCGATCCGTTGGAGATGTGGGGCGAGGTGTTGATCGCGCAGAACCGCTCCGACCTCGCGCTCGCGAAGTTCGAAGAGGCTGCGAAATACGCGCCCCATTGGGGCCGCCTGCATCTCAAATGGGGCGAGGCGCTGTGGTGGTCGGGCAGACGCGACGAAGCGAAGAAACAGTTCGCCATCGCCGCCGGTCTCGACATGACGCCGTCGGAAAAATCCGAACTCGCGAAGGTATCGCATGGCTGAAGAAGACGCCGGACCCTCGCGCGGCAATGCGGCGGAGGCGATCGCGCTCGGCGCGCACGGCACGCTCGATCCGCGCGCGGCGAAATATCTGGAGAAGCAGGCGCGGCTCACCGAGTTGCAGATCGCCGATCTCGAACGCGAGGACGCGCTGCGGCACTGGTCGCTGCGCGTGCATCATATCAGCGACGTGATGAAGCTGACATTCGAACTCAGCGCGGCATTCGTCGTACTGGTGTTGGTCGGCCTGATCTGCGTGACGCTGTGGAAAGCGGCGCATGACGACAGCCTCGTCATCCAGGCGTTCAGCGTGCCCCCGGATATGGCCGCGCGGGGGCTGAGCGGTGAAGCCATCGCCTCGCAGGTGCAGGACCGGCTCGCGGCGATCCAGGAAAAAACACTGACGAGCAGGCCCGCGAGCTCCTATGCCTCGAACTGGGGCGACGACGTCAAGGTTCAGATCCCCGACACCGGCATGTCCATCGGCGAGTTCTATCGCCTGCTGGTGTCGTGGTTCGGCAATGAGACGCGCATCTCGGGCGAGGTCTATCGCACGCCCACAGGCATCGCGATCGCCGTGCGCACGACCGGCCAGCCGGGCGACATCGTGCGCGGCAGCGATGCCGATCTCGACGGCGTCGTGCAGAAAGCCGCGGAAGCGATCTATGCGCGCACGCAACCCTATCGCTATGCGATGTATCTGGTCGCGACGGATCCTGTGCATACCCATCCGCAGGTCGAGGCGATTTTGCAGCATCTCGCTGCCACCGGCACGCCGCTGGACAGAGCCTGGTCCTATATGGGGATCAGCACCTATGCCGAACGCAGCGATCCGCTTCGCGCCGTCGCGATCAACCGGAAAGCCATTCCGATCGTGCCCGATTTCGCGTTGGCCTTTCAGAACATCGGCGGCGAGGAGGTGACGCTTGGCCATGACGAAGCCGCGCTGGCGCCGTGGCGGAACGATATAGCCCTTCTAAGCCGCGGCAATGGCGGCATGACGGACCGCGCTCGCAATATCAGCCTGCCGTGGATCATTGCCGGTCTGGCGGAGCTGACCGGCGATTTCCAGGCTGCGTTGCACGGTTACGAAGTTGCGGCCGCGATGCCCGACTATTCCGGGATCGTCGAATTCGCCAATAGCAGGTTCGTCTACGATCTTGGCGCGCTGCACGAAGCCGGACGCGCGCGGTTGCAATGGGCGCACCGCATCAGACCAGGCAACGTGCGTGAGCAGATTTTGTCTGAACCTGAAGATGCCCTAGTCCTCGCCGCCATTCCGGACTGGCCCGGCGTGCTCGCGACAAAAGCGGATCTGGAAGGTCTTCTGATCCCCGCACCGCCGCTGCCGTTCACCACCGAATACACGAAGCAAACCTTGACGCGCGACGTCTGGCCGTATGCGGCGCAGGCGCTGGCGCATACCGGCGACATGAAGAGCGCGGAAGTGCTGATCGCGAAGACGCCGCTCGACTGCCTCATCTGCGTGCGCGTGCGTGGCGAGCTTGCGACGATGCAAAAGAATTGGACCGAGGCCGCGCGCTGGTATGCGATGGCGTCGGCGCAGGCGCCGTCGATCCCGTTCCCGGATGCGGATTGGGGCCGGATGCTGATGGCGAAAGGCGATCTCGATGGCGCCATCGCCAAGTTCGAGAGCGCCAACAAGAAGGGCCCGCACTTTGCCGATCCGCTGGAGATGTGGGGCGAGGCGCTGATAGCCGAGAACCGCTCCAACCTCGCGGTTGCAAAGTTCGAGGAAGCCGCGAAGTACGCGCCGAACTGGAAGCGGCTGCACCAGAAATGGGGCGAGGCGCTCACCTACCTCGGCCGCAAGGACGACGCGGCGAAGCAATTTGCAATCGCGAGATCGCTCGATGGCTGAAGACGACGATAGCGTTGCGCCCCGTACCGGTGGCGGCAGTGCCGCGGATGGGATCGCGCTTGGCGCAGGCGCGACGGAGGAGGCGCGCGTCTATCTGCGCGAACAGACGCGGCTCGCCAAATTGCAAAGCGACAGCCTGATCGAGCAGAACGCGTTCGAACTCTCGCATCTGCGCTGGCGGCGCTTCACCGAGCAGATGAAGGGCGCGCTGCAGGGCCTGACGGCAATCGTGGGCATAGCCGTGGCAGCAGGCTTCGGCCTCATGGTCTGGGACGCCGTCCACAGCAAGGGCCTGGTGATCGAGCCTTTCAATGTGCCCACGGACATGGCGAGCCGCGGCCTGAGCGGTGAAGTCGTGGCCGGCCAGATGATCGACAGGCTGACG
>Ga0335075_10003552_pt1 | contig 24668 bp, 14 predicted proteins | sample Lox_Sample_24_FD_206723 | JGI IMG/M metagenome (GOLD analysis project Ga0335075, IMG submission 206723) | Soil microbial communities from Loxahatchee National Wildlife Refuge, Florida, United States - Lox_Sample_2.4 | ecosystem: Environmental > Terrestrial > Soil > Wetlands | place: USA...
AGAAGATGATGCGGCCCTCCGCGCTGCGCGAAGTGGCCGAGTGGACGCAGTTGATGTCGCAGCTGTCGATCAGCGCCGCGGCGATTGACGTGATCAAGTGACGGCCGCCATCCGGCAGGCATGACCCGGCCCGATGCGATGCGCAAAACGCGGGATCCTCGCTGCCTGACTGTTGATCGTGCCCGGCTTACGAGGCCGGCGCCCAGGTGGCGCTGCGGTTGGCGCGAGTGCTCGACACGTAGCCCATATCCACCGAAATGCCGCGCACACACTGCAGCAGATGATTCGCGATGGAAGGCAGCTTCTGCGCGGTCACGCGGAACGACGGACCGGAGATGCTCACCGCGGCCACCGGCTGGCGCTGCGCGTCGAGCAGCGGAACCGCAATGCAGCGCAGCCCTTCTTCCAGTTCCTCGTCGTCCACGGCATAGCCGCGGCGGCGGGTCTTCTCCATCTCCGTGCGCAGCGCCTCGGGCGTGGCGATGGTGCGCGATGTGGGGCGCTCGAAGCGGATGCGGCGCACCACTTCGGCCGCGCGCTCGGCCGGCAGAAACGCCAGAATCGCCTTGCCCACCGATGTGCAATGCACCGGATTGCTGGCGCCGATGCGGGTAATCATGCGCACTGAGCGCGCTGGCTCGATCTTGTCAATGTAGATCACCCGCGCCGCTTCCAGGATGCACAGGTGCGCCGTCTCCTCGGTCTCGGCCACCAGGCGGCGCAGGTGCGGCTGCGCACGCTCGCGCAGATCGTATTGCTCGATGGCGCGGTTGCCGAAGTCGAACAGCCGAAGACCAAGGCGGAACTTGCCGTTGGCGGTGCGCTCCACCATGCGGTGACGTTCCAACACCATCAGGAAACGATGCGCGGTGCTCTTGTGCAACTGCAGCGAAGAAGCCACCTGCGCCAGGCCGAGCGGCGTGTCGCTTTCGCCGAGTAGATCCAATACGGCAAAAGCGCGGTCAAGAGCCTGAACCTTGTACGTGCCTTGCGGAGTCATGTCTCGCATTGTGGTCCTCTATTTCGCCCTTAAGTACATCTCCAGCCTCTCAGGATATGGGATAGGACGTCAAGTTTTTGAGACATCCGGTGCCGGCTCCCACCCCGCGACAGCCCCGAATCCCGTTCCGCCAGGCAATCCCCTGTGGTACATTTCTCTGCACTGCGCAAATCTCGCGTGGCGAAGAAATCGATGCCGGACGAACCTGCTCCGGCGGCGAACAGGGGACGGGATCATGCCTATCGCACCCACCGGCCAGGCGCGGCAGACGGAGCGGCGTCTTCCGCAGCGCATCATGCAGGGCTTTTTTGTGGCGGCTGCCTGCACGCTGCTTTTGCTGGTTGTCTGCCTTTTCCAGTCGTATCGATTCACGGTGCTGGCTGAAAAGACGGTGGCCGCTGACGACGCGCAGCACGCAAACCAGCTTGCAGCGCCCTCGCCCGTCGACTTGCAGAAGGCCGTGGATGCCGCCGTCGATGCTTCGATCAAGCGCGATGAGGCCCTGCTCGACAAAATGCTGCTGCTGGTGGGCGGCTACTCCGTCATGCTCGGCATTCTTGCCCTGGGCACAGTCTTCGTCAGCCGGCAGGAGGCGCAGGCGCAGTTGAAAACCGTGAAGGACGAGCTGGCTGGATTAACCACGCAGGTGCGCGCGGAGTTCCCAATCATCTCGCAGTTGCAAAGCCATCTGCTCGAATTGATCCACAAGCTCGAGGCCAAATATCCCGAGAAGCTGAATCTCAATCGTCCGCAAGACGAGACCTGGGTGAACCAGTTGCAGCAGGAAGACGGCCTGATCGATGAACTGCAGATCGTGGCCGTGAGCGTAGTGGTGCTGGACAACTACAGCCTGCTCAAGCTCTATCTGGTGCTGGCCAAAATGTATCTTGAGCGCTATAAAACCGGTACTCGCACCAACGGCGATGCGGCGCGCGGCTATCATTATGCCGCTCGCGCAATCCAGTGCAACCCGCAGAGCGACGAGGCGTATCGGATGCGCGGCCTCATCGGGCTCTCCCGTTATCAGACGGCAGCCGATGCCAAGGCGATCGACAACTCCAACAAGGATGAGTACGCCACAATTTTGCGCGACGCCAATGCGGACTTCGTGCGCTGCAAAACGCTCAATCCGCACAACGCCAGCGCCTATTACAATCTCGCCATTATCCGCGACTACGAGAAGAAACGCTCTGAAGCGATTGACATCGCCGAGCACATCATCGCCCAGCGTACGATGGTTAGCCGCACCGAGCAGGAGAAATATCTGCCGTCCATCTACATCAACCTGGCCTGCTATCTCGCCGATGAACTCGCGGAAACAACCGACACGGCAAAGCAGGCCGAGTTGCAGCGCCGCATTCTTGCGCTTCTCAGCAATGCGAAAGATTATTTGCGCGCAGAACTTGACAGCAATTCGGCCGTGGCGGAGTTTATGGACAGCCTGGAAAAGGAATTGAAGGAAAGAGATTTGAAAAAGCTACCCGACGGTCTGAAAAGATCGCTGCAGGCGCTTCTCTAAGGAGAACAATCGCTTAATTTTTTCGAATATAAAAATGGAAGGCACAACATCGCGCCCGCGAGAGAACCATGCAACGGTCCCCGACAGTTAGCCGATTGGTGGAATCTTCCGCACCTGGCGCATACTCAACCTGCCTTTCAGTACCATTTACTGGATGATTGTAACATCGTTCCGGATGCAAAGCGGTAAAAAGCAGCCAGTGACGTGAGGTGCTTCCAAAGAGTCGTCGCCCGCACACATCCATCTCTAAATCATTATATTCAAATACTTTACACTCAATCTAGCGAGCATCTTCCGGCACCACGTCGCCTTCGCCGGGAGCCAGAAACAAGTTGGCTTCCAGGCCATGCTGGCGGGTGTACAAGTCGTAGTAGCGGCCGCCGAGCGCAAACAACTCCGCATGGTTGCCGCGCTCCACAATCCGCCCCTGCTCCACCACCAGAATCTGCTCGGCGCGGCGAATGGTGGAAAGCCGGTGCGCGATCACGAAGGTTGTCCGCCCCTGCATGAGCTGGCTTAACCCGGCCTGGATCATGGCCTCTGACTCGGAGTCGAGCGAACTCGTGGCCTCGTCGAGAATCAGGATGCGCGGCTGCGCGAGCAGTGCGCGGGCAATCGATAGCCGCTGCCGCTGCCCGCCGGAGAGCTTCACGCCGCGCTCGCCCACAATGGTATCGTAGCTTTCCGGGAAGCGCTCGGCAAACTCGTCTACGCGCGCCGTGCGGCAGGCCGCCAGAAACTCTTCCTCTGTGGCCTCGGGCCGCGAGAACATCACGTTTTCGCGTATCGTGCCGTCGAACAGAAACGACTCCTGCAGCACCACGCCAAGCTGCGAGCGAAAGGTGTTCAGGTCCACCTTGGCCAGATCGATGCCGTCCACCAGCACGCGTCCCTGCAACGGCGTGTGGAAGGCGCAGAGCAGGCTGATGATGGTCGATTTGCCTGACCCTGACGAGCCTACCAGCGCGGTCACCGTTCCGGGCTCGGCACTGAAGCTGATGCCGTGCAGCACCGGTTTTCCCGGCTCGTAAGCAAACTCCACATCTTCAAAGTTCACTGTACCAACGATCGGCGGCATCGGGAGCGCGCGGCCCGGCACCTGGTTTTCTTCCAGCTCCGCCATGATCTCGCGGGTGCGGTCCAGGCCGGCAAAGGCCTCAGTCAACTGTGTGCCGATATTCACAATCTGGAAGACCGGCGCAACCATGAAGGCGAGAAACATGTTGTATTGGAAGTACGTGCCAACCGTCCAGGTGTGGCTGAGCACGTCGTGGCCTCCGAGCCACATCACCAGCGCCGAAACCAGGCCAAGCACCGTGGTTGAAGCCGAGCCAAGCACGCTGGTCATGGTCAGCGACTTCATCACGTTCTGGAGCAGCCGATCCACGCCGCCCGAAAACACATGCGCCTCGCGCTCTTCAGCGTGATAGCCCTTGATCACGCGGACGCCGCCGAGCGATTCAGTAAGCCGGCCGGTAACCTCTGCGTTGATTTTGCCGCGCTCGCGAAAGATCGGGCGGATGGTCTTGAACCCGTATTGAAGAAAGAAGACGAAGACGCCCAGCACAGCAAAGACCGTCAGCGTAACCCTGGGGCTCAAATACATCAGATAGACAAAGGTGAGCACGGCGGTGAGCGCGCTGCCCATGAATTCGACCAGACCAGTGCCAACCAGGTTCCGTACGCCCTCCACGTCCGTCATGATGCGCGCCACCAGCGCGCCGGTGCGGTTCTCGTCGTAGTAGGAAACCGAGAGCAGCCCGACATGCTTTTGCACCTGCCGGCGCAGATCGGCGATGAGCCGTTGCCCGGCCTTGGAAAGCAGTTGCGTGAGCGAGAAAGACGTAATGGCCTGAACGACCATCGCACCAAAGACCAGAAAGATAATGCGCAGCAGCAGCTCGGGATGCGGGTGCAGCGTGGAAAGCGCCTTGTCAAGCAGGGGCTTGGACGAGAAAGGCAACACCAGGCCGGCCACGCGGTTGATGGCCATCAGAACAAGGCCGACGGCAATGAGTCCTTTGCGCGGAGCAACCAGCGCCCGTATCTCGGGCCAGATGCTCTTCAGCGTGGGTTTAGCCTTGGGCAGATCCGCCTGGCCGGCACGCAACGCGCGGCCGGTTGTGCGCTCTGCGCGCATGCCCATGCCGAGACCACCGCCGCGCATTGTGCCCATGTGCTTACACCTTGCGTGCGCGCCGCGCAGCAATAAACGACCGGACACACAGGATGACATAGATCAACATCAGCCCGGCCATTGTTAACTTCGATGCCAGCGCAATATGATCCGGTTCAATACCTTTCGAAGTGGCGCTAACGTAGCCCTGCACGGCCGCGGCTGCACCGCCCAGAAAACCCAGCAGGCCGATGGTCACGTTGATGTGCATGAAAATCTTGCGCCGGCTTTCGCTGGGGCTGATGGCCAGAAAGCCAAACAGGCCCAGCGCCAGGCCAAACCATGTGGGGATGAGTGCAGTGGGATGAATGCTGCCGGTGCCGAGATAGCCGGCCAGACCGAGCGCAACAAGCAGAACAGCAAAGACAAGTGTGATTTTTGCCATGCGAGACCTCCAGTCTCTGCATGGCAAGCATACCAGTTGCTACAGATCAGGTTTTCAGATGTCAGGGATCAGCAATACCGGCAGCCGGCGTGAACTGAAACCTGACGCCTGTCTTTACCGCTGGATTCGGGCCGATCCGCCTTTGGCGAAGGCGCGCACCTGGTCGAGCGTGGCCATCGTGGTGTCGCCCGGGAACGTCGTCAGCAGCGCGCCATGCGACCAGCCCAGCTTGAGCGCCTCTTCGGGCGATGCACCGGTGATGAGCCCATAGATAAAGCCTGCCGCAAAGCCGTCGCCGCCGCCCACGCGATCGATCACGTCGAGCTCGGCTGTCGGCGCGGTGTAGGTCTTGCCATTCACCCATGCCACGGCGCTCCAAGTATGGTGGTTGGTCGAGTGCACTTCGCGCAGCGTCGTGGCAACCGCCTTGGTCTTGGGCAGCTTCTTCACCACCTGGTCGATCATGCCGAAGAACACGCTGGGGTCGAGCTTCGATTTCGCGCTCACGTCGGGACCGGGAATGCCGAGCCCTTTTTGCAGGTCTTCTTCGTTGCCGATCAAAACATCCACATTTTCGACGATCGTGCCGATGGTTTCCACCGCGTGGTCGACGCCGCCGGAGAGCTTCCACAGCTTTTCGCGAAAGTTGAGATCGAACGAGGTCACTGCGCCCGCGGCCTTGGCCTCTTTCATCATCTCCGCGGCCAGCGGGGCCGTGGTGGGCGAGAGCGCGGCGAACAGTCCGCCGCAGTGAACCCAGCGCACGCCGTTCGCAAAAATCTCTTTCCAGTTGAAGTCGCCCGGCTTGAGCATCGCTCCGGCCTCATTGGCGCGGTTGTAAAACACCACCGGCGGCCTCACGCCGTGGCCCTGATCGCTGTAGACCGTGGCCATATTCGGCCCCGTCGCGCCGTTATGCTCAAAGTGCTTGTAAATAGGCTTCACGCCCATAGCCAGCACGCGCTCGGCAATCAGGTCGCCAATGGGATAATCCACCATGGCCGAAACAATGGCCGTCTTGAGCTTGAAGCAGTCGGAAAGATTGGCGGCCACATTGAACTCGCCGCCGCTTACGTGAATCTTGCACTCCGTGGCCTTGCGAAAAGGGATGATTCCCGGGTCGAGACGATGGATGATGGCCCCCAGCGCCAGAAAATCCAGTTCTGCATCCTTGCGAATATTCAATCCTTCACTCATTGTTTTTTCTCCTTGCGATTCGAAGCCTCAAGATCAAATTCAGATAAAAGATCAACCCGCATTTGCCGCAGTGCGCTTCACATCTGCCAGCACCTGCTGCGGAGTCCATTCGTTGCCGGGATAATACTGCGCCACCTTGCCGTGCGGATCAATCAGAGTGGTGGAGATGGTGTGCGTAATCGTCCCATCGGGGCCCGGTGAAAATCCCAGGTCGAAATACTTCGCCATCTTGATCAGTTCGGGCTTGGTGGGCACGGCGAAGTCCCAGTGCGCGAAGGCCGACTTGGCATCGCTGCCGATATACGCGGCCCCGTAAGCACGCAGCCGCGCCGGCGTGTCGTGCTCGGGATCAAAGCTGATGCAGAGCAGATGCGTTCTGGCGTAAAGCGCCGGATCGGCGGCCAACTGGCTGTTGATTGTCGCAAAGTTGTGCGTGATGAGCGGACAGAAGTTGGGCAGAGGACAGCGCGTGTAGATAAACGTGAGCAGCAGCGTCTTGCCGCGATACTGGTCGAGATGAATCTCCCGTCCATCCTGGTTGCGCAGTTTGAAATCCGGCACGGCATCGCCCGGCTCGGGCACATGATAGAGAACTGTCGGCATGTAATCCGGCTTACCCTGCGCAATGACTACGATGTGATCGATGAAGACATCTGCATCCGCACCCTGCGAGACGAACAAGTCGGCCGTGAGCACGTCGCCCGGATGCAGGTCGGTGAGGATGTTGGGATCCTTCAGCTTGTAGGGCATGGTCATGGCGTCCATAAAGCCGGGAATCGCATCATGGGCCAGCGTGACCTCGCCGGTGGCAGGGTTGGTCGACATCACCTTGCCGCGCAGCTTGTAAACCTTGTACCCGGAATAGTCTGAAGCCTGCTGGTCGGCCTTCGGACCCGAGTGACATCCCGTGAGAGCCGCGAGAGCAAGCACTACGCTGAGCGCGAAAATCCGCATCACATGCTCTAGTGTACAACGCGTGGACTGACCACTTGGCTGGTTACCTGCAACTAGCGTTTCCCGCGCCGGGAAAAGCAAAGAACGTGATGCTGGCCGGCGCAAGCTCCACGGTGCCTGCCTTGCCTGCGTTCACCGCAGCTCCCTCAATCGCCGGCAGCGCATCGCCGCTGCCCAGCGCGAGCACAGTTCCGTTCAGCATCACTTTGGAGTCGGTAAGGCTGTCAGCCGTGAGCGTGTACCGGCGCGCGCCGCGCGGGATGGTGATCTGCTGCGCTGCGGTCGGGTCGGCATGAATGGCCAGCACAGCCACGCCGCCCGGCTTGCCGCGCAGGCAATGCGCATACACATAGAGGTTGGGAACCAGCGCCGTTGCGGGATCAAGCACTGTGGTGCCCATCAGCCTGTGCCACACCAGCGCCGCCCAGTAGTCGGGCCGCGGCTCATAGGTTGTCTCATCCAGCAGGCCGTAGTCGCTTGCATTGAGCGTGTTGTGCATCTGCACCTGCACCCCGGCGCGCGCCAGCGTGCCCAGTTGATTCAGATAGCGGAAGGTGTCAACAAACGTGGACGCCCAGCGATCGCCGCCACAAGCCGCCTGCCCGGTCTCCGTGTTCCACATCGGCTTGCCGGGCTCGAACTGGTCGCGCAACGCAGCGTAGTAGGCGTTCATCTTTCCGGCGCGCGCCAGCCAATCGGCTGAGAGCGCCGCATCTTCCGTAGTGGTGCCGGCGCCCATCCGCCCGCAGCGCGATGAAACAGCGCCGTAGGAGTGGTACGAGAACACGTCGAAGACCGGCCCTGTCGCGGCCAGAATATCTGCGGAGGCCAGCTCGTGCATTCCCGGCGGCAGCAGCGCCGTACCCTCGCCTACGCCGCCCGGCCCCAGCACAATCATCCGCGGCGCCGCGGTGCGAATGAATGTGCGAAACACAGCAAAGTCGCGCGCATAATCCGCCGCGTTATAGCCTCTGGGCGCACCGCCCATCGCCGCGAAGGTCGGCTCGTTCATGAACTCCGCCGCAGCAATGCTGCCGCCAATCGACTTCGTGTAGTCCAGGAAGGCTTGCGCTTCGTCCGGTGTCCACACTCCGTTTGCATCGCGCGTTCCCGCGCTGATGGCGAACGAAGTCACGATCTGCGCATGAACGGCCTTCGCAAAATCCACTACGCCTTTCCACTCCGCGCGTGTGAGCACGCTGCCATAACCCTTGGGCGGCGCCGACGGCGCGGGCGCGTCGGAGTTCTGAAAGTACGCGGAATTGGCCCAGGTTCCGCTCACGCGAATGTAGGCAGGACCCAGCGCCGCGGCCAGTTTGCGCAATCGCGCGTTGCTCAGATCGAGCGGAGGCCGATACTGATACAGCGACGGATCGACGCCGCCCGGCGTTGCCAGTTCCGGATGCGCCGGCGCCGATTCAGCGGCGCTCGCATACGGCTTCCAGAAGCGGCCGCCGGTGATCTCCACCATCTCCACGTTGTAGGACTGGAAGCGACTGTCGACCGTGGTCCCGCGAGCCATTGCGCCTGGAGTCAGCGTTACCTGCGGCGCGCCCGGCGTTTGCGCTCCGGCGACAAAACTGTGGCCGAGTAGCAGAGTCATGCCGGCCAAAACTATCCATCCCAACTTTTTTCCCATCTTGCCGCGCCTCTTTTCCTGTTTGCCGGAACGCACAAGTATAGGCCGTCGCACGCGCCTTGTGGCAAGGCTGCACCCCGCTCCGGTATAACGCTGACATGGCGCCCAATTCCCCCGCGGAACTCCACCCGCAACCCGATCTTGAAATCGATGCGTGGCTGCGTGGCGGCGGAATGGTGGTGACCGCGAGCGAGCGCGCCGCGCGAGCGCTGACCGCGGCCTATCATCGCGCGCGCCGCGCCGAAGGGCTCGCAGCCTGGCCCGCGCCCGCCATTCAGGACTGGGATGGATTTTTGCGCGCCGCATTGCGCGACCACTGCGCCGACGACCGCATGGTGCTCAACCCCTTGCAGGAGCAGTCGCTGTGGGCAGAGATCGTCTCACGGGATGGCCAGCGGGCCGTGCTGCTCGAAGGCCCACGTCATCGCGTAGCGCAGATGGCCATGGATGCGCATCGGCGGCTCTGCCTCTACGCGCCTGAGTTTCTCGATGTGCACAAGCGTGCAGGCTGGGTGCAGGATGCAGGCGTTTTCAGCCGATGGCTTGCAGCCTTCGACGATGCCTGCCGCGTGCAGCGAGTGCTCAGTGCAATGCGCCTGCCCCTCGAACTTGCGGAACCACTCCATGCGGATGCAAGCGGCCGTGCGCTGCTGCTGGCGGCCGGTTTCGACCGCATTCTTCCTGCGCATCGCGCCTTGTTCGATGCATGGGGGCCATGGCGTGAAGCCCCGCGCGGCCGGTCGACAGATAAGGTTTCGCTTTATCAGGCTCCCGACGAGCAGGCGGAGCTTATCGCGTGCGCTCTGTGGTGTAGGCAGCAACTGGATCGGAATCCACGCGCACACCTGTTGATCGTCACGCAGGACGCGGCCCTGCGCCGCGGTGAAATCGAGCGTGCCTTTTCCCGGTTTCTCGCAGGTCCTCCGATTCCCGTCAGCGCGGACCGATCCACAGATCAGGTTGCGACGCCGCGGTTCGAGTTTTCACTCGGCATTCCGCTGAGCAAGGTCGCCGTGGCGCGCGGCGCACATCTGTTGCTGCGCTGGCTTACCACTGCGATCGAGGAGCCGGCGCTCGACTGGCTCTTCTCCTCCGAGGTCACAGCCGCAAGCGCAGATGAGTCCCGTGCCCTGATCGCATTCATGCGCGCGCTGCGCCGGCGAAGCCTTGAGCGCACGCGCTGGCGTCTCGACGCATTCCTCAATCAGCGGCCCGGCGTGGCGTTGCCCGCAGAGTGGACGGCGCGCATCACGCAGGCAGCGCAGCAACTCAATCAGGCCGCGCGTGCGCCGCGCAGTGCAGTGGAGTGGGCCGGGTTCGCGGGCGAATTGCTTCGCACCGCTGGATGGCCGGGCATCCGCACACAATCGAGCGCGGAGTTCCAGGCATTGCGCCGCTGGGAGCGAGTTCTCGATGAATGCGCATCCCTCGGCTTTAACGGCAGGCGCATGGCGTGGGCGGATTTTTTAGGTGCACTGGAGCGCGCATTGCGCGAAACCCTCTTTGCGCCCGAGTCACAGGACGCCCCAATTCTCATCGCTGGGCCCGCTGAGTCGGCCGGCTTCACGGCCGATGCCATCTGGTTCCTGGGCGCTCACGAAGACGCATGGCCCGCCAACGGCGCAGCCCATCCGCTGCTTCCGCTCGACGTGCAGCGCGCTTCCGGCATGCCGCATGCCGCCGCGCAGCTTGACTGGAACCTGGCCGCAGCCGTGACCGAACGATTGCTCGCCTCTGCGCCAGAGGTCCGCTTTAGTTACGCGCGCCAGACCGAGGGCGTAGAAGCGCACCCATCGCGCGTGATCGCAAAGATCGTCGGCGAACTGGCGCTCCTGCCTCAGCAGCTCTCTGCGCCCGTCTTTGCCGGCGTGCGGACCGTCGAGTTTGACGATCGCAGCCTGATTCCCTTTCCGCTGGTCCATAGCGAAGCAGGACAGGCCGACACCGGAACGGTCGAAGGTGGTTCGAGCGTGCTGACAGCGCAGTCGCAGTGCCCCTTCAAGGCCTTTGCGACTTCACGGCTCGGCGCCTCGCAATGGAACCCGGCGCAACCCGCGCTCACCGCAGCCGAGCGCGGCCAGCTTCTGCACGCGGTCCTTCATTCGGTGTGGAGCGGACCGCCGCGGGGCATTCGCGATCACGCAGAACTTATCGCGATCGCTGATCTTCCCGCTTTTGTTGAAGCGCACGTCCGCACAGTGCTCCGCGAAAAGATGCCGCCCGCGGCGCGCGATGAGATGCCGCAACGCTATTTGCACCTCGAAGAGACGCGGCTGATCGAGCTTGTCACCACATGGCTTGGCTTTGAAGCAACCCGAGCGGACTTCATGGTGGTGCAAACGGAGCGGGATGCGAACACCGTAATTCACGGGCTCGCGCTGCGGCTGCGGCTCGACCGCATTGACCGGCTTGCCGATGGATCGCTCCTCGTCATCGACTACAAAACCGGCAATGTTTCGCCCTCGTCGTGGGAACTGCCGCGGCCCGACGATGTCCAGTTGCCGCTTTATGCGGGCTTCGGGCTCAATCGCGAAACCGAGCCCCTGGGAGGCCTCGTCTTTGCGAAGGTGCGCGCCGGCCAGCATTGCTTCACCGGACGCGTGCTCGATGCGCAGAGCAGGCTCCTGCCCGCTCTCGGCAGTCAGAGCGCATTGGTAAAGAGACCCTTCACCGTGGACGAGCTGATCGACTGGCGCGAATACATCGAGCAGATGGCGATTAATTTTGTCGAGGGCCGCGCCGAAGTGGACCCGCGCGAATACCCCGCGACCTGCGAACAATGCGGCCTCGAAGCGCTCTGCCGCGTGCGTGAAAATCGCGCCGCCGGAGACGAAGACAACGAAAGCGAGGAGGCCACGGATGCATAGCACCGCAGCCCGAACTCCGCCTCCGGACCAGAACGAGCGCAGCCGCGCGCTCGATACGAGCCGGTCGATGCTCGTGCGCGCTCCAGCCGGCTCAGGCAAAACCGATCTGCTCACGCGCAGATTTCTGCGGCTGCTCGGCGAGGTGGGCGACCCCGCTCAGATTGTTGCCATCACGTTCACCAGGGCCGCCGCAGCCGAGATGCGCCATCGCATTCTCGCAGAGCTCGAAAAAGCCGCTGCGCACCAACATGCGCAGGGCCACGCGGAAGATTTCACGATGGAGACGCTCGCGGAACGGGCGCTCGCGCGCTCGCAATCTCTGGGATGGAACCTGGTCGATTTGCAGGCTCAGTTGCGCATCTCAACCATCGATTCGTTCTGCCGTGAGCTGGCGGTGCAGCGGCCACTGCTCTCGAGCCTCGGCGGCGCGCTCGACATCAGCGGGCAGCCGGCCGAACTCTATCGGCGCGCGGCACGCAGAACCCTTGAATCCATCGATGGAAACGACGCGGTCTTGCGCGAGTCCATTGAGGCGCTGCTGCTGTGGCGCGACAATGGCTGGCACGAGATTGAAGATCAGCTTGTGAGGATGCTCGCCGCACGCGACCGCTGGATGCACGGCTTTGTGCTCGATCGCGACCCGGACTGGGCATTGCTGCGCGAGCGGCTGGAAGCGCCTTTTCGCGACGCTGTGAGAGGCGCTCTGACCAGGCTGAGCAAATTACTCGATCAGGTTCCGCACGCGCGCGCGGAAGCACTCGATTTGGCGCGGTTTGCCTGCACGCAGGGCGCAGAAGCGTTGTTTCAGGAGCTGGCCGAGCTCGCCGAGTTCCCTGTCGAGCCGTTTGGCAGCATTGAAGTGATTGAAGAGGGGCGCCAGGCCTGCGCATGCCTGGCGCGTTTGCTGCTGACGAGCGATGGAGCTCTGCGCAAGCGCATCGATAAGACCCTCGGATTCCCCGCGGATTGCAAGCCGGAGAAGAACCGGTTGCTGGCTTTGATTGCAGACCTTCGCTACGTTCCCGGGCTTGAGTCCACACTCGCGGCAATCGCCGCGCTGCCGCCTGCGCGTTACAGCGAAGATGATTGGCGCATCGTGCGCGCCTGCTTTGCGCTGCTGCGGCGCGCTGCCGCTGAGTTACAGGTAGTGTTTGCCGAGGCCGCGTGCGTGGACTACATTGAAGTGGCGCAAATTGCAGAATCCGTGCTCCGCGGCGAGAACGAAATTCCCAGTGACGCCGCGCTCGCCGTAGCCGACGGCATTCGCCATCTGCTGGTCGATGAGTTCCAAGACACCAGCCGCCGCCAGCACGAGTTGCTTGCCCGGCTTATCGCCGCGTGGGATGCGCGTGAAGGCCGTACGTGCTTCGTTGTGGGCGACCCGATGCAGTCGATCTACTTCTTCCGCGACGCCGATGCCGAGCTCTTTCCGCGTGTCGAACGCATCGGACTTGAAGTTCCGCACGATCTGCCGCTCGAGCTCGACCCGGTCACGCTCTTCGCAAACTTCCGGACCGCGCGACCGCTGGTGACGCGGCTGAACAAATTCTTTCATGAAGTTTTCAGCGCCGATGATGGAAGCGGCGTAAGCTTCGCGCCGGCCGAACCGGCGCGGACGGAGCCCCTGCAGCATGAGCATGCACCCACTCACGAATTGGCGGCGCTCGATCAGGCGCCGCGAATGGAGCTGCACGTCGAGTTTGTGCCTGATTCAGCCCGCGCGGGATCGTCCAGGAACGACGTCGACGCAAAACAGCGGATCGCCGCCGAGCGCGACGCGGCACTGCAAAAGCAGGCCGCCGAAATCGTTGCAATAGCCCGCAGACACTTGCCCGCGATTGAAAAAGCTCGCGCCAATCGAAGTAAATTCCGAGTGGCCGTTCTGGGCCGTACGCATAAGGCGCTCGCGCCCATCGCTGCGGCCTTGCGCGAGGCACAGATTCCCTTTCGCGCCGTCGAGCTTGAAGAACTTCGCGAGCGGCCGGAGATTCTGGATGCGCTGGCGCTGGCGCGCGCGTTGCTCAACCCTCAGGATCGCGTGGCCTGGCTTGGCGTGCTGCGTGCGCCGTGGTGCGGGCTTTCGCTGGCAGACCTGCATGCGCTCACCAGTGCTGACGATTCTGAGCTGATCAGGAGGCCCGTGCCGGAACTGATCACAGACCGAATGTCGCTGTTGAGTCCCAATGGCCGGTCGGCCGCGCAACGCGTGGCTCAGGTAATGGAATCGCTCCCGCGCCTGCGCTTTGCGCAACCCGCAGTATCTCTCGGCACGTGGATTGAGCAGGTGTGGCTCGCGCTGGGCGGAGCGCTCTGTGTGGATGAAACCGCGCAGGCAAACCTCAACCTGTTCTGGCGCGCGCTCGACCGCCTGCCCGAGGGTGAGCAGGACATCTTCGGCTCCGTGCTCGATACGGCCCTGGCCGATTTAAAGGCTCTGCCCGATCCGCGCGCCGACACCGAGCGCGGCGTGCAGTTGATGACCATCCATAAGTCGAAGGGCCTGGAGTTTGAAGTCGTGATTGTGCCCGATCTGCAGGCGCGCACCACGCGTGGCGGTGTCAAGCTGCTGTCGTGGCTCGAGCGCGGCCTCAATCGCGCAATCGGCCGCGGTATGGCCGAGCCCGGCGGCTCCGGCGACCTCACGGAGTTTTTAGTCGCTCCGCTCCAGTCCAAAGGCGCCGGCAGCGGCGCAGCCAGACGATGGGTCGAGAGTGTTTACCACGAGCGTGAGTCGCAGGAGATGCGGCGCCTTCTTTATGTGGCCGCGACGCGCGCGCGCGAGGAGCTGCATCTGTTCGCGCGGCCTGCATATAAGACCGAGCGCGACGGATCGCTCACGTTGCAGGACCCGCGTGAAAGCCTGCTTAAGACTGCGTGGCCCGCTCTCGAAGCAGAGGTTCGTGAGCGCTTCAACGCGTGGCGTGCTCCGCGCGAAACGCAGATTGCGGATATTGCCGCTGCCGCGGAACATCTGCGCACGATGCCGGCGCGGGAGCGCGGAACGCGGCTGCGCCGTTTGCCCGCGGAACTGTTCGCCTGCGCGGGCGCGACCGTTGCATCTTCAACCGGGTCGCCGATTGTGGGCATGGATGCGAGTGCCGGCCGTCTCTATCAGCGGCACGAGGGCGGCGTGCTCTCGCGCGCGCTGGGCATCGCTGTGCACACCCTGCTCCAGGAGCTGGCGCGGCTCGGCGCAACGACTGAATGGGCATCTGCGTGTGCCGCGCTGCCCCGCATGGAGCCGCAGATTGCGGCGCTTGTGCGCAGCGCGGGCATGGAGCGGCAGCAGGCTGCGCGCACCGCGGCGCAGGCCATGGCGATCGCGCTCCAGGCCGCGCAGGATGCGACCGGGCAATGGATTCTCTCTACGCACGCCGAGGCAGCCAGTGAGGTTCGCTGGGCCGGCGTCGTCACCGGAAAGCTGCGCACGGTGCAGATCGATCGCGTCTTTCGCGCAGGAATAGCGCCGCACAGCGCCGGCGGCGACGTTTGGTGGATCATCGACTACAAGACGGCGCACGAAGCAGGTTTGAACCCGGAGGATGCTCTTCCAAAACTAAGGGAAATCTTTGCCCCGCAGGTTGAGGCCTACGCGCAGGTGCTGCGCAATCTGCACGGACAGCACGCAAAAATCCACGGCGGACTCTACTATCCGCGTATGACCGAGTTCGATTGGTGGGAGATGTAACAAGGGAGATTCGGTGCTTGCCCACCCTTTCGCCAGTAAAAAAGCGAAAGGATGGGGCACAGAGATCTGGTGCTACTGCAGGCTCTGCATCAGGCTGTCGAGCGCTTCCTTGGGAGGACGGACGACAGACTCCGGCAGCGTGGCCAGCGGCTCCTCGACCACGTTGAGCAGGTCGACGAACGTAGGCTTCTTGGTGTCGATGTAAAAGACCCCGGTAAGCACCTCGCCCTTCAGGTGCGACTCGGTGAGGGTGCTCACAGCCTTGATCTTGTCGGTCGGGTCATAGTCTTCGAGCAGCTTGCGCAGGCGCAGGCTTGAGCCGTCGTGCATCTGCACATCGAAGACCTGGCCGGAGTCGTAGTCGACTTCGATGTCTTCGAAGCTGGGCACGAATCCAATCTCGTTGATCGGTTCGTCGTGCTCCTGCAGAAACTTGTAGCTCTTGGTCGAGCCCTCGTGATCGTTGAACGTTACGCAGGGGCTGATGACGTCGAGCATCACGGTTCCCTTGTGCGCAATGGCGGCCTTGAGCATGGCCAGCAACTGCTTTTTGTCGCCGGAGAAGGAGCGGCCCACAAACGTCGCGCCCAACTGGATGGCCAGCGAACAGGTGTCAATGGCCGGCAGTTCGTTGATCACCCCGGTCTTGAGCTTGGAGCCGATGTCCGCCGTCGCGGAGAACTGGCCCTTGGTGAGGCCGTAGACGCCGTTGTCTTCGATGATGTAGATCATGGGCAGATTGCGGCGCATCAGGTGCACGAACTGGCCCATGCCGATCGAAGCCGTATCGCCGTCGCCGGAGACGCCGAGCGCCTGCACGGTATGGTTGCCGAGCAGCGCGCCGGTGGTGACCGAAGGCATGCGGCCGTGCACGCTGTTGAACGAGTGCGCGCGGTTCATGAAGTAGGCCGGGCTCTTTGACGAGCAGCCGATGCCGCTCATCTTGATGATCCGCTCGGGCTGCACGCCCATCTCGTACATGGCGTCGATAATGCGCTCGGAGATGGCGTTGTGGCCGCAGCCGGCGCAGAGCGTGGACTTGCCTCCGCGATACTCAACGATAGGCAGACCGATGTGATTCACTTTGGGTGCAGGTGCTGACGTGGCCATTACAACCCCTCCTTGGCCGCAAACTCTTCGGTAATGGTGCGTGCATCGACCGGTAGGCCGTTGTAGTGGAGAATGCTGCGCAGCTTGGCGGCCTGTTCGCCGGGCAGATCGAGCTTGAGCAGGCTGGCCAGTTGCGCGTCGCGATTCTGCTCCACCACGTAGACGCGCTCGTGCGACGCAACAAAGTCGTGGATCTCCTGCGCGAACGGATAAGCCCGGATGCGCATGTAGTCCACGCTCTGGTTGTGTTCCTCCTGAATCTGATCCAGGCTTTCCTGCAGCGCGAAGTCTGTGGTGCCGAAGGCCAGGAAGCCGACCTTCGAGGTTCCGCTTCTCACTGTGACCGGCCCTGGAACCAGCTTGCGCGCGCCCTCGAACTTGCGCGACAGCCGCTCCATCAGTTTGATGTAGTCGTCCGGCTTCTCGGTGTAGCCGGAGTTTTCGTTGTGTCCTGAGCCGCGCGTGAAGTAAGCCGCCTTGGGATGATTGGTTCCGGGCAGCGTGCGCCAGCCAATGCCGTCGCCGTCCACATCCTTGTAGCGCGCAAAGCCGCCCAGCCGGTTCAGGTCTTCGGCCGTGAGCACCTTGCCGCGATCGAGCGGCTTCTCCGGATACACGAATGGATCGGACATCCAATTGTTCATGCCCAGATCGAGATCGGTGAGCACAAACACGGGAGTCTGGAGCCGTTCGGTCAAGTCGAAGGCCTCAAGACTGAGGTCGAAGCACTCTTTCACATTGGCCGGCAGCAGCAGGACGTGCTTGGTGTCGCCGTGCGAAAGGAACGCAGCCGAGAGCAGATCGGCCTGCGAGGTGCGCGTGGGCATGCCCGTTGCCGGCCCGGTGCGCTGCACATCGAAGATCACGCCGGGAATCTCGGCAAAGTAGCCGAGCCCGGCAAACTCGGCCATCAGCGAGATGCCGGGGCCGGAGGTCGAGGTCATGGAGCGCGCGCCGGCCCAGCCTGCGCCGAGCACCATGCCGATGGCAGCCAGTTCGTCCTCTGCCTGCACTACGGCAAAGGTGGCTTTGCCTTCAGGCGTCACGCGATACTTTTTGAGCAGGTCAGCCGTCGCTTCGATCAGCGATGTTGAGGGCGTGATGGGATACCACGCAACCACCGTGACACCTGCAAACACCGCGCCCATGCCGCAAGCCGCATTGCCGTCGATGATGATCTTGCCGGCGGTCGAGTTCATGTGCTCGATGTAGTAGGGATCGTGCTTGGTGAACGTGGCCTGCGCATAATCGTAGCCGGCCTTCACCGCGCCAAAGTTCAGGTCGAAGACCTTCTGCTTCTTCGCGAACTGACGCTTGACGCTCTTTTCAATCACTCCGAGGTCGATCTCAAGCAACTGCGCTGCTACACCCACATAGACCATGTTCTTGACCAGCTTGCGCAGCTTGGCCTCAGGGCAAATCGCCGCAGTGAGCTTATCGAACGGTACCGGGTAACAGACCACGTCGCTGCGATACTGCTTCAGGTTGAGGTTTTCCTCGTAGATGGCCACGCCGCCCGTAGGCAGGTTCAGAATGTCTTCGCGCGCGGTCTCAGGATTCAGCGCCACCAGCACCTCGCACTCGCGCTTGCGGGCCACGTAGCCGTTTTTGCTGGCGCGGATGGTGTACCACGTGGGTAAGCCGGCGATATTCGAGGGAAAGAGGTTCTTACCGCTGACGGGAACCCCCATTCCAAAAATGCTTTTCAGCAGCACGCTATTGGCGGATTGGGAGCCGGATCCGTTAACCGTTGCTACGATGATGCTGAAGTCGTTGACGACGCGCTGGCGCGCGCTCTGTGAGCCCTGTTCTTGACCCAGGGCCAGGTCTCCAGTCGCCATTTGGCGGGATTCCCTTCAGGTAGGATTCAAAGGAGGCGGTGAAACTTCGCGCTCTCCAAAGATTATAGTCACCTTGTAAGTCCGGTGTACCGCCTGATGACCTGAAGGTGTTACCGCTTTATGCACCTCTCCCCCTGTCAAGATGGCGCGGCGCCGGACGGTTCCAGAACAGAACCCGGGAATTCCGGCGCATGCCTCTCATTTCAGGAGTGTTATATAACATTGGGCAGCAGCGGCCGGCGATCGCGCAGCGATAAGTTTCGCATCGCATCCACACGCAGCCGCTGCGAGTCGTTTCGAACGGGATGTTCAACTCCGGCTGCCGGGAACAGGAACCGCGGGCCGCAACGTGACCGGCCTGGTGGTAATCGTGAGCTTGGCCCCGGTTAGTTCGGGGCCTTCCCAGCCATCTTTCACGGCTTCAATGTGAATCGCTCCCGGCCGTTGAGTGGACTGCACAATCACCTGCGCCAGCCCGTTGAACAGCGAGCGCCTGGACTCCTTGTCGCTTTCCTGGCAGTTGGGGTCGCCGTTGCCCACGCCGATCAGCGCGCCGTCGCCGGACACGTTAAAGCCGATCAGATTTTGCGCCGTCGCAACCGGCCGGCCATCCTTGTCGAGCGCTTCTACCTTGAGAATCGCAATGTCTTCGCCGTCGGCATCGATCTCCGTCCGGTCCGCCGTCAGCCGAATCTGAACAGCCGGCCCCGTGGTCTCGCGTTTTTCCGTCAGCACCACCTTGCCGTCTTTGGTTCCGCGCGCTTCAATTCCACCCGGCTCGTAGCGCACCTTCCATTCCACATGGCCGAGATGCGGCACCGGCTTCGATCCCTGGCTCGCGCCATTTACGAATAGCTCCACTGAATCGAGATTCGAGTGCACCCACACCGGAATCTCGTCGCCTTCCCGTCCTTCGAAGTTCCAGTGTGGAAACAGGTGCAGCACCGGCTCCTTGCCCCACCACGATTTGTAGTAGTAGAAGGTGTCCTTGGGAAACCCGCACGTGTCGATGATGCCGAACTGCGAGCTGATCGATGGCCATCCATACGGTGTAGGCTCGCCGCGGTAGTCGAAGCCCGTCCACGCAAAGCCTCCACACTCCCACTCGCGCGTGCCGTAGAAGGTCCACCACTCTTCGGCGGTTTCTCCCCATCCCGGCTGGTTCAGGTCATAGGCGCTCACCGTGTTGCGCAGCGGGTCGGTGGTGTATTCGCCGCGCGTCGAAATTGCGCTTGCCGTCTCAGACCCATAGACCGCGCGCGTGGGGTGCGCCGCGTGAAATTTATCGGGAAATCTCAGGTTGTAGTTGAAGCCGATAATGTCCAGTGCATCCGAGACGCCCTTCGAGTTGTCGCCATTCACCGCGGCGGAAACCACGCGCGTGGGATCGAGCTCATGGCAAGTGCGCACCATGGTCGCGCCAATCTTCGCGCCTTCCTCGGCCATTTCGTTCTGCAACTGGCCCTCTTCATTGCCGATCGACCACAGAATCACGCAGGGCGCGTTGCGATAGCGCCTTACCATCACTTCGAGCTGCGCCAGCCCTTCGGGGCTCGAGCTCATCTGCCGCGTCTCGCACATCATCATCATGCCCAGGCGATTGCACCCCTCCACCCACTCCGGCGTGGGCATGTTGTGCGAGGTGCGTACCGCGTTGCAGCCCATCTCCTTGAGCACGCCGAGCCTGAAGTACTGCAGCCGGTCCGGCAGCGCCGCGCCTACGCCCGCATGATCCTGGTGGTTGCAGGTGCCCTGAATCTTCATCGACTGCCCATTCAAAAAGAACCCTTTTTCCGCGTCAAAGCGCGCCGTGCGCACGCCAAAGCTCAACTGCTCCGCATCGCGCGCGGCGCCGCCTGCTTCCACGGTCACAATCGCCTTGTAAAGATTGGGCGCATCGGGCGACCACAACGCCGCATTGGCCAGGCTCGCTGTCGCGGTGAAATGCGTAACGCCGTCGACCGCGACCGCGTGTTCGTCCGACTCCGCCGCAGCCACCGTATTGCCCGAACCATCGACAATCTTCCACCGGACTATGGCCGTCTGCTCCTGTTTTCCCTCGTTCGTCACCGCAGCATCCAGCGTCAGTGTGGCCGCGCTTCCGTTCAGCTCCGAACGCACCACGCTCTCCCACGGCGCCAGGTGCAGCGGATCGGTCTTGGTGATCCACACATGCCGGTAAATGCCCGCGCCCTCGTAAAACCATCCGTCGCCAAAGCTCGCATCCACGCGGGCCACGATGCAGTTCTTTGCGCCGAGCGCCAGAAAATCAGTGATGTCGAAGCGGAACGGCGCATAGCCGTTGTCGTTGCGGCCGATAAAGCAGCCGTTTACAAACAGCAGCACATCGCGAAAGACGCCGTCGAACTCCACCACAACGCGCCGCCCTGCGTCGCTCGCCGGCACATCGAACTCGCGCCGGTACCAGCCCACGCTCGTGTCGGGATAGCGCCGGCCCAGCGGCTTGTAGCCGTGCGACCGCTGCTCTTCATCGTGCACAAACGGCAGCTCGACGGCCCAGTCGTGCGGCAGGTTCAGCTTGCGCCACTTCGAATCGTCGTAACCCACCTTGGCAAACTTAAAGTCGCCGGTCTTGGCAAAGTCTCCCTGCCCGTAGCCGAAGTTCAAATCCCGTGCCGGATCGGTTCCGTTGCCGAAGACAAACTTCCATCCAAAATCGAAGAGCTGATGCTCGCGCGGCGCAACCGCGGCCAGAGCCTCAGTGGACGCGGCATGAGCCTCCCCGGCGAGCATGGCCGCGGTGCGGCCCCACGCTGAGTTTGCCACGGCCGTTGATGCCGAGAGCGCCAGACCGGAGCGAAGCAGATTGCGGCGAGAGATTCCAGGCATTGAAAAACCTCATTCGAGTAAAGTCCCCGCTACGCGCTGCGGAAATGCGTTCACCGGCGGGCACTCGGCACTATAAATCAGTGGGGGTTTCCAAGTAAACGCTTTCAAAATAGCGCGCTTGACCCCTCCCGCCGGTCACTCAACCGGCTGTCGCGCGCCCTCCAGGACCCGCGCTCCGCGTGCGCAATTTATGATAGATTCAAACAGTCGAGCCTGCTGCGGAGAGATGGCCGAGTGGTTTAAGGCGCACGCTTGGAAAGCGTGTGTACTTTAACGAGTACCGTGAGTTCGAATCTCACTCTCTCCGCCATTCATGCAGAGTAATGCTTGGCAATCTCAACTGATTTCCGAGTAAACCTCCTGTATGAACCGGCGCAATGCAATCAAAACAGTCGCGGGCCTTGCCGCCGCTCAGTCCTTCGCGCTCTCCAGGCAGCTCTGCGCAATGGAGGCGGTCAACGCCGCGACCGGTGAGCCGGTTCCCCTGCCGCCGGCGGCCGCGCTGCCCGATCCCCTCGTCTTTCGCGACGGCAAGCGTGTCCGCAACCCCCGCGAATGGGAACACCGGCGCGCGGAAATTCTTGCCACCGCCGAGCTGCAGATGTACGGCGTAGTTCCCGACGCGCGCGGCCTGCGTTTCAAGATGCTCGAAAAAGACGCGCCTGCTTTCAACGGTCTCGCTTGCAGAACGCAGGTGCGGCTTCTCTTCAAGGGCGCAGAGGCTGGCCCATCCGCCGATCTGCTGGTCTACACGCCTGCGCATGTGCGTCGCGCACCGGCAATTCTCGGCCTCAACTTCTGGGGCAATCACACGGTCTCTTCCGATCCGGGCATTTTGCTGAGCCGCAGTTGGACCGAATCCGGACGCAACGGCTTTATCGATCTCTCCTGCGTCGTGGATCACCACGCCACGCCTGCCTGCCGCGGCATCGACGCGCGCCGCTGGCCTGTCGAGGAGTTCCTCCAGCGCGGCTACGCATTCGCCACCATGTACCGTGGCGACATCGACCCCGACGTTGCCGACGGCAGCGTTCCCGGACTGCGCAGCGCTTATCCCGAGCTTGCCAATCGCGGCGACAACTTCTCCGCCATCGCGGCGTGGGCCTGGGCGCTGAGCCGGTCGCTGGATTATCTGGAAACCGATCGTCGCATCAACGCGCAGCGCGTGGCCATCTTCGGATGGTCGCGGCTGGGCAAAGCCGCCGTGTGGGCCGGTGCGCGCGACCGCCGCTTCGCCGCCGTGCTCAGCAATGAATCGGGAGCCGGAGGAGCCAAGCTCTTCCGCCGCGATATCGGTGAAGACATTCACCGGCTCATCACCCTCTTTCCTCACTGGTACTGCAGGAATTTCCGCGACTACAACGGCATGGATCGCGAGCTGCCCTTCGATCAGCACCTCATTCTTTCCGCCATTGCGCCGCGTCCGCTTTCCATCGGCAGCGCCGCTGAAGATCATCTCTCCGACCCTGAAGGCGAGTTCACTTCGGGCGTGCTGGCTTCGGCCGTCTATCGTTTTCTCGGCTACAGCGGCCTTGACTCGACGGTGATGCCCAAGGTGGGCGGCGCTGTCTCCGGCCGCGTCAGCTATCACATCCGCCCCGGCAAACACGACGTGACTGAAGAAGACTGGCGAAGCTATCTCGGCTTTCTCGACAACTATCTGCATGCCTCCTGACGCATCTCGCAGGCGCGTCTCCCTTTTTACAAACATTCCTGCAATGCACAATCAACCGTAGAGAGCCCGCCCTGCGATTTGCATAGGCTTGATGAGAAGTTGTGACAAAGACCATGGACGCGATCGGAATCGACTTCGGCACAACCAACAGCTCGGTAGCGCTCGCCGCTCCGGGAGCCGAGGTCCGGCTCGCCTCGTTTCCTTTCGCTCAAGGCACAACAGAGTCGTATCGCTCGGTGCTGTACCTCGAACAGATCAAGACCGGCACGGCGAAGCGCCTGCACTCGCTCTCCGGCCCGCAAGCCATCGAGCACTATCTTCAGGCGGAGGAAAAGGGCCGGCTCATTCAGTCGCTCAAATCGCATCTCTCCAGCCACTCGCTCACCGGCACTGAGATCTTTGGCCGCCGCTACACGCTCGAAGACCTGGTCTCACGCATGATCAAAGACCTGCGCCGCGCGGCCGAAGAGCAGTTTGGAAAGCAGATTCGCCACGCCGTGGTGGGCCGCCCCGTGCGCTTCGTCGGCGCAGAGACAAGCGAGGAAGACGACTTTGCCGTGTCGCGGCTGCGCCAGTCGTTTTTGCACGCGGGCTTTGAGCATGTCGATTTCGAATTCGAGCCGGTGGCCGCAGCCTACACCTACGAGTCCACTCTCGACCATGACGAGCTGATCCTCATCGGCGACTTCGGCGGCGGCACCAGCGACTTTTCCCTGCTCCGCGTGGGCCCAGGCGTGCGCCGCCGCGGACGCGCCCCCGAAGACCTGCTCGGCAACAGCGGCGTGGGCCTCGCCGGCGACGCCTTTGACGCGCGCATCGTGCGCAAGCTGGTTTCTCCGGCTCTGGGCTCCAACTCCGAGGCACGCTCGCTCAACAAGCTGTTGCCTGCCGTGCCGGCGTGGATCTACGCCAACCTCGAGCGCTGGCATTATCTTTCGTTTCTGCGCACCAACAATGTGCGCGAAATTTTGAAGAGCGCGCGCATCCGCGCACTCGAGCCCGAAAAAATCCAGGCGCTCATCTCCTTGATTGAAGAGGACCTCGGCTATCAGTTGCACCAGGCCGTGCAAAAGGTAAAGTTCGCGCTCTCGCATGACCAGAGCACCGAGTTCCGCTTTCGCGAGGGCAGCCTCGACCTGCGCATCCCCGTTACCCGTGCCGATTTTGAAGCATGGATCGCCGAAGACCTGCGCGCCATCGAGCGCTGTGTAGACGGGCTGCTCCAAGCCTGCAACATTGAGCCGCGCCAGATCGATCGCGTCTTCCTCACCGGCGGCAGTTCGCTGGTGCCCGCAGTGCGCCACATCTTCGCCACTCGATTCGGCAACGAGCGCATCAGCGCCGGCAACGAATTTACTTCCGTCGCGCACGGCCTGGCACTGCGTGCGCAGGAAAAACTGGCGCACGGCGCGTAAATGCGGAGCTTTGCTTAAATCTTCAGCCCCAGCACCCGCTCCGCATTCTCGTAGTAAACCTTCTTCAAAATCGAATCCGGCAGATGGATTCCCGAGATCTGCCATCGTCCCTGCGGAGGAACCTTGGCCGGAGCGTAGTCAAAATACTCGTCGTCGGTTTCCAGGAATCGATAGTAGATCTGGTACAGCAGCGCGCAGAAAAGCTGTTGCGGATAGTCGTGCCCGTTCGGAAAAGCGTCAGTGCCGAAGAGAATGCGGTCCTGATACTTCTCAAAAAATGCGCGCGCTGCACGCGGCTGCCGGCCCAGCTCGCCAATGCGCGCGGCCATGTCGATGGTCATATTCGGAAAGC
>Ga0335075_10003553_pt1 | contig 24645 bp, 8 predicted proteins | sample Lox_Sample_24_FD_206723 | JGI IMG/M metagenome (GOLD analysis project Ga0335075, IMG submission 206723) | Soil microbial communities from Loxahatchee National Wildlife Refuge, Florida, United States - Lox_Sample_2.4 | ecosystem: Environmental > Terrestrial > Soil > Wetlands | place: USA: Florida...
AGGGGAGCGTTTCATTGAAGAGCAAACGGGAGTCGCGCTTCTGGATGGTCATGACCTTGACACCCGGGTTCTTCACCATTGCCATTCCCGGCATTTGCTGTGTGCGCACCGTCAAGAAAATGATCGGCAAATCCTCGAATCGATCCAGGAGCAAATACATCGGGGTATCTTTGACTGGGTAATACCAGCGAAGCTCCCCGGAGGCTCGCGCGAAAGATTGGATAACACCGTGGACCGGCACCGACCGCATGCCCCACTGCGTCATCACGTTGTTGGGCATCTGAACGGCACCGTTCTGCTCCGCAGGCTGCGGGGCAAAATAGAAGTTGTCGCGGTCGGCCAACAGGGTAAAGCGCTGCACTCCCTTCAAGTGTTCGCCAGGCTCCTGGATCTCTCCGGTCATCACTTCCTTGCGTGCTTTCAGGTCGATGACGTGGACCTTGCCGCTCGGCTCGACGACGCCGGCGAGGGTCGCATCCTCACTACGGGACACGATCGAGCGCGGCGCGAAGCTCTGCTTCCACACGTCCTGGCCGGACACCATATCGTACAGCCGTAGCACCACGCTGTTGGTGGAGCCAGTCTCGGACAGCAGCAGATAGCGGCCGAAGACTTGCAGCCGTTTGGCGAACAGGGCGGCAAAGTCGGGAGCCTTGACCTTGATGCCGTCGGTGGCGCGGAAGACGCGCGTCGAATTGGGCTGGTTCTGGTTGTCCAGCTCGACGACGAACACGTAATCCTCGTCCGAGAAGAGGAAGTTGCGCGGGTTGACGTCCATGCGCGACCACAAAGTGCGACCGGTGATCGGATCGAGGGCGTTGAGCGTCTTGGGCGATTGAACGCAGATCGTCTGTCCCTGGAAGGGGCTGACCTGGCCGAGCCGTTGCGCCCAGCCATTGTTGTAAGTCACCAGCATGGTGCCGTCGGTCGGATCAGGCACAACAGGCACTTGCTGATTCCACGTCAGCTGTCCGGAGTGATCCACCGGGAAAGGGCCGCTGGCTTCTTTCGAGAGGTCTTTCTCCCAGAGCAGGCGGTGATGGACCGGATCGATGCCGAAAACGCGGTTGGCCAGCGGCAGGATAACAAGATGACCCACCGTCTCGTAGGGGAAACGTGAGTGGGAATTGTGATTGGTTTGGATCATCATCATGCCGCCACGGAAGCCGCGGTTGATCTGCCGCTGCTGCCCCAGGACCTGCCCGCTCAAGGTTTCAAAGTACGTAGACGACAACTGCGTGGACCACATGACCTTCGGCGACTGCTTGTCATCCTCCAGGTTGCGATCCATCAGCGTGAAGCGATGTCCATTGAAGTTCAGGCCGACGATGTGATGGCGGAAGAACGGCAGCGGCTCGCCGCTATGCACGAGCTGGAAGACCCGCCCTTCCGCCGGCGTGGGATAAACGCCTTCCTTCTTGGACGCCTTGAACTTCTTGACCGAGCTGAGCGGCTGCGGATCGTCCAGGTAAGGAATCAGGCGCTTGTCGGTGGCGGCGTCGTCGTCGTAAATCTGCCGGCCGGTCTTGCCGTCGCGGATGACGATGTCGGCGTATTCCCTGCCGAGCTTGCGGTAGCAATAGGCCGCGTCTTCGAGAAGCCCCTTGCGCGTGTACAGCCGGGCCAGCGCCTCGGTGGCGCGAGCGGCCAGCACGGGGCTGTGCTTGCCGGTGCGGAGCTGGTTCAGCTCCAGCTCGGCTTCCAACAGCGGATGCTCGTCGCCGATGTCCTCCTGCTCCATCAGCCGCTCGACCAGCTCCAGACGGGCTTCCTTGCCGGCGTCGGACACCGAGCCGAACATGCGCACGAAGGCCCGCAGCTCCTTGAGGTCGTTGGTTTGCCGGAGCTTGCTCCACTTGTCGGCGATGAGCTTTTCCAGCGGCTGCCGATTCTCCGCCTTGGCGTTGTTCATCATGGCGATGATGCGGCCGCGCGACCAGACATCGGGAGCGGCCTTGACCTGGCGATCATCGACCGCAGGCACCAGCTCGGACTGCTTGCCCGCCGCCTGGGCGAACTCCTGATATTTCTCGAACGCCTCGACGAGCCGTCCCTGCTCCTCGCGGCCCTTGCCGACCAGCCAGAGATAGGTGGCCCGCCGACGCCGTTGCTCGGCTTCCAGCTTGCCGCGCTCCGATTCCGGAACGCCGTCCACGTCGATCTTGCAAAGCTCCTCGTAGTCCTTGAGGTATTGCTCGGCGTCGTTGAAGTGGTCGGCGATGTAGACGGTGAGCGTGTCGTACAGCTTGGCGCGGGCCTTGGCGCGCAGCTCCTTGCCGGGGTTGTTCTTGAGGGCGGTGCTGAGATCGTCGATGGCTCCGGAGAGGTCGCCCTTGTCCAGGCGCAGCTCGCCGCGTTCGGTCAGGGCGCCGGGGTCGTTGGGGTTTTTGACAATCCGATCGTCCATTTCGGCGAGCTTGACTTTCAGCTGCGGATAGGCGACAACCTCGCCCTCCTCTTTGGGGCCGTAGGCGGTGACGGAGATCACCTTGCCCTCGGCGAAGAGCAGGTTTCCAGGCACGTCGGCGTTGGAGCGAACCTTGCTGCTGGAGAGGATCTTGCCCTGATCCATGTCGATGCCGAGGATTTGCGGCTCCTTGCCCTTGGCGGCCTGAGCGAGCGGCAGATAGTAAACGTTATCGCTGCCGATGCCCTGGCCGGAGGGCAGCCCGGTCTCCAGCGTCCAGAGCGTCTCGCCGGTGGCCAGGCTGAGCGCACGGACATTCTTCTTGCCGACGATCAGCACCTTGCCGTTGTAGACGGTGCCCAGGTACAGGTCGTCGTCGAGCTTGGGTTTGGGATTCCAGACGGGGGAGCCGTCGCGCAGGTTGATGCAATGAATGGAGTTCGCATCGGGGGCGGCGAAGACGACCTTGCCGTCGGAGATGACGGGGGCCGTCACCTTCCATTGAGCCTGTTGCGCGACGCTTTGGTGGAGCATCCCGTCCTCCTTGAGCTGCCAGCCCTGGGGAATACGGCCGCGAAACGGCATGATTCTTCCCCCCGGTTGGGCGCCGGCCTCGTTCTTGTCGCGATAGGGGTAGGCCCACACCAGGCTGTTCTCCAGCAGATTGACGCCGAAAACGGCGCCGGTGTTGGTCGGGCAGACAAGGATGCCTTCGCCGTAGGCCAGATGGGCGGCCCAGGTACGGCGAAGCGGATCGTCCTGCATCTTTTCCTGCGTCATTCCCAACGTCTGCGTGGAGACAACGCGAGGAGTGTAGATTCTTTCCCCCTTGGACCCGCGTCGTTCGACCGTTTCCAGGCAGAGGAGGCGGATTTCCTGCTGCTTGTCGGCCAAGATGTACAATTTGCCGGCCAGCGGCAGCGGCGGCCCGAGGAAGTAGTGATCGCGGAACGGATCTTTCGCTTTCTCATCGTCGCTCGAGGCGTCGCCCAAAGCCCAAGTCAACGCGCCGGAACGCGCCAGGCTCAGCGCATACAGGCGGTTGTGCGAGACGGCATCCTCCAGCTCTTTGTCGAGGCTAGGCGGAGTGGGCATGCCGCCAGGGAAGAACCTGCCATTGTTGACATTCGATGTCGGCGTCGGCGGGACGGCGAGATCCTCGACGACGTAAACAAACTGACCGTCGGTGCTGAGCGTGCCGACCGTTGAGTTCTCGAAGAGGATTTGCGGTTGTTGGGCTTGGAAATAGCCCAGCCACTGAGTCATCGTCGTCTGCTTCGAGCCTTTCGATTCGAGCATGCGCTGCAAGCTCCCGTTCGAGGGAGAAATCCAGGCCAGCTCGCCTTTCTTCCGCAGATCGCGAGCGAAGACGCCGAAGAAATTCTTGTAAATGAGCAGCGACTTCTTCTCGCCCTTGTGATCGACGGCCGTCAGCGCGATGGGAGAGAAGGCGGGGATGATCGGCTGCTTCTGGGTGTTCAGCTGCTTTTTGGCCTCACGAATGTGCTGCCCCACAGTCGAGGCAGCGTCGGCCTTCTCATAGACAAGGGGGTAGCCCCACTCGCGCGACAGGAAGGCGGGGCCGCCGACCAGCTGATTGTTGCGGCTGGGCGTGGCGCGGTAGATCAGCGCGTCGGTGGCATTCTGCTCAAGATGCCGGCGATCCAGCTTGGCGACATACTCTTGCAGATCCTCGACGGGGACAGCCTGCTCGCCGAGCTGGATCTCGCGCGTGCGGGCGCGAAGCATTTTCCACAGCTCTTTTTCGCTCGGCACATTGCTGGACGAAACGATGTACTTTCCGGACGAGGAGGGCGGCGCCAGATGCGCGGCCCAGGCGGCCTTGGCGAGAATGGCGGTCGAGACTTTGTCCTCGCCGAGCCGGTTGATGAGCTTGCTGTAACATAGCAAGGCGGGCATGTATTCGCCGCGGTCGAACTTGTAGTCGCCCAGCAGCTTGATGGCCTCGGCGCCGGCCTTGGTGTGGGCGTACTTCTTCATGATCTCATTGAGCAAGCCGGGATCGCCGTTCTTCTTGGCCTTCTTGAGAAGGCCGGCGGCCTTCTCGCGGTAGGTGATCTCGTACAAATCCTTGCCGTCCTTGGGGAGCGAGCCAATCAATCGATCGGCCTCCTGCTTGGCGCTGACCCAAACGTAGATCTCGTTGCCCTCGGCATTCTTGCGTTTGAGGCGAACGAAAACGTCCTCCTCGATCATCAGCAGCTTTTGCAAGTTCTCGATGGCGGTGGCCCAGTTTTCATCGTTGATGTAATCGACGGCCGCCTCGATGAGATCGCCCCGGCGTTTTTCGTCCTTGACGAGGTGGATGCCGTTGTTGAGGAAACCATCCGGGTTCAGTCGGGCGCCGCCTCTGCCGGGCGGCGGGACCGTCGACGGCGGGACGGGGAGGGGAGTCTCCACTTTTTTTTCTGCGAACTTCTGGGCGTGCCCTTCATCCAGCCAGAGGGCGGGCACCGCCACGAGCAGCGCCAGCACGACAACAGAGATCCGGCGTGAATTGCGCGACATCGTCGTGATTCTCCCTGCATTCCTTCTCGTTGCGGCCACGGCGAGGAGGCCGTGGGAAAGGGCCACCAGCAGATTGTCTCACAGCTTGCCGAGCGCTGGCAAGCGCAATCCCTTCCCTCTTAGGACGATTCAGACCGTCTGCGCGTTTTTCCCCGCGTTCCTTGTGCCCGCTGCGACAACAGCATCTCCGCGCCGCGACGGTCTGTCACAAACGAGAAGACGACGGGCGGCGCAGGAGCTAACATCATTTTGCTTCGTGCCGCGCGGCGGAGGTGTACGGCTCAAGAGAATTGCCCCAGCGGAGTGGACGCCTTCGACGCACCGGCGTCACAATTGCTGCGACCCTCTTTCTCGGAGCTTTCCGAATGTCCCGCGCCGTTTCGCCCTGTTGTGCAGACGCGCGGCAAGGACCGTCCCAGCCGTCGCTGCACTCCCTGTCACGTCGTGCCAGGGTGTGCCATTTGGTGTCCCATTATGCCGCCATACCGCCACGCCGCCACAGGTAGGCGCGACTCCGCCAACGCTTCTCCCATCCGAAGTCGCCGGCAGCGTCAGCCGGTGTCAGCGTTTCCCGGCGCTCCTCGTCTTTCTTTCACGGGTTCCCGCAGAAGCGGCTTGGGCACGGCAACCTTCCATGCTTGGAGCGTCTTGTAGGCGGCCTCGCGAATGTAATAGACGCGCTCGCCAGGATCCGCATCTTCCTTGTGTTCGACCCACTGCGACTTGTCGTCAAGCAGTCGTTTGAGGAGAGCAGCATTCGCTTCGGACTTGAATTGAGCCAGGGCCTGCACGCCAACCTGCCGGAGCCAGTCCTCTTTTGCACGGACCCAAACACGCCCCAGGACTTCGAGACGGGAATTGACAGGCACACCCAGTGTGTTGGCATCTCCGGAGCTGCCAGAACGGGCCGCCACCTCGCGCGGCATCGGGAGCCAGATCAGGCGCGCCGGGCCTTTGTACCGCCGAGCCGCCTCAACCTTGACGGCGTCAACGATTTTCTCCGGTTTCTTCAGGACACGAAAGTCCATCGCGAACACCGGCTTGGGGACGCGGTTCCTCGTCTCTGGAGAGGCGAGCTCAAGATCCGCGAATAGACGCAGGAGGGGCTTGCCTTTGGCCTGGCCTGGAAAGCCTGGCGGTATTTCGTCCTTCCAGTTTCCAATGTCCTCAAGGAACCACAGTTTCGCTTGGCCCGACTTCTTCCACTTCGCTAAGTCAGCCACTCCGTAGTCCGATTGGATGACGAACATAGTGGGCTTGGTCGCATCGCGCACCCCCTTTAGCGCGGTACCGACCTTCAGCGTGACCGCCACCCATTGCCATCGCGAGCGTTCCTCCCCCGCTTCCGGTGCCCGAGCTTTGCAAACGAAGTCGGCCACCGAGGCCACGACCACCACCTCCGAACAGGCGGTCAACCCTTCGATGCTCAACGGGCAGTAGCCGATCTGTGCGTGGATCTCACGGCTGCCCACTCCGCTGGCAACAACGAGGATGGCGACGAGGAACGAAGTCTTGGCTGGTTTCATGTCTTGCTCTCCTGAACCGCAAATACGGTCCTGCACCATTTCTCCCGATCCTCCTTGTCTATCCGTAACGTGCCGCAGCCGTCAAGGAAAGAACGATTTCGCGGACGAATGAAAAAAGCGAAAAAAACGCTCTGCCATGCTTGTTTTGCCGCGAGCGGCATGTTACATACATAATCCTATCGAACGTCGCGAGCAACGAGGCGTTCGCCTCACGCTATAGGGGCGTGATCGCGTCTCATCTTTTTACATTGGAAGGAAGCACCAACATGGCCAAACACCCCCCACCGAAACCCCGTGCCACCGCGACCGTCAAGACCGTAGAGGTCCATCACGACGAGGAGGCGCCGCGCACCACCAATGGCGCTGCCAAGGTCACAGGCGCCAAGAACCGCCAGGCCACCGCCATCCGCGAGACCGAAGTCCTGCAATCGGTCTCGGGACTGAACATGGACGCCGTCTCCGGCACCATCGCCTCAACTCAGGTCGAGGTACAGAAATCGCTGGCCGCCCTGTCGGCCAAGCTGGTCGAGCAATTGCAAGTCCTCGGCAATGTCGAGGAGGCCATCGCGCTGAAGCGCGAGGAGCTGAAGCAGCTTTACAACATCGAGTCCGCCGCCGTATCGCTGGATGATCTGGATGCCAAGATCGAGGCCCAGCGCGACGCCTGGAAGGAAGAGCAGGCGCGCAAGCAGCGCGAGTTCGCCGAGCAGCAGTCCGAGCGCAACAAGCAGTGGGCGCGAGCCGAGGAAGAATATGAGTATCGCGTGGAGCAGGAGCACAAGAAGAGCGAGGATGAGTTCGGCTATCGCATGGCCCAGCAGGAGAAGGCCAACCGCGACAAGCAGGAGCTGCTCGACAAGAATTGGACGCAGCGCGAGGACGAGCTGAAGAAGCGCGAGAAGGAGCTGGAGGATTTGCGTGCCCAGGTGGCGAGCATTCCCGAACAGGTCCGCAAGGCCGAGAACGCCGCGGCGGCCGTGGCGACGAACTCGGTCAAGAAGGAATACGAGACGAAGATCGTGCTCGCCACCAAGGACGCGGACACAGCGGAGAAGCTGGCGGCGCAGGAAGTCGCCTCGTTGCGGACCGCTCTTGAAAAGGCCCACGCGCAGCTCGCCGAGGTCAAGACGCAGCTTGATCAGGCCCATCACGACGTCAAGGAAATCTCCGCCAAGGCGCTCGAAAGTGCCAGCGGCCGCTCCGCCATGGAAGCATTGCAAAAGGTGCTGGAGAAGGAGCCGGGCGCCTACAAGAGCGGGAAGTGAAAGTAAGCTCGCGTTCGCCGCTTGCGGCTTAGCGCTTCCCGCTAAGCCGCAAGCGGCGGGGAAGTAATGAATCGTCATGCGCTGGCTGCCTGTTATGTTTCGCTGCCTTGGCGCGGCGGTCTGTGCCCGCGGCGTGCGAGCCCTGATCGGGGCCGTGCCCTTCGGCGAAGCCTTGTACGACATCGCCGCCGACAGTCTGGAACGCTTCCGGCAAGAGTGCTTGCTCGCCGAGCAGCGCGCCTGTCTGGAGGAAGTCGCGCGGGCGGCGATCGACGAAGTCAAGCACGAGGCGCTGCGGGCGGCGCAAGAAGTCGCCGCCTCCCAGCCGGCCGCCGTCCAGGCGCATCTCGCAGCTTATCTTACACAAGTTCCCGCCGCCCTTCGTCAATCACTACGACGCCCCAGCGATCCCTCCGGCCTGACGGTGCCGTTCTCCTTCTCGCTGCAACGCCCGGAAGATTTGCTCGTTTTTTTGCCGATGCGCTGGCCGCGTTTCCAGCCCGGCGACCGCCCCTCCGGCGTGGGCGACTGGGAGCTGGTCGAGCTGCTCGGCATCGGCGGCTTCGGCGAGGTGTGGAAGGCCCGCCACCATTATTTCGACGGCATCGCGCCAGTGGTCCTGAAATTCTGCCTGGATGAAACGGTCCGCGAACGACTGCTGAAATATGAGGCGGGCATTCTCAATCAGGTCATGCGTCAGGTCCGGCATCCCGGCTTCGTACCGCTCTTGGACGCTTACCTGAGCGCGGACCCGCCGTGTCTCAAATACGAGCTGGTCGAGGGAGGCGATCTGTCGGGATTGCTTCGTGAATGGCAGCCGCTGTCACTGGCGGAGCGCTGGCGTCCGGCCACGGAAGCGGTACGGCGCCTGGCGGAGATCATCGGCTCGGCCCATCGCCTCGATCCGCCGATCGTCCATCGTGATCTCAAGCCGGCGAACGTGCTGGTGCAGCGAACGGCGGACGGCGATTATCGACTGCGCGTGACCGATTTCGGCATCGGCAGCGTTGCAGCGCTCCCCGCGCTGCGTGCCTCGCGCCTGGGAACCACCGCGCGCGGCGATCTGCTGGCAACGACGCTTCGCGGCGCCCACACCCCGCTGTACGCCTCGCCGCAACAAATCCGCGGCGAAGCGCCGGATGTGCGCGACGATGTGCATGCGCTGGGCGTCATTTGGTATCAACTCCTAACCGGCGATCTCAGCACGGGAGCGCCGACCGGATTGTGGACGGAGGAGCTGGCCGACGCGGGTATAAGCCGCGAATTGATCCGCTTACTGGGCGCTTGCGTGGACGCTCGCGCTGATCGTCGCCCCGCCGATGCGGTTTGCCTGGCGGAGCAGACGGAAGCCCTGATCGGTTCACCAACGATACCGGCAGTGGTACATCCCGCCGCGCCGAGCGCATCGCCCCCCGTCTCGCCGGCCGTTCAGCAGCTTCTCAAAGCGAGCCTCGGCTCATGGCTGCTCGATTTAACGAACAAACAGATCGGCGATAGGGGAATTGTCTTTCTTCTCGATTCACCCTACCTCGCCAATCGAACGACCCTTTATCTCTCCGGGAATCAGATAACTGATGCAGGCGCCGCGGCGCTCGCTGCCGCCCCCCAGCTCGCCAGCGTGAGCCGTTTGATTTTGTGGGACAATCAAATCGGCGATGAGGGCGTGATCGCCCTGGCCAGGTCGCCGTATTTGAGCAAGCTGTCCGTCCTCGATCTGGGCCATAACGTGGTGGGCGATCGGGGCGTGCAAGCGCTGGCCTCTTCGCCGCACCTGACCAATCTGAACGCTCTGATCCTCGTTTCCAATCGCATCGGCGACGTCGGTGCGCTCGCCCTGGCTGACTCACCTTATCTCGCCAGCCTTGCGGAGCTGAAGCCGCTGGACAATCACATCACGGCGGTCGGCGTCAAGGCGCTGCGCGAACGCTTCGGCAAACGCGTGCGGATTTATTGATTGAGGATTGATCTGCCGTCATCGGCGGGGAGGCGGATCAGATGTCTCGGCCAGGAAATCGTGTAGCCGTCGCGCCAGAGCCTCTTTGCGATGGGCTAGATTTTCCAAGCTGCGATTCTGGTCCTCAAGAGCTTCCCGTTCCTGCTGGAGCTTTTGTGTGGCGGGTGTCAAGTAAGCGGCTTCGGCAGCCTCTACTTCCATTACCAGCAACGCCAGCTCGGCCTGCTCACCCTCGCTGAGCTGATTCGCCTGTTGACGCTGACGTAGTTCTTGAAACCGATGGCTCTTCTGCTGTTCCCACATAGGATTTGCCTCCACGACGGTAGAGGTAATCTGTACGGATCCCTAATCCGCGCTCTTCCTTATTCTATCGTCCTCGTTGGCCCGTTCCAGGACACCAATTTATTGAGTCGGGAAACACAAGCTCGCGCCTCGATTTCACAGGTGGTACGCGGCTCTCACTCCGCCTTCGCCGCGATGCGGACTTTCAGCGGCTCGACCCAATGTTTGCGATCGGCATTGTAATACAGATACGCGCGGCTGGCGGGACCGTTGTATTCGCCGGGAACGCGGCAAATCAGATCGATCGGCACGTCGATCTTCTGGTCCGGACCGAGATCGCGCCAGTACAGCACCAGCTCGCGGCCGCGGATCTCGAAGGCACTCACCAGGGGACGCTGCCCGTCGCTGGGCAGACGGGTGTAGTCCTTGAGCTGCTTCATGTCCTCCGGAATGGTCAGGCCGCCGGGCAGTCCGAGGATGGCCACTGTCATGCCCTGGCCCTTGCCGCTGGCGTTCTCGACGTGGACGTTCAGCCACACTGTTTCGCTTTCACGAGCTTCGCTGCGATTGAGCTTCGCCGCCAGCTTCACCGGACATCTGTCGGCGCTGGCGGGCTGCCGCGTTTGATACGACCATGTCAGCGTGTAGGGGAAGACATTCTTGCCGGTGATCTCGACGCGCACCGAGTTCTTGCCGGGTTTCAGCGTCGTCTCGGCGTCGGGCACGTTCAGGGTCAACGGCTCGGTGGCGCCGGCGGCGAACGGCAGGGCGGCAGCTTGCTTGTCGCCGACGAACAGCCGCAGCTCGCCTGCTTCGGGCGTCTTCTTGTTGGCTTTGGTGTAAAGGATCAGCGCCTTGAGCGCCAGGATGGTCGATTGTGTCGAGCCGAAACCGCCGTAACCGCCGCGCTGCTGGCCGAGCCACTTGATCGCCTTCTGGACATTGGCGTTAAACTCGCCGGGGTTGGCCTTCAACCAGGCCAGAAGCGCCAGCGACGTCGTTTCAATCTGCAAATCCCGGCCGCCGGAGCTGGTGATGCTCGTCTGCTCGGCGTCGAGATGGCCATCAGCTTTTTGCAGCTCGCTCACCTTTTTCAGCAGCTTCGCCGCATCCGCCGTCCTCGCCCGGTTGATAAGAGCATTGGCGACAAGCGAGAGGAAATAAGAATCCTTCGATGTTTTCGCCTGTTCGTGGAGGGCGTTCAGCTCCTTCGTGATGTCGTCGTCCTTGCCGCCTTCGGTCAGCGCCCAGACGATGTAGGCGTTGGTGATGTGCTGCGGCGCCCGGCCGAACGTGTCGAGAGCACGCTGATTGCGCTTGAAGCCGCCCTGACCGTCGCGCTGCTGGAGCAGATAATCGTGCGTTCGTTTCAACATGGCCGGATCGACCTCGTGAACGCGGGCCATGTCGCGGAACTCCATCAGGCCGTAAGCCGTCAACGCCTCGTGAGCCGGGGCGGTTCCGCCGAACCACTCGTAACCTTGTTTTTTGTGCTGAGCCGGATTCAGGCACTCGAACGAGATCAACTTCTGATAACCGCGGTCGAGCAGCTCGTGCGCGCGGCGCTCGACGGCGGGCCTGGCCTGATCGCTCTCCTTCAAGTATTGCAAGATGAGCACGTTGGGATAGTTGCTCGTCGAGGTTTGCTCGAAGCAGCCGCCCGGCTCGCGCAGCAGCGATTCCAGGCCTTTTTGCAGATCGGCTAGCGTGGACGGATAGACCTGCACCTGACATTTCAGCGTGCCCTTGATCCACGTCTCGGGCAGCGTCAGATCGTGCGTCGCCGATTTTTCCAGCACGTCACTGTGCGAGCCGACGATGGGGAAGCCCTCCGGCACGATGCGAAACGTCGTGCGAACCGTGTCGGCGGGGAAGCCGCCGGCCTTGCCGGTGAAAGAGAGGGTGGCCGTGCCCTCCTGGAGCGTCGGCTGGAAGCGATACAGCTTGCGGATGGCGGTGTCCGCAGGCACCGACACCTGGCCGGAAGCCTGGCCATCGAGCAGCGACAGGCTCGCGTGATCCGTGACGGCGACCTGGGCCGTGCGCGCTTCGCTGGTGTTGTTGGCGATGGCGAGCGGAATGTCGATCTTGTCGCCGGCGGTCACTTCCAGCGGGATGCGCGGCTGCACCGTGAAGGGCAGACGCGAGGTAAGGGTCTGCGTCGCCGAGCCAAGCCGGCCGTCAAGTGTGTGCGCAAACGCCGTCACCTCGAAGGCGCCCAGCGAATCGCACAGGTCGAACGAGACTTCCGTCTTGCCGCCCGGCAGCACCAGCACCGGATGCCAGTAGAGCGTCTCCGCGAAGTCGTAGCGTTCCTCGGCAGGACCGGAGGCGCGTGGATGAGCGAAGACGCGAACCGGCATCGCCGGCCAGAGATTTGCCTGGCGCAGGTCTCGCCCGCCCAGGAAGGGTCGGCCAGCGAAATTTCCCATCCCAGGTGCCATCGGCGGCGTCGCGGCTCGTGCGCCGGCTTGGCCATCGAACCGTTGCTCGGGCTGTTTTGCAAACGCGCGATCGGCCTTCTTCTGGAGCTGTTTTTCCGCTACGGCCTTTTTTAGCTCCTTCCGTTGTTTTTGGTCCTTATGTATGCCAAGCTGTTCCAACTTGGCCGCGTCCTTGTCCTCGCCCAGAGCGGCGAAGCGATTTCGGAAGACATTGTCCCCCCTATCGGCCTTGAGCATACCAGGAGCGATGCCCTGAGCCACTTGCGGCGCCATGCCGCGCTTGGCCATGTGCGGAGCGGGTCCAGGCAGCTCCCCTCCCTCGGCACGTTCTTGCATTTTCTTTTCGACTTTGGCCTCGTTGCGATTGAGTCGGCGCAGCTCCTCTTGGGCCTGGGGCTTCGCACTATTTTTCTGAGTATCCAGGCTGGCAACCTCTCGCTCGCGATCTCGAGACGTCGGCGTGGCATGCCAGCCCAACTTCGCCAGCAGCACCACCAGGGCCACACAGACCACGGTCGCGGCGTAGTAAGGCAGAGCGCGGCCAAGCTGCCGAAACAACGCCAGGAGCAAACATACGAGTGCCGTAAGCACCAGAACGGCGGTCAGCACCGGCGCACCCACCAGCCGCATCCGGTCGTAGCGATCGTCATACGCCTTGAGCTTGACGAGGGCGGCGCGATAATCCTGATCGTCGCGAGCGTCTCGCTCCGCCTTCCGAGCCTGGACCGCCTGCGCCGTCAGCTCCTCGGTTCGACGAGCGTGCTCCAGCTCGACGCGCTCCAGATCCTTTTGGGTCAAATCCGTCATTTGCGGCTGCGACTGACCGATGGTCACCAGCAAACGCTCGGCTTCTTCCTTTTGCTCGTGGCGGAACTTGTTGGGATCCTGTTCGGCAAAGCGACGCCAGCCTTGCGTGCCCAGCAGCAGATCGAGTGCCTCAGCCGCCTGTGGATGCGGTCCCAGCAAAAAGTCGGCGTACTCCAGATCCTCGGGGCGGCGTACCTCCGTCGTCAGCAGGAAATGCGTCGGCATGCTCCGCAACGTCTTGTCGTCGGCCAGCGTCACCACGCTTTTGTCCACGACGCACAGCATCACTACCGCGGGAGCGGGGGCGCCCTTCTCGGTCGTCGCCTCCACGCCCAGCTTCACGGTTTGCCGGGGAACATAGGTCTTCTGGTCGGGCTTGAGGGCCAGCTGCACGCGCTCGGCGGGTTGGCGATAGATGAGCCGTTCGGCCACCGGCCGCAGCGCTCGTCGAGCGGCGTCTCCAGGCAGGATCTCGAACACGGTAACGCGGCACACACCACCCGCGCCGCTGGCCGGGCGCAATACCGCCTTCGCCTCGTTGCCAGCGAAATGGATCGCGCTCAGCTCGGTCGAATCGAGGAGCCGGCCGCGGCAATACGCCCCGATCATGAACGAGCGATTCCCCGTGCTGCGTACCGTTACGGGGATGGTTTCATCCGCCTTCACCACGCCGGTGGGGATGCTCAGGACGACACCATCCGGCTTGATTGCCGGCAGTTCATGCAGCTTGGTGACACCGACCGGGGACTCGACTTTCAGCTCGTACTTGTGTCCGGCTCGCGGCGTGAACGCGAATCGGCCCATGCCCTGGTTCAGCTCCGGTGTTTTTTCACTGGCCAGCGTTTCGACCGTTACACCGATGGGCTTGCCGTCTTCGAGCAGCTGGCCCTTGAGATCGGCCGGCTTGCCGAGCGTGCTGCGCACCTGGAAATACACGCGGTTGAGCAATCCCGCCACGAGATCGCCGCCTTCGGGACAGAACTCGATGTCGAGCTTTTTCAGCACGATCGGGATGGGCCGAACGATCGTGTCCGGCATGGCGCGATCATCGAGCTTGACGGCAACCGTCCCCAGACCGCGGTCAATCGTGGCGGGAAGCTTGAAGCGAACGGTAACCAGGCCTGCGTCGTCGGTCTGAAAGGCGAACGCCTCGGCCTTTTCCTCTCCATGCGATCCGTATTGTTTGTTATCAATGTTGACCGCGACTTCGACGCGGCAGTTTTTCAGCGGCCGGCCGTCGAGATACTTCGCCTTGCAGCGGGCGACGACCTCATCGCCGGGACCGTAGGATTTGCGGCTGAAATCCAGCTCCTTGTTCAGCTTCGGCTTCTCGTACTTGTTGACGAGGAGCTTGCGGCGCTGTTCCGGAAAGCGGCGGCCGGGCTCGCGGACGATCAGCGAATACTCGCCGCCCGGCCAGCTCGCATCGAGCGTGAAGGAGCCGGCGCCGACGCCGCGCAGCGGCTTGCTATCCGGGCCGAGCACGGGATGCGTCCCATTCGGCCCTTCGGTGAACAGCGAGGTTCGCCCCTGCGCGATGACGCGCTCAGGGCTGCCTGGTCCCGGCATGGCCAGGACGAATTGCAGATTGAGATCTTGCTCGGCCGGCTTGAGGCTGAAGCGATCCAGCGTCAGCGAGCGGAAATACACGGTCTCGCCGAGCTGATACATCGGCTTGTCGATTTCCAGGTGCGTGACGTAGACGGGCGCGGCCAGCTGCATCTCCTCGTGCAGCTCGACCTGAGAGCCGTTGTCGCGGCGAGCGGAGACGACCAGAGTAGGCTGACTATTAGGCCGCACGGGCAGATCCGGAGGCAGGGTGAGGCGATAGACGCCCTCACGAACGCCGGCGACCGCGATCGACGTGCCGAGCGTTTGTCCCTTATCTTTCACGTCCACCGACACCTTCGCGGCCGTCGGTTGACCGTTGAGGTTGGTGGTGTAAATCTGGTAGTCCGTCGGTGCGCCGGCGCGGATGCTGGCCGGACCCTGCACGCGGACCTGGAGCTGCGTATCGCGCTGGGCCTTGTAGATGGCGGCAATGCGTTCCTGTTTCTGCTGCGGCAAGCGAGCCAGCTGCTGCTCGGCTTCAGCTCGGTCTTTCTTCGCCTGATCGATGCGTCCCTCGGCAAGAACAAGTGTCTCCTGGGTCCGTTGGTAATCGTGGCCATACCAGACGGCGGGAACGGTGGCACCTAGTGCCAGCAGAGCTGCGGCGGCGACGAGCCAGCGTCGCCACCTCATCGAGCGGCGCCGCTTCGGCATCTCAAGAACCATCGGTTGTGCGGGTGTCGGCGTGATGGCGGACTCGGCGGCGGGAGCCGTGAATCGCACGTCGGCGAACTCCATTTTCGCGGCCTTCGCCAGAAGCTGCTGTTGCTCCTTGGCCCGTACCAGCTCGGCCTGGCAGCTGGCGCAGCCCTGCAAGTGCGCATCAAATGCCTGCCGCTCGTCGCCTTCGAGCAGGTCGTAAAGAGATTCCAGCATCTGGGAGCGGCATGTGTGGCAATCGAACATGGGATACTCCGGTCGGCGTTTGCCAACGGCTTGCCCGAACAATCTGGGGAATAAAAACCGGCGTTGGGGATCGTTCTTCGTGACGGTCAGGCCAGGATCTTGCGCAGCTTCTGGATGGCCGAGCGCATCTGCGTCTTGACCGTACCGACGGGGCGCTCATACAGCTCGGCGATCTGCTCGTAGGTCAGCTCGCCGTTCTGGCGGAGAAGGAAAACCTCCTTCTCTTCGGGGCGTAGGTGCAGGAGGGCCTGTCGCAAGCGTTGCAGCGTTTCTTGACTTTCCAGCCCGCTCAACGGCGAGGGCGTCTCCGGCATCGGCATGGCGTCGGCCCCTAACAGCGGTTTGACCCGGCGTCGCCAGGCACTGCGTTGCAGATCCTTGGCGGCATTCAGCCCCACGCGAAAAATCCAGGCGCGCAGATTGTGAATATCCGGTAAGCTTTCCTGGGTGCGCCAGCAGCGCAGAAAAGCCTCCTGGGCGACATCCTGGGCATCCTCGGCGTTGCCCAGCAGAAAACAGAGTGTGCTTACCAACTCGTCGCGCAGGTCCGTGAAGGTGCGCAGCAGGATTTCGCCGGGGTTCGGCTGCACAGGGACATCGCTTATCGGCTGGGCACACGCACGCGTGGCAGGTCTGCTCATACCGTCACCCTTACAGACGAGGACTGGGGAGTGCCGGATTGCGCCGCGAGAAAAAATCAGAAGCTGGCGAACGGCCGGCGTCAGCCGGCGGGTTATCGCCCCACCAGCCGGCTGACGCCGGCCGTTCGCCATTCCAGATCAGGAATGGTCTCAGCGTAGCGGTCGGTCGGGATGTGGACAAGGCGATTCCTTCCGGTAGCGTGACAGCGCAGCTCGTGGGCGTGCCTTCATTATCAAGACGCTTTTTGCTCCACCGCCGCGCGCGGCGTGAGATATAGTCAAGCTGCGATCGAGTCCATAAATCCCGCGAGGGCCTTTGCATGGACGGTCTCCTTTTCATTCTCGCCTTGGCCTTTATCATTGTGGCCGGTCATTTCCTCTGGCTGGCCCTCGCCGCCCTGATTCGCTTCCTGTCCGGTTCCGTACCGCGGGAGGAGCCGGCACCTCCGCCGCGAAAACGAACCCTTTCTCAGGAGCTGACCGACCTGGAGATAACAACCCACACGATCCGGCAATTGTTGGCGCACGGCGACCTCGATGCGGAAACGGCCAATCGGGTGTCCCACGCTCTGGAAGCTCGCCGCCGCGCCCTGCAACCAGAGCCAGCCGTGCCGGTGCCCCGACCGCCGCGTCTCGTCCCAGCCTCCTCGCTGGCTCAGCTGGAGGAATTGCTGGGCGGCAGAGTGCATCCGCGCGAGCTGCCGCTGGAGCGGCGCCGCGAAGCGCTGGCCTGTTATCGCCTGCTGAACAACAGTCAGCGCGCTGCCCTGAAAGGAGCGACCTTGCTGGCCGTCGCTCGCCTGCTCGAGCTGGCCGGCATGACCTCGCACGCCCTCAACGCCTACCGCCGACTGCTCGACGAGCATCCGGGATTGCCTACCCATGCCCTGATCGCACTGGAAGCGGCCCGCCTTGCTGTTCGCGAGGAGCAGGTCGATCTGGCTCGCCGTTGTCTCCGTCTGGCGCTGTCCGGCGTTCTGCCGGAGGCGGAGTACTCGGAAGCTCAGGAGCTGGTTCGCCGGTTTGAGGAATCGATGCAGAAACCAGCGCCCGTCGCCGTCGCCCCGCCTCAAGAAATCCTCGACGCAATCCCCGTGGAATCGACGGCCAAGACACCGCTAGCATCCGCAGCCATCCTGCCCGCCCTGGTGGCACCCCTGCCGACGGAGCCGCTCGCCGTGCTGCCCGCGCCGTCCCCGCCGCGACGGTCGCTGACCAATGTGCTGGCCGCGTTCATGGAGGATCGCAACATCCTTTGGGGGGAGCTGACCGGTGGTCTGCTCATCGTCGGCTGTTCCATTGCCCTGGTCATCACCCTCTGGCACAGCCTTGAATCGCTGCCCTATTTCCCCTTCCTCATCTTTGCCTGCATCACTGCGGCCCTGTTCTGTGCGGGCGAGTACACGCTGCATCACTGGAAGCTGGAATCCACCAGCCGCGGCTTGCTGGTCATCGCTCTGCTTCTTGTGCCTCTCAATCTCCTCGTTCTCGCCGATCCCTCACTCGGACCTGCCGATACCGCCCTGGAATGGATTTTCAAAATCGCCGCCATTTGTCTGGCGCTGGGCATGGTGCGCCTGTCCGGCCGTGATTTGATCGGCGTCGGCGTACTGCCTGGCCCCATCGATCGCCGCTGGCTGTTCATGCTCGCCATCGTCGGCGCGGCCGGCAGCCAGCTTATCGTCCCGCGCCTGCTCGACGAGGAGCATCCCGTCCTCTATGTCGTCCTGGCCTGTGTGCCGGTCGCATGTCACGTGCTGGCGAGCGGCGCCGTCGTCGCCGGACTCGCTCGCACTCACGCGCGATCCGAGCATCCGCGTCTGGAGGTTCGTCAAGCGAACTCCCTGTTCGTGTTCCTCGGTTTGTCCTCGTTCACGCTGTTCGTTGCTCTCGGCTTCCTGCTGTCGCGGAGCACGATGGCGATTGCCCTGCCGCGCCTGGCGGAGCCGTTCGCCCTGGCGAGCGTGCCCATCCTGGCCGGTGGTCTGCTGGTCCGGCGCGGCTTGCCGCGCGAGGAAAGCGGACTACGCACGGCCGGCACCGCTGTCGCTTTCACGGGGCTCGCCTTCATGCTGTCGGCGGTGGTGCTCGCCTGGCCGCTGCCGCTGCCGCTGCTGCTCGTCTGCCTCAGTAACGCCGTCCTTCTGACCGTCCTTGCCTTACGCTGGCGTTTGCCTTACGCCCACGCCGTCGCTCTGCCCTGTCTGGCGCTGGCCGTGCTACTGGTCGTACAGCTTTCGCTGGGCCATCTCGTGGTACCGCCGGAAATCGCCCCCGCATGGTGGCTTGCCGAACAGCTGACCTCGCCGACGAGCGGCTTGGTGTTGGCGATCCTCATGTTCCTCTGCGCCGCCGGAGCCGAGGCATTGCTTCGCTCCGGCGAGCGGCTTCACGCTGCGAGTTACGCTCTCGGCTCCGGAGGGCTGGGCATCGTCGCTCTGCTGACAACGGCATGTCACGGAATCGAATCGCCCTGGCCCGCTGCCTTCGTCCACGTTCTGGCGGGTGTCTGCGCTCTGACCCTGTATGCACGCTGGAAGTGCTCCGCGCTGCCGTACACGGGCCTGAGCCTGTTCGTCGCCGCCAGCATGTGGGCATTGTGGGCGATGACTCCTCACAATCTCGCCCTGTGGGGGTTCGTGCTGGCGCTGGAGTCCGCGCTGTTGGTGATCCTCGCCGTGCCATCGCATTCGCTCCGCGGCGCTTGCCGCGACATCGCCATCGCTGCCGCAATCCTCGCCCTGGGGGTGGCGCTGTTCGCCCCTGGCTTCCCCGATCAACGGCTGCACACCGGCACCGCGGCACTTCTCGCCGTCACAGCGTTTGTGCTGGCGCATCTCTTCCGCCTTGCGGAATTGACGTGGCTCGGCTCAACGTTCGTTTTCGCGGCCGTCGCCCATCTGTTGATCTGGAACCTCGATGCGGTGTCCCTGCCGCGCCCGCTGCTGATGGCGCTGCTCGCGCATGCCACCCTCGCCCTCCTCGGCAGGCTCCTTCTGCAAGCACGAAACATCGAAGGTGACTCCACGTTGCGAGCTCCCTTGCACCAATCGGCCATACTTACGTCGTTGTTGGCCGTACCATTGTTGTTTGTCCCCGGCATCGCCCCGCTGGTCCAGGCAGGATACGCTCTCTGGCTCGCGGTTCTCTGGCTGCTTGTTGCCGGTCTGCAACGCTCGCCGGTCTGGTTTAATGCCTTCCAGATGGCCGTCAGTGTGTCCGTCGTTTTCGCTGCGAACGCCTGCACGCCGCAATGGGTGTGGTTCGATCCCTATTGCTTACAGGCGTATGGCATCGGTCTGGGGCTGCTGGGCCTGGGATGGATCGTCGCGCGCATGGTCCTGCTCAAGAACCCTCGCGTGCGCGAGCTGTGGGAGGCTCCGTGGCCGTCGCTGGACCGCGTGATGCTCGGCGTTCTCGTCGTTGGACAATTCGCACTGGCGCTGTGGGGCATTCTGCCTGGCCTGGATGCCGAGATGATGCCTGTCGGCTACATCTCTTCGATAGAGTGGCCATCCTCGTCCTCTCACGCCTACGGCTGGGGTGCCTGGGGATCGCTCGCGATGCTGTCCGGCGTGTTGCTGGCAGCCTTGCGCGAAAAAGGTCACACCAGCATTCTCGTCGGTTTGCTGTTGTTGGCCGTCACGATGCCCATCCTCGCGGCAGGTCCGTTCGCCTCGCAGCGCGCCACCGCCTCGGCGCTGCGCTGGGGCTTGGCTCTGTGTTATCTGGCCTGTTCGGTCCTGGTGTGGCTGCGGCCCGCGCTCCCACGTCTGGCGGCATCGGCCGGCGTCGAGCTGCCCTCGGATTCGTCGGCCCTCCTGTGGGCGCACGGCATCCTTGCCTTCGTGGCGATCAGCTTGTTGCTGTTGACGGCCCAGGTTGCGGTAGTTGGTTTGTCAGGTCTTCGCCCCAGCGGGCCGGCGCCGGGATCAATCTTCGCCGAGATAGGTTGGACCCTGTCTCATGTGCTGCCGTTGATCGTCCTCACCCTGGGGCTGGTGGGGCATGCGGTACGCGAGCGCTGGCCGGTGTACGCTTTCCTCGCCGGACTCGTCGCCAACCTCAGCCTGACCGGCGGCTACGCGCTCGCCGTGGTGACAGCCGGCCGTCACCTGGAAACGGCCGACATTGTTTGTCTCTGGCAGCTGGCCAGTCTGACGGCGGCGCTGTGGGTGCTGGCCTGGATAATGAGTCTTCCCTGGCTGCGCATTGTCTACGGAGCGAGCGAAAGCTCCGAGGGCATTCCCTCGCCGCTCGGCCTCCAACTGATGCTGCTGCTGATCGGGCTTGCCCTCGGCGGTCAACTGATCGTGCTCGGCCGCGCTGTGTTTTTCCAAGCCGACTGGACAGGCTCGTTGACCACATGGGCGACCGCTGCCGGTTCGTCCTTGGGTTGGGCATCGCTGCTGGCGAGCTTGGCTGCGTTGATGTTGTGGTATCGGCAACAGACACAGCGGATGTCGTGGGGCTGGTTGTTCGCCGGCGGCCTCGCGGCGGTCAGCCTGCTGGCCTGCACGGTCGAACGCTCCTGGCCGGGTGCAGGCATTTATTTCCTCTTGATGGGTTGGCCGGTCTATGTTCTGCTCTGGTCGGCACTCCCCGCGATGAACATCGAGCGCCACTCGCTCGCGGCTCGCGCTTCCTGGCTCTCGTTCATTGGATTCACGGACGCGGCGCCCGTCATCCTTCTGCCTAACCTCGTCAGTCTCTTCTGGGCGCTGCAAGTCGCCATCGCGCGGCACGAGTATCTGTGGGCCGCGGCCGCAGTCTCCGTGTGTGCGGCGGCGGCGGCCCTGCTCGCCGCTGCCCAACGCAACGAGGCACTGGCTTTTCTCGCGGGACTTGGAGCCAATCTCGCCACCTCGCTGGTCGTCTGGCACCTGTATTCCCCGTCGCTGCCCTCATGGATCGCTATCGTGCAGGCCAATGTGATCGCCAGCTCCGGCGTTGCCCTGGCATGGCTGGAGCTGCGACGACTGCTGGCGGAGCGGCAATCGGGGCAGCTCCTCCCCATTCAGGCATGGCTGGGCCTTGGGATGAACACGGCCATGCTGATCTTGCCGCTTCTCCGCATTCAGATGGATCCCGGCACACTTCCCGTCCTCTTTCTCGCCGAGATTGGCTCGCCTGCCGGCTGGCTGGCCCTGCTGCTCTCGGCAGCGGCGGCGTACCGGCATGCCTCACTCAGCACACCGCGCGGCCGTCTCCACGTCCTCGGCATCGCCGGACTGTCGGTGGGAATTTTGGCCGCCTGCACGGTCAGCCCGTGGGACATCGGCAGCTGGCGATCGTTCCACGTCCTGCTCATGACGTGGTGCGCCCTCGGACTCGCCGCGACGATTGCCGGCTCGGTAATGCTCTCCGCGCCTGTCCCCGGCCGATTCACTGCTCTCTTCCAGCCGGGTGAATTGCCTCGCTGGCTGGAGGGCATCGGTCTGGCCATTCTCGTAATCGTCCTGCCAAGCTGCTGGACCGATCCACAGCGGCCGATCGCTCCCGCCGCGGCCATCCTCACCGTCAGCGGCATGGCCGGCATGCTGGCCCTGTGGTCGCGCCGCTCGCATTATGTCTGGATTTCGGGATTGCTCATCGATCTCATCGGCGTGTTGTTCTGGTCCTCGCGGGGACCGGACACCGTGATCGGCTTCTTGCTGGCCAACGCGCTCGGTTTGGCGGCAGCCGGCGCGCTCTGGATCGCCGTCGGACTTTCGCAAGTGCGCGACGAAGGCTCCCCCATTATCCGACTTCCGCACTCCTCTTTCGCCGTTTTCGCGGTCAACGCCGCTCTGGGTCTCGTGGCCCTCGTTGTCCTCCTGTTGCTCGGTTCGGACCTGCTGCCACCGCGAATCCTCGTCTCCGCATCCTTTGCCTGGTGTACGCTGGCAACCGTGGGCGCGGCGCTCGCGTTGGCCCTGGCAGAGCGGCGATCTTCGTTCGCTCCGCCGGGACTCTATATCCTGGGGTTGTCGGCGATCGGTCTGGCGCTGCACGAAGGAACGCGCAGCCCGGCCGGTCTCGGCTGGTGCGCCGCGCTCGCGCTCGCCGGCTACGTCACGGCTGCCAGCTTGATCGCTGCACTCTCACGGCGTTCGCGCGATCCCTGGTTCCTGCCGGCGCAGGCGAGCGTCGCCGGCCTCGTTGTCGCTCTGAGCTTGTGGATGTGTCTGGATTTCGCGGCGTGTGTCGATCGTCTGGCTGGACCCGTCGCGGTGCTGCTGCTCATTCCGGCCGCCCTGGTGCTTTCCCGTCCTGAAAAGCGTGTCGATACCCTGCCGCAAGCATTGGAACAATGGCTGCGGCCCGTGGTGTTGATCCTCGGCGTCCTCGCCGCGGCCGAAATCGGCTGGGCCTGTCCCGATCCCGCAGGGGCGACGCCGTGGCTGCATCGCAATGTGCTGCTCATGGTGGCCCTGGCCGGCATGACGGCGCTCTACGGCTTCGCCCTGCCGCGCTGGCTGGCACACGATGACGAATGGGTGCGCTGCGGCCGGCGCTTCGGTCCTCTGCTCGGCATCCTCGCATCGCTGACGTTGCTGTTGCTGCTGGTGCAGGAGCTTCGCCTCTACGACGCCGCCACCCGACGCACGCCGATGGTCTGGCCGGAGATCCTCGTCATCGTCGCGGCCCTCGTCATCCTGATGGTCAGCGGCATTCGCTTCGCCGTCGTGCCCTTGAATTTCCCCTCGCTTCCCCTTCAACAACGTAAGTACGTGGAGCGTACGGCCGATAACCACGGTCCCCGGACCGTGGACCCATTGAAGCGCCGTCGTGCCTGGTCGCGACCCCTTCGGTCTGTCGAGAGCGGCCGAACGCTCTACGTCTACGGCGTCGAGCTGCTGCTGGTACTATTCTTTGTCCATGTGCGGATCACGGTGCCGGAGCTGTTCAGCGGCTGGCTGGTCCGCTACTGGATGTTCGTCGTGATGCTGATCGCCTTCGGGGGTGTCGGTCTAAGCGAGCTTTTCGAGCGGCGCAAGCTGCCTGTGCTCGCCGAGCCGCTCCAGCGCACGGGCGTCTTTCTGCCGTTGTTGCCGCTGCTCGCCTTCTGGGTGCGGCCGTCCGCGCCGGCCCTGCCTCCGCTGCTGAACGAGCTGCAACGGCATCCGCTGAGCTTGAATTCCTACGCGTTGCTCTGGCTGCTGGTGTCCGGCCTGTATTTGTTTGTCTCCCTAACGCGCCGCTCGTTCTTGTTCGCGCTGCTGGCGGCGCTGGCCGGCAACTTCGCCCTCTGGTCGCTGCTGGCGCATCACAGCATCGAGTTCTTGCTGCATCCGCAATGCTGGCTCATCCCGCCGGCCTTGATCCTGCTCGCGGCCGAGCACGTCAACCGCGATCGGCTTCGTTCCGAAATAAGCACCGGCCTACGCTATCTGGGCATCAGCATGATTTACGTGTCCTCGACTGCCGACCTCTTCCTGACCGGCCTCGGCCAATCGATCATCCTGCCGATCGTCCTCGCGGTATTGTCGCTGGCCGGCATTCTCCTTGGCATCCTCTTCCGCATCCGGGCCTTTCTCTTCCTTGGCATCAGCTTTCTGTTCCTCGACGTGTTCACGATGATCTGGTATGCCGCGGTGGATCGCTATCAAACGTGGGTGTGGTGGGTGTCCGGCATCGTGTTGGGAGCGGCCATCCTAACGCTCTTTGCTGTCTTCGAGAAGCGCCGCAACGATGTGCTGCATCTGCTGGAAGAAATCAAACACTGGGATTGAAGGTCTGAAGTGTTCCGCTTCGGTTAGCGACGCTTCGTAGAAGCGTCGGCAGGGCGTGACGCTTCTACGAAGCGTCGCTAACCGCGCCGCGCAGCAGGCCCAGGTCGGCGGCGATCGTTTTCATGGCCTCGATCTCGAACTGAATGTGCTCCGTGAGATCGACGCCGAAGTCCGCCGCGCCGCGTTCGATGTCGTCGCGGTTGACATTGCGCGCGAAGCCCTTCGCCTTCATCTTCTTTTTCACGCTCGATGCCGATAGATCCATGATGCCGTTCGGACGCAGCAGGGCCGTCGCCGTGATGAGCCCGGCCAGCTCGTCGCAGGCATACAGCGCCTTTTCGATCGGCCGCACGCGCGGACAGTCGGGCAGATAATCGGCGTGCGATTTGATGGCGTAGAGAAGTCCCATGTTTTCCTAACTCCTTAAGTACCAATGCCATTAAGGAGTTATGACTTTCCATAGAACGCATGAACAGCACGTTTTAGCCCATTTTCCACGCTTTTACGTGCAGCTTTCCGTGCATGGTCAAAAAAAATAACATGCATTAGCTAATTTTC
>Ga0335075_10003554_pt1 | contig 24637 bp, 25 predicted proteins | sample Lox_Sample_24_FD_206723 | JGI IMG/M metagenome (GOLD analysis project Ga0335075, IMG submission 206723) | Soil microbial communities from Loxahatchee National Wildlife Refuge, Florida, United States - Lox_Sample_2.4 | ecosystem: Environmental > Terrestrial > Soil > Wetlands | place: USA...
TGGTGATACCTGGCCTGATCCTGGCGCTGGTCACAGTGCACTTGTTCCTGATGTTCCATCAGAAGCACACGCAGATGCCGGGCAAGGGCAGGACGAACGAGAACGTCGTGGGCGCCCCGATGTACCCGTACTTCATGGCGAAGACGGGTGCCTTCTTCTTCTTCACCTTCGCGTCGCTGGCGCTGGCGGCAACGTTTACTCAGATCAATCCGATCTGGCTATACGGGCCCTACAACCCGGTCGCCATGTCATCCGACTCGCAGCCGGACTTCTACATGGGCGCGCTCGAAGGCGCACTGCGGTTGTTCCCGGCCTGGCAGTGGGTCCTCTTCGGGCATACCTTTGCCTTCAACGTGTTCGTGCCCGCGCTGCTGCCGCTGGGAATCGTGTTCGGCGGCGCTGCGATGTGGCCGTTCTTGGAACAATGGATCACCGGCGACCGGCGTGAGCACCACCTGAACGACCGGCCCCGGAACGCGCCGACCAGGACCGCACTTGGCATCGCGATGATCACGTTCTACGGCGTCCTGTGGGCCGAGGGTGCCAACGACGTCATCGCTGACCACTTCGATATCTCGCTGTACCTGACGACCTGGATAGCGAGAGTCGCGTGGCTCGTCGCCCCGATTCTCGCCTACATCATCACTAAACGGATCTGCCTTGCCCTCCAGCGCAAGGACAGGCACCTGCTCGAGCACGGCGTGGAAACAGGCATCATCCGGCAGCTGCCCGGTGGCGAGTTCATCGAGGAGACCAGGCCGGTCGACGAAGAGTCGCTGGCCGTGCTCACCAGCCGGACCCAGCACCCGGCGCTGCCAGCCCTGGAACCCGGCGAGGGCGAAGTCTCGGCACCGGGGATGCGCGGCGCAGTGGGCAAGATGCGCGAGCGGCTCTACCGCGTCGTGACCGAGAGCATCCCGTTGCCCGAGGCGCACCCCAACGGCCACGGGAATGGCCACGGCGACGGTCACGCGGTCGAGGGCAACGGACACGGCCAGGAGTCGCTGCCGGCTGGCTCTGGTGCCGCCGAGCCCGGCACCGGCGAGGACCAGCACTAGCCAGGACCAGCACTGGCCAGCGGCTCTTCATGCAACCGTCGACCACAGACCCGGACAAAGCGGACTGCAAAATCGACACGGTTGCATGGAACGTCGGTCACGCGCGCATGAAAAGTCGGTGCCGGTCGCCTAACCGAGGATGCAAGCCCGAATCGTCCGGTTGCTATGCAAAGCTGATGCCGTGGCGACGTTCGGCGAGCTGATCGACGAGGCGGTAAGCGCTCCCTTCTCCGGGTGGGATTTCTCCTGGCTCGCGTCACGGTCAACGCCGGGGTCGCTGCCGTGGAGCTACTCCCGTGAGGTGGCCCGCCGGGCCGAGGCGGCCAGCAGCATGCTGGACATGGGCACTGGCGGCGGGGAGCGGCTCTCCAGGCTGTCGCCGCGCCCGCGGCAGACGGTTGCCACCGAAGCGTGGCCGCCAAATGTCCCGGTCGCCGCGGCGCGGCTTCGCCCGCTGGGAATACCGGTCGTCCAGGACGAGGGCGCACCGAACAATGTGGACCAGAATGGCACTCAGAGCGGCCGCCTGCCGTTCTCCGATGGAGCATTCGGGCTCGTCGCGAACAGGCACGAGGCATTCCTGGCAGCCGAGGTCAGCCGGGTCCTGTCACCCGGCGGCACGTTCATTACCCAGCAGGTCGACTGCCACAGTGACGACGATCTGTACCGCCTGCTCGGCCTCCAGGTTCCCCAGGAGGCCGACAGCTGGCTTCCGCTTGCGCGCCGCCAGGTGCAAGGGGCCGGCCTGACCGTGCGGGCCGCCGTCCGCGGCGAGGAGTGCCACGACCTCCACGACGTCGGCGCAGTCGTCTACTACCTGCGCGTGGTCAGCTGGGCCATCCCAGAGTTCAGTCTTGACGCCTTCAGGCCGCAGTTGAGAGCCGCGCACGAGACACCCGAGATCTGGCCCGTCCGGCTGCGGCAGCGGCGGTTCCTGCTGATCGCCGCCAAGCCTCACTGAACTCGGCCCAGGCTAGGGACAGCGGCGCGCCCGACCTGGCGACGGGCAATCGATCGGCCAGGTCAGTGGGCGTAGTGGCCGCGGTAGTACTCGAACACAAAGCCGATCACCGAGAGGAGCGTAGCTAGCATGCCGATCAGGAAGAGCCACCAGCCGATCGCGACTCCGAGTGCGGCAGTGGCGGCAGCCAGGCCGACGAACAGCGGCCACCAGCTGTGCGGGCTGAAAAAGCCCAGCTCGCCGACGCCTTCGTCGATCTCGCCGTCCGGGTTGTCTTCGGGCCGCTCCGGCAGCCGCCGACCAGTGAACAGAACGTAGAAGCCGGTCAGGAACGCCAGGCAAACGGCCAGGGCCAGCGCCGTCGTTCCCGTCGGGTCGTGCGAGAAGTACCAGTAAACGATGTCGGCGGCGCCGAAGAAGGCGGCGCAGCCCAGGAACAGGTAGGCCTCTACTTTCACGACCCAGCTCCGATCGACTGCTGCTGCTTTTCCAGGTGCCGGTCGCGCCCGGACCTGATCTGCGGGTAGTGCAGGTCAAACGCCGGCCGCTCGGACCTGATCCGCGGAATTGAGGTGAAGTTGTGCCGCGGCGGCGGGCACGAGGTCGCCCACTCCAGCGAGTTGGCGAAGCCCCATGGGTCGTCGGCGGTGACGGTCTCCCCCGTCTTCCAGGTCTTGTAGACGTTGTAGAGGAAAACGAAGGTGGAAGCGCCGAGCACGAACGAACTGATCGAGGAGATGTCGTTCAGCGTCGTGGCCAGGTGCGGCAGGAACGGGTAGTTCGCCACCCGTCGCGGCATGCCCATCAGGCCCAGCCAGTGCTGCACCAGGAACGTGCCGTTGAAGCCCAGGAATACCAGCCAGAAATGGATGTGGCCAAGCCGGTAGTCCAGCATCTTTCCGGTCCACTTCGGCCACCAGAAGTAGAACCCGGCGAACATGCTGAACACAACCGTGCCGAAGAGCACGTAGTGGAAGTGCGCCACCGCGAAGTCCAGCGGCGGCGAGGCCAGGATGATGCCGGTTAGGCCGCCGAACAAAAACACGACGAGGAAGCCGAGCGCGAAGATCATCGCAGGTTCGAAGGTGATCTGGCCGCGCCAGATCGTGCCAACCCAGTTGAAGAACTTCACTCCGGTCGGCACTGCGATCAGGAACGTCATGAACGAGAAGAACGGCAGCAGCACTGCGCCGGTGGTGAACATGTGGTGCGCCCACACCGTCAGCGACAGGCCGGCGATGGCGATGGTGGCGGCGACCAGCCCCTTGTAGCCGAACAACGGCTTGCGGGCGAACACCGGGAAGATTTCAGTGACGATGCCAAAGAACGGCAAGGCCACGATATAGACCTCGGGATGGCCGAAGAACCAGAACAAGTGCTGCCACAAGATCGCCCCGCCGCTATTGGCTGCGAACACCTGCGCGCCAAGCTTGCGGTCGATCTCCAGCACGAGCAGGGCGGCGGCCAGCACCGGGAAGGCCAGCAGCACCAGCATCGAGGTCAGCAGGATGTTCCAGGTGAACATCGGCATCCGGAACATAGTCATGCCAGGCGCCCGCATGCACAGGATCGTGGTGACGAAGTTCACGCCGCTGAGAATGGTGCCAAGCCCGGATAGCACCAGGCCCATGATCCACATGTCACCGCCGACGCCAGGCGAGTAGGTCGCGCTGGTCAGCGGCGAGTAGGCGTACCAGCCGAAGGAGGCGGCGCCACCGGGCGTGAGGAAGCTCAGCAGCAAGATGCTGCCTCCGAAGGTGAACATGTAGTAGCTGAGCAGGTTCAGCCGCGGGAACGCCACGTCCGGCGCCCCGATCTGCAGCGGCATGATTTCGTTCGCGAAGCCGACGAACAGCGGCGTTGCGAACAGCAGCAGCATGATCGTGCCGTGCATGGTGAACAGCTCGTTGTACTGCTGGTCGGACACGATGTGGTTGTCCGGGCCCATCAGCTGCGCCCGCATGATCATGGCCATCAGGCCGCCGATAAGGAAGAACGCGAACGAGGTAATCAGGTACAGGTGCCCGATGACCTTGTGGTCGGTAGAGGACAGCCAGTCGCCCAGGATGCCACCCTTGCGGTAGGTCCGCGGCGTCGCCACTGGCGGCATGACGGGACCGGCCGGAGCAGGCTGGTTGTAGGTGGTCACTGAGCGCCCCCAGTCGCGTTCTGCAGCTTCTGCTGCGCGGTGATCCAGGCCTTGAACTGGGCGGGAGTCACGATCTTGATCCGGAACAGCATGCGGCTGTGGTAAAGACCACACAGCTCAGAGCAGCGCCCGATGGTGTCCGGGCCGCTGTACAACGTGCCCGTCGGGTTCACCTCGAAGTGATTCGGATGACCGGGAATCACGTCGCGCTTGAAGTCGAACGGCAGCACCCAGAACGAGTGGATCACGTCGTTAGAGGTCAGATTGAATCGGACCGTCTCGTGGTCGGGAATCTCCAGCAACGGCAGCTGGCTGTAGCTGGCGGCCAGGCTGAGATTGGGATTCCACATGGCGCCGAGCTCCGTGACACCACTTGACGAGTTCTTCACCGGATACTGCGGGTACTGGAATTCCCAGCTCCACTGGAAGCCCGTGACGTCGACGACCACGTTGGGGTGCGCGGACAGCGAGGTGATCCTGTTCTCATCGCGCGCGGTGAAGTAGAACAGCACGCCGACCATGACGAACGGGACGACCGTGTACAGGATCTCGATCGGCAGGTTGTACCGGACCTGGTGCGGGATGCTGTCGCTGCGCTTGCGGTAGAAGATCACCGCCCACAGGATCGCGCCCCAGACCAGGAGGCCAACGGCGATCGCGGCGATCCAGGCGCCCTGCCATAGGTGGACGGCGAGCTGCGCCTGAGTGGTCAGCGGATTGCGCAGCCCGAGTGTGTTGACCCAGTTGGAGCTGCAGCCCGCAGTCATGATGGCCAGCGCGAAGAACAGGACAGCGCGCGGCAGCCAGCGCCGAATCAGCCGCGCCCGTGCCCCGGGGCGCGGGGCGCCGTGCCCTGCGGCACGGTCGTTGGGACTCACAGATAGCCTTCCCAGCAGCTAAGTCCCGGCTTCAGCGGCCGGTTTGAGTGAGACGTCCTACAGCCTGTCGTGGAAAACAGTACAACGCCAGGCCGCAGCAGCATGGGGTACCCCCGGCCTCCGTGGCGATTCGTTATCCGTGCCGTCAGGCAGGGGCTCTCGCACCGGGCACCTAGAGTCGGGAACGTGGCGTACTTCGACGCAGCCTCGGCCGAGCCGCTGCACCCGAGCGCACGCGAGGCCCTGCTCGCCGCGCTAGACGACGGCTGGGCCGACCCCGCCCGACTGCATCGTGAGGGCAGGCGCGCCCACCTGCTCCTCGAGGAGGCCAGGGAGACGGCCGCGGCCGAGGTCGGCTGCCGGCCGGATGAGCTGTCCTTCACTAGCTCCGGCACCCAGGCCGTGCATCTGGCCGTCCTGGGCGCCGTGCAGGCCCGGCAGTCCGCCGCCCGCGGGCCCGGGCACCTGGTTGCGAGCGCGGTCGAGCACTCCAGCGTGCTGAACGCAGCCGACTGGCTGGCCCGCGCGACCGGCACGGCAGTCACCCTCACTGGCGTTGACGGCCTCGGCCGCGCCGACACGGCCGATTTCGCCGCGGCCGTCAGCCGGGAGCGCACCCTGCTCGCCTGTTTGCAGTCGGCCAATCACGAAGTGGGCACGCTCCAGCCCGTGGCCGAAGCGGCGGCCGCGTGCCGGGCCGCTGGCGTTCCCCTCATGGTTGACATCGCCGCCTCGGCCGGGCGACTGCCGGCGCCAGACGGCTGGTCGCTGCTGACGGCCAGCGCCCGCAAATGGGGCGGCCCGGCAGGAGTCGGCCTACTTGTCGTGCGCAAGGGCACCCGGTGGCGGGAGCCGTTCCCGGCTGACGACCGGGAACATCACCGTGTCCCCGGCGTTCCGAACGTGCCTGCGGTGCTGGCCGCTGCCGCTTCCCTGACATCTGCGAGCCGGGAACGAGGTAGTGACGACGCCGCGCTCCGCGCTCTGGTGGCCCTGATCCGCGCGGAGGTCCCTCGGACTGTGCCTGACAGCGTCGTGTACGGCGACCCGGACGCCCGGCTGGCGCACATCGTGACGTTCTCTTGCCTGTACGTCGACGGCGAAGCGCTGGTGACCGAACTGGACCGGGCCGGATTCTCGGTCTCGTCGGGGAGCGCGTGCGTGGCCGACACCCGCCAGCCAAGTCATGTGCTGGCGGCGATGGGCGCGCTTACGCATGGCAATGTCCGGGTATCGCTTCCGCGTGACGTCAGGGCGGAGTCGGTCACCAGGTTCCTCGGGGTCCTTCCGCCGATCGTTGCGAAGGTGCGCGAGACTGTCAGGGCAGACAATGCCAGTCGGTCGGCTGAGCCCCCGCAGGAGGTGACCGCGTGAGCCGCCAGCAGCGTCGGCCCCGCCCCCAGCCGACACAGTCCGGCCAGTCCGGCGTACGCCGGTCGACCCTGGGCCGCGGCGGGCCACCATCGCCCGTCATTGGCCAGCCGGTTCCGTCGCCGACACTGACCCTGGATGCACTTGGCAAGAAGTGCCCGATCCCGATCATCATGCTCGCCGAGCGGATCGGGGACGTCCGCGTCGGTCAGATCGTCGAGGTGCTCGCGGACGATCCGGCCGCCAAGACAGACCTGCCTGCCTGGTGCGCCCTGAAGTCGCAGGAGTTCGTCCAGGCGAGCACACTGCCGGCCGGGTGGTCTTTCCTGGTCCGCCGTTCCTATTGATCGTCGACGGCGCGGAACCGGTCGGCGAACCTGCGGTCTGTCTCCCACCACGGTCGCTGCGTGACCGGCACGCCCGCATTCCGGGCCGCGGCTGGATCCGCCCCGGTACTGGCATCACCGGTACCGGCATCACCGGCACGGGAATCGCTGGCGATCCCTGTGCTGGCGGTGACTGTGCTGGCGGTGACTGTGCTGGCGATGACTGCGCTGGCGATGGCGGCCGCCTCCTGCGCGTCTAGCTCGGCGTCGATCACCTTCGCATCCGCTTCGTCTTCGCGGATCATCTGGATGAGCTGAGCAGCCAGGAACGGCAGCCCAACGATGTCACCGAAGATCCACAGAACGCCGCCGCCAATTACCTGCGACGTAGCCAGGTCCGGTCCCCACGGGCGGGCTAGCGCGTGGTAGTACGTCGCCGCTAGCAGCCCGGGGTCGGCGATGACGGCAAGACCTAGCACCGCGTCGCCAAGCACTTCGGCCGCCGTGATCCAGAGTGCGACGACATACGGGTAGGCCTTCGGCACCGGGTCGACTCGCAGCAGCGTCCAGAAGAAGACAAACCCCGGCGCGAGCAGCGCGAACTGCGTCAGCTGGGCGACCAGCACGGACCGGAAGCCAGCCGCGTACCACGGCGTGAAGTAGATCAGGAACGGCGTGAGCACGAGCACGAACGTGATGATGGCCGGGAAGGTCGCCAGCCTGGCGAACCGGGTCCTGATCGCCGCGTCCAGCCAGGGGCCGAGCCTCGGCACGGTGCCGATGATCAGCGTCAGCGGTCGGCCGAGTGCCAGGAACAGCGGTACGACAAGCAGCAGCAGGATCGTCTGCACTGACCGGATGTACAACAGGACCGGCTGGTAGACGCCGACGGACGACATCGTCGCGACCACAGCGAATCCGAGCCCGAGACCGCAGAAGCAGATGACACGGCCAGCGGGCCAGCCGGTGCCGGCCCGGCGCATCCGCCGCACGCCGGTCAGGTACAGCGCACCGGCCACGACGATGACGGTCAGCGACCACGGGTCAAGAGTCCAGGAGCTGAAGGCCCGCGCAAACGTAAGCTGCGGCGGGCCGTGATAGGCAGACGCGAGAGCAGCGAGCATGGCTGCCACGCTACCCTCCCGGCCGGATCGTGACGGCCGCGGCTACTACGAAGCGTCGTTGACGAGGGTGATGCGCGCGATGATGTCATCGGCAGCCGCCTGGCCGTACGAGGCGGCGCAGCGGCTGGCCAGTTCGGCCGGGACCAGCTTGTACTCCTGCGGGCCGGCAGACTCAAGGGCGTGCACCGCGACCAGGTTGCCTAGCTGCGCAGCACGTTCCAGGCTCAGCCCCCATGCCACGCCGGCCAGGAAGCCAGCCCGGAACCCGTCCCCGGCGCCGGTCGGGTCGGCCGGGTTCACGTCCTTAACAGGGCCCACCAGTACCGGCTGCTGTCCCGCCTGGTCAACCCGCGCGCCGTCGGCGCCCAGCGTCGTCACTCGTACTGCGACCTCGGCGGTGAGCTCGGCGTCACTCCAGCCGGTCTTGTGCTCGATCAGCGAGGCTTCGTAGTCGTTGCAGAACAGGTAGGCGGCGCCCGCCACCAGTTCCTTGATCTGACCGCCGTCAAAGGTGGCCAGCTGCTGCGACGTGTCGCTGACGAAAGGGATCTGCTGCGCGCGGCACTGCTTCGTCAGGTTCATCATGGCGGCCGGGTTACCCGCGCCGATCACGACTAGGTCGATCGTCCCGGCAAGGCCGCTGAGATCGAGATAGGCATCCTCGTTCATGGCGCCGGGATAGAACGAGGCGATCTGGTTCAGGTCGGCGTCCGTCGTGCAGACGAACCGCGCGGTGTGCAAGTCCGCGGACTCATGCACCCAGCTGGTGTCCACGCCGTGCTGATCAAGCCAGGCACGGTACTCGGCAAAGTCGCGGCCGACGCTGCCGACCAGGAGGGGATGCACACCAAGACAGCCGAGGCCGAACGCGATGTTGGCCGCCACCCCGCCGCGCCGGATCACCAGGCCGTCGACCAGGAACGACACTGAGACCCTATCCAGCTTGTCCGCCAGCAGCTGCTCGGCGAACCGGCCAGGGAAGGTCATCAGATGGTCCGTGGCGATCGATCCGGTCACAGCTATGCGCATCTTCAGGCTCCGATTGTCGGCCGGGCTAGCGCGCCACAGGCTACACGCCTCGGTCCGGCCGCATGCTCCGGTCCGTTCGTAGCTGCCCCACAGCGCACGACTGCCGCCGGCGTCGCGCCCTGCGCGTCCGGCGGCAGCCTGTGGCCTGCGGGGTTTAGTGGAAGGAGTCGCCGCAGGCGCACGACCCGGTGGCGTTCGGGTTGTCGATCGTAAAGCCCTGCTTCTCGATCGTGTCGACGAAGTCGATCGTGGCCCCGCTCAGGTACGGGACGCTCATCTTGTCCGTCACGACCTGTACGGTGCCAAACTGGCTGACCACGTCGCCTTCCATCTCGCGCTCGTCGAAGTACAGCTGGTAGCGGAGGCCAGAGCAGCCGCCTGGCTGCACCGCGATGCGGAGCCGCAGGTCATCGCGGCCCTCCTGCTGAAGCAGGTTGCTCACCTTGACCGCTGCCGCGTCGGTGAGAACGACGCCGCTGATGGTCGCCTCGTCCTGAACTGTCATCTTCGTTAGCTCCTGGGTGGGTGGCTCGGAACGTCGTCCGGGTAGCCGCTGCGTGCTGGCGCGGGCCCCGTCCTGCAATCACAACCATAATCCTCGCGGCATGATTCCAGGAGGCCTGGCTCAGCTGCCCTGATCTGGCCACTTTATGCCCTACCTGGGGCCAGACCACGGCGCAGCCAGCCCGGCCGGCTACGATAAGTATCGTCACTCAGACGATAAGTCGAACGATCGGGGCAGCGATGACGATCTCACTAAGCCGGGCGCCGTCAGCTCTGCTGGCCGGGCAGGGCCGCTCGCTGCCACTGCTCGTGCTCGGCGCCGAGGCTGACCCCGCATCCGAGCGAGGCGTGAGCTGCACGGGCGAGCTTCCGCCTGCCAGTGATCCGGCGCTGGTCGCGCGGGCGGCGGCGGCCAAACAGGCCCTTGGCGACCGGGCCTTCGTCCTTGGCCATCATTACCAGCGTGACGAGGTCATCCAGTTCGCCGACGTGACCGGCGATTCGTTCAAGCTGGCCAGGGAGGCGGCCGCCCGGCCAGGCGCGGAGTTCGTGGTGTTCTGCGGCGTGCACTTCATGGCCGAATCCGCCGACATCCTCACCTTGCCCGAGCAGAAGGTCGTACTTCCCGACCTCGCGGCGGGCTGCTCGATGGCAGATATGGCCACTTATAACCAGGTCGAGGAGTGCTGGGACGCGCTCGAGGATCTGGGCATCGCCGACCAAGTAATCCCCGTTACCTATATGAACTCTTCCGCCGACATCAAGGCGTTTACTGGCCGGCACGGCGGGACGGTCTGCACGTCCTCCAACGCCGGCCGGGCCCTGAGCTGGGCGCTCAGCCAGGGCAGCAAGGTACTGTTCCTGCCCGACCAGCACCTCGGCCGCAACACCGCAGTTCTCGAGCTCGGAATGAGCCTCGACGACTGCGTCGTCTACGATCCGCACGCGACCGGCGAGACCGGCGGGCTGACTCCAGCCCAGCTTGGGGACGCGACCATGATCTTGTGGCGTGGCCACTGCTCAGTGCACGGGCGGTTCTCCCCCGGCTGCGTGACCGACGTGCGAGAGCGCATCCCCGAAGTCAACGTCATCGTGCATCCGGAGTGCCAGCACGAGGTCGTGCTGGCGGCGGACTACGTGGGCTCCACCGAGAAGATCATCGCGACGATCGAGCAGGCGCCGCCCGGCTCAGCGTGGGCTGTCGGCACCGAGCTGAACCTAGTGCAGCGCCTAGCCGCGGCCAACTCCGACAAGACCGTTGTATTTCTTGACAAAACGGTCTGCTACTGCTCGACGATGAACCGGATCGACCTGCCGCATCTGGTCTGGGCCCTTGAAGCGCTGGTCGACGGCCGCGTGGTGAACCAGATCACCGTGGACGACCAGAGCGCAGCCGAGGCGAGGGCCGCGCTCGAGCGGATGCTCGCTCTGCCCTGAGCGGCACTGCCCTGAGCGGCACTGCCCTGAGCGGCACGGCCGCCGCCCGTCTTGCCACGTACTGCGTTCTGCCTGCTACAGGCCGGGCGCTCCCCAGATCGGCATCCACCGGCCGAGATCCGGCTCGATCTTCAGGTCATCCCCGAGGTCGCCGCGGATCTGCAGCTCGAGCGCGTTGTCCCGCCGCTGCCCGGACAGCGGCCCAAACGGATAGAACGTGCCCCGCTTGTACAGGTAAACCAGGCCGAGAGACCGTCCGCCCGAATCACGGAATGCCATGATCGTGCACAGCAGCTGCGGCCCGAAGCCGCCGTTCTCCAGCGAGGAGTTCACCGCGTGCAGGTCGGTCACCAGCCCCTCGGGGTCGTCGGCCGAGTGCTGGCAGACCAGCCAGGTGAAGCCATAGGTATCGGTCGTCACCTGGACTGGCTTGGTGCCGCCCATGTTCAGCAGGTCCCGGACGTCCTTCTCGATGTCGCTGAAGGCCTTGCCCTCGGCTGCCCGGAAGCACACCGAGCCCATGCCGGTCGGCTTGAAGTCGGTTCCGGCCTCCAGGGTCAGCACGGCGCCGGGCAGCGCGAACAGCGCATCTAGGTTCGGCGGGACCGGCTTCGTCCGACCGAGCAGCGCGTCCAGGAATCCCACGGGCTAACCTCCCGCGCCTTGGCCGGCTGTCACTTGCCCAGCTGCTTGGCGACCTTGTCCAGCTCCTTCAGCCGCCGGTCAAGTGACGGATGGGTGGAGAAGACCGTAGCTAGACCGCTCTGGCCGGGCCGCAACGCCGGCGTGAAGTAGAACGTGTTCAGCGGCTCGGCGGCCCGCAGGTCCTTCATCGGGATCCTGCCCATGTCGCCGGTGACCTTGACCAGGGCGCTCGCTAGCGCTCGTGGCTGGCCGGTCAGCAGCGCGCCGGAGCGATCGGCCGCCAGCTCGCGGTACCGGGACAACAGCCTGATCAGCAGGAAGCTAACGCAGTAGACGACGATGCTCAGCAGCATGATCGGGATGATCAGCAGCGCGCTCTGGTTGTTGTTGCTGCGGCCGCGGCCGCCGAACAGCTCCGAGTAGAAAGCGAACCGCACCATCAGGGCGGCGATGATGCCGAGGAACGACGCGACAGTCATCACCGCGACATCCCTGTGCGCCACGTGCGACATCTCATGTGCCAGCACGCCTTCAAGCTCGTTGTTGTCCAGCCGACCTTCCTGCAGGATGCCCTGAGTCGCGCACAGCACGGCCACCTTGCTGTTACGCCCGGTCGCGAAGGCATTCGGCATCTGGGTTGGCGCGATGGCGACCCGCGGCTTCGGCATGTCCGCGAGAGCGCACAGCCGATCTACGATCGCGTGCAACCGCGCTGCCTCGGGGCCGTCATTCGGGCTGACCAGCCGGGCGCCCGACGTCCGCAAGGCGATCTTGTCGGACCAGTAGTAAGACGCCAGCGCGCTGCCGACGCCGATAATCGCAGCGATGACGATGAGCGCGTCGACGTTGAGGTTCGAGCCGCTGCCGCCGTGGCGATAGCTGCTGGCGTACGAGATCAGGAAAACCAGTCCGAACCCGAATCCGAGGAAGACCAGACCAATCAGGAACATGGTCACGCCCATCCGGGCGATGAGTCCGGGATCGGACGCATAGCGAGTGCGCGCCATCGGCGCCGCCTCCCTTTTCCGAGCAGCTACTCCGCTGCTCCATTACTTCATTACACCTGATGCCGAACAGTGCTAAGGGCAGGATCCACCCTGCCCTGGCCTGTCATGCTTGCGGCTGAAAGCATGCTCAGCATCTGCTTAGTAAACGGCGCGACCGCCCCGCTCGTTCCACGTGCCCAGGCCGCATCCTACGGGAATGCCCGGCACGCCGGGTATTACCGGCTAACCAGGAATCAGGCCATCGTCAGTCAGCATCTTGCGGACCTCGTCCATGGTCGCGTCCGGCTGGGGAATGATCAGCTCAGACGGTCGCAGGTCGCCTGCCTCGGTCGGTGAGCCGACCTCCCTGACCTTGGCGAGCAGAGCGGCGAGCGCCGGCCGAAAGCTCGCCTCGTCGCCGCGCTCCACGGCCGACTCCAGGGTCGCGTCTAGCTGGTTCAGACCAGCGACCTCGGACTCAGGCACCTCGAGCTGGCCCTCGCCGAGTATGCGGACAATCATTCCGGATCACCTGCCTGGGCCGGATCGGGAGCCGACGCTGCGCTGGCAGGCTGCGCGCTGGCGCCGTCGCTCGTTCCAGCCTGTGACCCCTCGATCTGCCGCGGCGCGCTCTGAGCCAGCTCAGCCTTCATCCGCTCCAGCTCATGATCCACGCCGCCGGTGGCGCCCATCCGGTCCAGCTCGGCCTGAATGTCGTCGTGCGGGCCGCTGACCATGTCGTCGAGTGCACCCGAGGCCATCAGCTCGTCGATCGCGCCGGCCCGCGCCTTCATCTGCGCCGTCTTGTCCTCGGCGCGCTGGATCGCCATGCCGACATCGCCCATCTCCTCGGAGATGCCGGTGAAGGCCTCGTTGATCCGGGTCTGCGCCTCAGCCGCGGTGTAGGTCGCCTTAATGGTCTCCTTGCGGGTGCGGAAGGCATCCACCTTCGCCTGCAGTCGCTGTGAGGCCTGGGTGAGCTTTTCCTCCTCGCTCTGCAACGACGCGTACTGCTCTTGCAGGTCGCCAAGCTGCGACTGAACGCCCGCCTTGCGCGTCAGCGCCTCCCGAGCCAGGTCCTCACGGCCCGCGGCCAGCGAGTCGCGGGCCTGCCTGTCCAGCTTGTCCGATGACTGCTGCAGCTGGTTGAGCTGCAGCTCGACGCGCTTGCGCGAGGTCGCGACGTCGGCTACCCCGCGACGGACCTTCTGCAGCAGCTCAAGCTGGGTCTGATAGGAGTAATCCAGAGTCTCGCGAGGGTCTTCCATCCGGTCGAGCGCCTTGTTGGCCTTAGCGCGGAAAACCATCGTGACCCGCTTCATGACGCCCATGGGCGCGACCATCCCCTCAATCGGAAGCCCGCTGCTGCTGCGGGTCCGAGGTCGGATTGCCGCCGATGAGAGCAACGGTCATAAATTGCCGGCAGATCTTGCCACCAGCCTACGACGTGGCCGCCAGAACCGTCACCACGGACGGCTCGCGTCTCCACGGCCAACCCGGCCCGGAGGCACCGGCCCGGCCCGGCGGCATCGCGATGCCGCGCGAGATGAAGATGTGCGCCCTTCGCCCCGGTAGGCTATGGCTGTGTTCCGACGACGTTCTAGCGATGCTCCTGACGTGCTCGATGCCGAGGCTGAAGAGCCAGAAACCAGCGCTTCCGAGGAGGAATCTCCTCGCGTCCGCTCAAGCGTGACCCAGCCCAAGGGCGTGCCGACGCCCAAGCGCAGCGAGGCGCAGGCCAACCGCCGCCAGCCTTATCAGGCGCCGGCTGACCGCAAGGCCGCCTCTCAGCAGTCCAGGCAGCGCGACCGCACGGAGCGGATCCGCAGGTCCGAGGCACTGCAGCGGGGCGAGTCCTGGGCCCTGCCGCCTAAGGACAGGGGCCCGGTACGTGCCCTGGCCAGAGACTACGTCGACGCTAGGCGCGGTATCGGCGAGTACTACATGGTGATGGTCGTGCTGCTGGTCGTGCTCCTGGTCATTCCAGGCAGCGCCACCAAGCTCGTCGCTGACGGCATCGTGCTGTTCCTGCTGCTGGTGATCGTCATCGAGGGCTGGTTCATCGGGAACAAGGTCAAGCGCCTGGCCGAGCAGCGATTCCCGGGCGAGAGCACCAGGGGTGTCATGATGTACACCACGATGCGGGGCATCAGCCTGCGGCGGATGCGGATACCGAAGCCGCGGGTTGAGCGCGGCGACAAGGTCTGACGGATCGCTGACCCCGGGCCGTTGCGGATGCGGTGCGCCCCGCGACAGCGAGCGCCGTTCGTGCCGCTAAGTTGACTGCCCATGGAACACCGTCACCTTGGCCGCAGCGGCCTGAAAGTCAGCGAGATCGCTTACGGGAACTGGATCACCCACGGATCGCAAGTCGAGCGGGACGCGGCGGTCGCATGTGTCGCGGCGGCAATCGACGAAGGCATTACAACCTTTGACACCGCGGATGTGTACGCCGCGACCAAGGCTGAGACGGTCCTCGGCGAAGCCCTAGCTGGCATCCGGCGCGAGTCCATCGAGATCTGCACCAAGGTCTTCTGGCCGACCGAACGACCGCGGCCTGTCGCGCAAGCACATCATCGAATCGGCGCACGCATCGCTCCGCCGCCTGAAGACCGATTACATCGACCTTTACCAGGCGCATCGCTATGACCACGAGACACCGCTCGAGGAGACGCTAAGGGCCTTTGATGATCTGGTCCGGCAGGGCAAGGTGCTCTACATCGGGGTATCGGAGTGGCGGGCCGAGGAGATCGCGGCCGCAGTCAAGATCGCTGACCAGATGGGCCTGGACCGCATCGTCTCCAACCAGCCGCAGTACAACATGATCTGGCGGGTGATCGAGTCCGAGGTGATCCCGCTGGCGCAGTCCGAGGGCATCGGCCAGATCGTCTGGTCGCCGATTGCACAGGGCGTCCTCACCGGCAAGTACCTTCCCGGCGCCGCTCCCCCGGCGGGGTCACGGGCGACCGACGAGCGCGGCTCCAGCTTCGTCTCGCGTTACCTGACCGATGAAATCCTCGGGAGCGTGCAGTTGCTCAAGCCGGTCGCCGAGCAGGCCGGACTCACACTGGCGCAGCTCGCGGTGGCGTGGACGCTGCGGCACCCGGCCGTCTCGGCCGCAATCATCGGCGCCACCCGGCCCGAGCAGGTCCGCGAGAACGCCAAGGCTTCCGGCGTGCGCCTGGACCCGGAGGTCCTCAGCCAGATCGATGACATCCTGGCAGGTCAGATCGTCACCGATCCCGGCTACACCGCGAGCCCTCGCCAGCGACCGTGACATCCGCCTGCGGGCCGCTACTCCTCAGCCGGGTGCAGGCTCATCGGGCCGTACTCCACCCGGCCGTCCTCCATCAGCGTGACCTGGTCGATGCCTGCCTTGAGCAGGCTCGGCCAGTGCTCGCCAAGCCAGTTCTCAGCGTCGCCCTGGCTGCTCCACGTGTCCTTGGACAGCTCGCGGGCAGTCACGACCGTGCCGTCTTCCTTCTCCAACTGCCAGGTCCAGGTCATCGCATGCCTTCCTAGCTAGGATCAAGGCCGGCTCTCGCGCTCGCGGCTTCTGGGGCCATCCCCCAGGCTCGGCACCGGCCCATCGTAACCAACCCGCGAAGTGGATCAACGAAACAGTGCACGTGCTCTTGACCGGCACCGGCGGGGCCGACGGCTGGCCGCACGAAGGCTGCCGGTGCGCCTCCTGCATGCGGGCTAGGTCGGCCGGCGTCCGGAGGGCACCGGGCCAGGTACGCGTCGACGGAATGCTCGAGTTCGGCGTGCGCCAGCTGATGACCAACCCGACTGCAACGGCGGGAACGGCGGCGTCAGCGAGCTCGGCCCACCGCATCGCTCCGCTGCCTGGCGGCATCGAGGTGACCAGCCCGGACGGCGGCCGTCTATTGCTGGCGGCCGGGCCGGCTCAGGTGCCGGAACCCGCGCCAGGGAGTGCGCCCTACGACATTGCGCTGCTCGACCTGCTGGCCAGCCCGGCTCAGCTCGGGCGCCTGCGGGCGGCAGGCTTCGTCAGCGAGCAGACGATCGTCGTTGCGATGTATTGCGATCACCGGATTAGCTCTGAGCAGGAACTGGCCCGCCGCTGCCAGCTGTGGGGCGTCGCGGTTGGCCACGACGGCCAGCTGATCAGCAGTCGCGATCCGACCCGTCCGGGGGCCACAGGCTCGGTCGCCAGCGGGGTATCCCCGACCGGGCCTGCCAGGCCGCACCGCACGCTGATCATCGGCGGCGGGCGATCGGGTAAGTCAACAGAAGCCGAGCTCCGGCTGGCCGGCGAGCCGTCGGTGACGTATCTGGCGGCCGGCCCCTGGGCTGCCGTTGCGGCCGGATCCGGATCGGGACAGCCCGGCTCGTGGATCGGTCCAGATGGGCAGCCCGATGCCGAATGGGCGCGCCGGGTGGCCACCCACCGGGCTCGCCGGCCACCGGACTGGCGGACGGTCGAGAGCCTCGATATCGCCGGCCAGCTCCGCCAGGAAACCGGGGCGCTCCTCATCGACGGAATCGGTACCTGGCTGGCGGGCGTCATGGATCAAGCCGGGGTGTGGGCAGGCGACACTCGTGGCGCCGAGATCCTGCAGGGCCGTATCGACGAGCTGATCGAGGCCTGGCGGCAAACTTCAGCGCTGCTGGTGGCGGTCAGTGATCAAGTCGGTGCCGGCCTCGTCCCGGCGTATCCGTCCGGCCGGGCTTTCCGCGACCAGCTTGGCTGGCTGAACCAGCGGCTGGCCGCCGAGTCAGAAGTGGTTCTGCTGACCGTGGCCGGGCGAGTGACAACCCTGCCAGGCTGACGCCAACCATGCCTAACCGCAGCTTGGAGCGCGAACGGCACAAGATGGGTCCGGGAAGCTGTTAAGTTCTATGCGCTAGCTTCGATCTGGACTACTATCGCCCGCCGGTCCTGACGGAGCCTGTTGATCAAGGTGGTGACGACATTGACGCGCGTTGTCGTCGTTGGTGACCTCATGACGGATACGGTCGCGCACGCGAACCTTCCACTGGCCAGGGGCAGCGACACTCCGGCTACGGTAACCATGCACGGCGGCGGATCGGGCGCGAACATCGCTGCCTGGCTGGCGGTCGACGGCTCGGAAGTGGCGTTCGTCGGCCGCCGGGGTGCTGACATCGCTGGCCGCAACCGGGACATGGAGCTCATGGGCTACGGCGTCGACGCCCGGCTGGTGATGGACCCGGAGCGCCCGACCGGCACGTGTGTCGTCATGATCACCCACAAGGGTGATCACACGATGCTGTCCGACCCTGGCGCGAACGCCGCCCTATCCGCTGACGACCTGCCCAAGGACCTGTTCGCGCCGGGCAGCCACCTGCACGTGTCGGGGTACACGCTGCTGAACACGGGCTCTCGCCAGGCGGTGCTAACGGCGATGGGCTACGCCCGGCGGGCCGGCATGACGATCTCGGTTGACGGAGCCTCATCGGCTCCGCTCGGCCGCGTGGGCGCGGAGCCGTTCCTGCAGCTCACTAACGGTGCGACGCTTCTGTTCGTCAATGCGGCCCAGGGCCAGGTCCTGACCGGCCGGGACGACCCGAGTCAGGCCGCCAGGGTGCTGAACGCCTGGTATCCGCATGTGGTCATGAAGCTCGGCGCCGACGGGGCGATGATGTACGCGGGCGGCAGGCCGGATCCCATCCGGGTTAGCGCACTTCCGGTCGAGCAGCCGGTCGACGGGACCGGGGCAGGCGACGCGTTTATCGCCGGGTTCCTGCCGCCTTGGCTGGACAAGAAGCCAGCCGGCGAGGCACTAGCGAGCGGCTGCCGGCTTGCCGCCAGCGCGCTCGGCCTGGTCGGTGCCCGCCCGCTGCTCTAGCTGCGCGAGTTCCCCGGCCGCTTCCGGCGGCGGGCTCGGATGCCTAGGCTTGCGGCGTGGCGGTCGGAGCCGATGACCCGTGCTGGGACGCATTCGTCGCCGCCATGCTCACGCTTGGGCCAGCCGAAGAGCGCCGCTCCCGGTTCGCCGATAAGCCAGCGCTGTTCCTCGACGGCCGGGAGATCGCTCACCTGGAAGCGCCTGGTGTCATTGACCTGCGCATCACCCGCCCCGGATGGATGCGGGCCAGGGACAGTTACGGCGAAGATCCGGCTGTCTGCCGGCATCCGTCCCGCCGTGACTGGCTGGAGCTCGCGCTCCGTTCCGCGGCCGAGATAGATCGGCTCACTCCGCTGCTCACCGTAGCTGTGGCTGCCAACCTGCGGTCACCGTAAGCGCATGTGACCCGCGGCAAAGTCGGCCCGTAGCCGCGCGAGCTCGGCCCGGAGCTGCTCCCAGGGGAAGACCCGTCCGGGATTGTTGCCATCGGGCAGATTCTCCTCGTCGAGGATCACGTTCACCCCGCACTCGCGGAGCAAGGCGACGCTGCGGCCGAACGCGGGGTGGCGAGCCAGGGCCGCGTTCGGCCAGGGGACCGTAACAATCGGCAGGCCGAGCCCGATTGCCTCATTCAGGAGCCCTAGGGCCAGCGTGTCGCTGATTCCGGCTGCCCACTTGTTAATCGTGTTGAAGGTGGCCGGCGCTGCGGCGAACGCGCCCGGCGGCGGCAGGATGTCCGGCGCATCGGGGTCCTTGTAGCTAGCCCGGACCGGATGACCGGTCAGCTCCGCGACTTCGCGGACATCGAAGAACCGCGAGCCCTCCGGCGTCGTAATCACGCACGTGTCCCAGTCGCGAGCTAGGTCGGCCACCAGCGCGGGCAGCCCGCGAGCGGGCGCGGCGCCCGAAGCGATCAGGTACAGCACCGGACGACGGTTCACCCGAACCTCCTCAACGCGCTGACGTCACTGCGGGACAGGCATCCAGGTGATCGTCACTGTCCACTGGGTTGAGTTGTCGCTGCTCGACGCGGGGCCGATCAGCTCAATGCCCTCGATCTGCGAGATGCCCTCGCCTGCCAGGCAGCTGTGCGAGACGCCGAATACATGATCGCAGGCCGGGTTGTCGGTCAGTCCGCCGTAGTCCGGCTTGTCGAGCGGGCTGAAGTTACGCAGCAGGTACTGGTCGGCGCCGGGCACGAGGTGCAGGCGGCCGGTGCAGGCAACCGCTGGATCCTTGCCGATATTGCAGAGTGTCCAGCCGGTGCCGTTGTCGGCCGGAGTGGCGCTGGATCCGGACACGTAGATGTTCGAAGCGATGCCCTTGTTCGTGATCGTGATCGGGAAGATTCCGTTCGGGCCGGGCTTCCCGAACCAGCATCGCCCGTCAGGGAAGCCAAGCTTCTTAGTCGTCGACTTCGTGTTGTTACTAGCCAGCCCGCCGCTGCAGCCCCCGATCTGCGCATTACCCGGCGAAACCATTACGGACCGGATCGTCGGCACCGTCGTCAGCGAGAGGTTGACGCTGGCTGCCGTTCCCGCACCCGGCGGCGCGGGCCTGCTCCCGCAGCCCGCCACTGCGGCGCCCAGCACCACCACAGCAACCGGCAGCAGCAACTTCACGCTACGTGCCAGCATCTTGTCTCCCCGCCTGGAGCTGCGCAGCATCCGCACGCACTCGGTCAATCTCGATCCGCACGCCGAGCCTGCGCGCGACGACCGCAGCAGCGGCGATCAGCAGGACGACGCCAATCCCCGGCAACAGCCAGGACGGCACGTCGAACCACGAGCCGGCGACCACGCCCGGAGCTACCTGGAACTCCAGCTTGGTCGCCGCGGCAACGTCCAGAGTGGCGCTGCCCCCAGACAGCCCGGCGGAGCCCTTAACGACGACATCGGTGAGATACCGGCCGGGCCTCGCGGCGGCAGGCACGACTAGCTCAAGCGGGATCCGCGCCGACTCATTGTCTGACAGCTGGACGGCAGCACCCGGGCGAATCCAGGCGGCGGGAACTGACCGGCCCGGACCTGACGACACTCGCTCAATCCGGATGGATAGCGACTCGTCCTCGGTCCCGGTGTTCACGACGTAGACAGCCGGCAGCGCGTAGCTGCCACCGGGGTGCGCTACACCAGCGAGCCGCACCGGGCCGGCCTGGATGCCGACCCCGATGCTCGCCTCAGCAGCCGCCGGGATGGCCAGCATTAACAGGCTGGCCAACCCCACTGCCCACAGTCGCAGATGCATTACCGGTCCCGATTACGGACATCTCACCATGCGTATGATCGACTTTAACTGATCTTGGCGGACCGATGAAGGGCATACTCTGATGCCCCATGAATGCCTACCTGGATCAGCTCTTCTCGCTGCGCGACCGCGTCGCCGTCGTCACCGGCGGAAGCTCCGGTATCGGCCGCGCGATCGCCATGGCACTGGGTCAGGCGGGCGCGGCTGTAGTCTTGGTCGCCCGCGATCCCACCCGCCTGACGGATGCCGCCGATGAGCTGACCCAGGCCGGCTGCCGGGCCGTCACCGTGAGCGCGGACCTGGGTGACCGGCAGTCCGTGGGCCGCGCTGCCGAGGCGGCAAGCCGCCCGTTCGGCTCGCCTGACGTACTTGTGAATTGCGCCGGCCTTAACTTCCGCCCGCCATTGGCGCAGCTGACGACTAGTCAGTGGGATGAGCTAATGGCCGTGAACCTGACGGCCCCGTTCCTGCTGGGCCAGCAGTTCGGCCCGGTAATGGCCGAGCGTGGCTGGGGCCGGATCATCAACATCACCTCGCAGCAGGCCGACCGCGCCTTCGGAAACAGCGGCGGCTACGGCGCCGCTAAGGGCGGCCTCGCGTCCCTGACCAGGTCGCAATCCGAGGCCTGGGCGGGCAACGGAGTGTGCTGCAACGCGATCTGCCCGGGCTTCGTGGTGACGCCACTGACGGCTGAAGCGTCGGCCGACCCGGCCCGGGTCAAGGCCCTGGCGGCCCGGACGATGGTGGGCCGGAACGGGCTGCCGAGCGACTTTGCCGGGGCCGCGGTGTTCCTCGCCAGCCGGGCAAGTGACTACGTGACCGGACAAATGATCCGGGTCGACGGCGGATTCTCAGCCACCTGATCGGTACCGAACGGGTGATGAGTGCCGGTGTGAGCTGCGCCTAGCGGTGCGGCGCGGCGCGCGCAGCACGGCCGCCAGGACGGCAGAATGGCGGCATGGCCAGACGCACCACGACAACCTCATCCGGCGCAGGCCGCGGCCGTGGCCGTGGCGACGGCAATGGCGTTGACGAGGACGAGTTCGAGGAGAACATCGTCGACATCGACGTCACCGACGAGATGCGCGGTAGCTATCTCGAGTACGCCTACTCGGTGATCTACCAGCGCGCGTTGCCGGACGCCAGGGACGGGCTCAAGCCAGTTCAGCGCCGGATCTTGTACCAGATGAGCGAGATGGGGCTGCGGCCCGACCGCGGTTACGTCAAGTGCGCACGGGTGGTCGGCGAGGTCATGGGCCGGTTGCATCCGCACGGCGACAGCGCCATCTACGACGCGCTGGTACGGCTGCACCAGCCCTGGTCGATGCGGCTGCCACTGGTTGACGGCCACGGCAACTTCGGCTCCCCCGACGATTCGCCCGCGGCGATGCGCTACACCGAGGCACGCCCGGCCGCCGCGGCGATGGAAATGACGAACTCGCTCGACGAGGACACCGTCGACTTCGGCCCCAACTACGACGGCACCGAGACCCAGCCCGAGGTGCTTCCGGCTGCGTTTCCCAACCTGCTGGTCAACGGCGCAGCCGGGATTGCGGTCGGGATGGCGACGAACATGGCCCCGCACAACCTCGGCGAGGTTGTTGCGGCCGCCCGGCACCTGATCGCCAACCCCGATGCCGACCTCGAGACGCTGATGCGGTTCGTACCTGGCCCCGACCTGCCGACCGGTGGCAAGATCGTCGGCCTCGGCGGCATCCGGGAGGCGTACGAGTCTGGCCGTGGAGTGTTCCGCACCAGGGCCACGGCAAGGATAGAGAAGATCACGCCGCGCCGGATGGGCATCGTAGTGACCGAGCTGCCCTACGGCGTGGGACCGGAGCGGGTGATCGCCCGGATCAAGGACCTGGTGCAGGCCAGGAAGCTGAACGGGATCTCCGACCTCAAGGACCTGACCGACATGAACAACGGTCTGCGGCTGGTCATCGAGGTCCGGTCCGGTTTCGTCCCTGAGGCCGTGCTCGACGAGCTGTACCGGCTGACGCCGATGGAGGAGACCTTCGGCATCAACAACGTGGCGCTGGTAGACGGCCGCCCGCGCGTACTCGGACTGCGGGAGCTGCTGCAGATCTACGTCGACTTCCGGATCGACGTGGTGCGGCGGCGGTGCGAGTTCCGCCGCGCCAAGCGCGAGGCCAGGCAGCACCTGGTCGATGGCCTGCTGATCGCCCTGCTCAACATCGACGAAGTCATCCAGGTCATCAGGACCAGCGACGACGCGGCAGCGGCGAAGGAACGGCTGATCTCGATCTTCGACCTGAGCGACATCCAGGCGCAGTACATCCTCGACACCCCGCTGCGCAGGCTCACCCGCTACGACAAGCTCGAGCTGGAGCGGGAGCTCCAGACCCTCCAAACCGAGATCGCCGAGCTAACCGCAATCCTGGACTCCGAGCAGCGGCTGCGCGAACTGGTCAGCTCCGAGCTCGCCGCAGTAAGCGAGAAGTTCGCCACCCCGCGCCGCACTGTGCTGCTGGAAGGCAACGGCGCCGCGCCCAGGGCGGCTGCTCTCGATCTCGAGGTCGCCGATGAGCCCTGCCTGGTGCTGTTGTCATCCGCTGGCCTGCTGGCCCGCACCGCGGCGCGACCGGCTGCCCCGGCGCAGGAGACCGCAACACAGCAGACACTGCCTACGGACGATCAGGACGAGGAACGAGGCCGCTCGCCATCTCGCTCCCGAGCCGGCTCGGCCAGCCGCCCGCAGCGTGCTGCGCACGACGTGGTCGTGTCCTCGGTGGACTCGACCGCGCGCGGCACGATTGGCGTGCTGACATCGGCCGGCCGGCTGATCAGGCTCGGCGTGCTTGAGTTGCCCGCGCTGCCGCCGAGTGCGCACTCTCCAGCACTTTCCGGCGGGGCGCCGATCAGCGAGTTCGTCACGACCCGGCCGGGTGAAATGGTGGTCGCGCTGGTCACGGCCGAGCCGGCCGGTGCCGGGCTCGCACTCGGCACGGCGCAAGGCGTGGTTAAGCGTGTCACGCCGGACTATCCGCTGAACGCCACCGACTTCGACGTGATCGCCCTGAAGGAAGGCGACCGAGTTGTCGGCGCCGTGCAGCTTGCCGATGAGGATTCCGAGCTCGTCTTCATAACCAGTGACGCTCAGTTGCTGCGGTTCCCGGCATCGTCGGTCCGGCCGCAGGGCCGCGGCGCCGGCGGCATGGCGGGCATTCGGCTGGCGCCGCGGGCGTCGGTTATCTGGTTCGGCGCAGTCGACCCGACCGCGGGCGTGCAGGACGCGGCCGCAGACGGCTCCGCGTCCGGGCCGGTCGTGGTCACCGTTGCCGGGAGCGCCGGCGCGCTGCCAGGTGCGATGGCCGAGACGGTGAAGGTCACCCCGTTCGCTGAGTTCCCCGCGAAGGGGCGTGCTACCGGCGGCGTGCGTTGCCACCGGTTCCTCAAGGGTGAGGACGCTCTAGTCCTTGCCTGGGCTGGCCCTGGACCAGCTCGCGGCGCTACCGAGGCCGGCACGCCGGTGGAGCTGCCGCCAGCGGTCGGCCGCCGGGACGGATCCGGAGAGCGGGTGCGGCATCCGCTGGCGGCGATCGGTGGCACTGTGCAGTCATAGAGCGCTGAGAGCCAGGCTTCGGCCCCAGACCAGAACGGCCACGCAGGCTGATCCCTGAGACGGCCATCGCGACCCGCGGCGGCAGTCGAGAAGGGAGGAACCTCGATGGTTTCCAGAATTGGCGGCCGGGCCCGACGGCTCATCATCACCGGCGTGGTCGCCGCCGGGCTCGGAGCGGGCGGCACGGGTGTGGCGCTAGCCTCCACGAGCAGCACCAGTGCCGTGGCCACGACAGCCCGCACGGCATCGACGTCGGCGTCCCCGAGTTCGTCGGCATCGACACCAGTGTCCTCATCCTCGTCCTCGCCGGCACCGGGGCACCACTGCACTCATATGGGCAGCGCCTCGGGCAGTTCGACCTCCGGCACCACGACCGGGTCGTAACCGACGGCTGCAGGTAACCCGGGCGCGGCCGCGCCCGGGTTACCTGCACGGTATTGCCCGCATTGTGTGGTCTGCACCGCGTCGCCAGCACTGTGTCGTCTCCCTTGGCCAGGCTTGA
>Ga0335075_10003555_pt1 | contig 24636 bp, 20 predicted proteins | sample Lox_Sample_24_FD_206723 | JGI IMG/M metagenome (GOLD analysis project Ga0335075, IMG submission 206723) | Soil microbial communities from Loxahatchee National Wildlife Refuge, Florida, United States - Lox_Sample_2.4 | ecosystem: Environmental > Terrestrial > Soil > Wetlands | place: USA...
AAATGACGAGCCGGATGCGGTCATTGTACCTGTAGGGATTCGGGGATTTGAGCGCCGGAAGTCGAGGGCGGCCGCGGCCCTCGCAGGCGCGACGCGGGTGGCTGCCGGTCCGCGCTGCAGCGAGCGTTCCTCAGTCCCACGACGGCAACCCCATCCTGGGTTGCGGGCGTTACTCTATAGATTGACACTTTAGACAGTTTAGACTAATCTTGTCAGGCGGGAGACAGCAGGAGCAACGGTTCATGCGAAAGCGCGCTGAGGCGGCCTTCGACGGCGTCATGCTGGCGCTCCCGAAGCTATCCGCGGCTGCCGCGGAATTCGTGCAGCACCACCCTGACGAAGCACGGGTCGCAGTTACGGCTGCGCTCGAAGCGGTTGCGGCGCACTTCGACTCTGTGCGCGACGAGTCGAGGATTCCGGACTCTCTGCGTCCATTTGTCGATGAAGCGTCTGCGGCTGCAGAAGATGATGAACTCATCGGCCCGGAGGAGGCCGCACGGCGGCTGGGTGTATCGCGTGCGACGGTTTACAACTGGATCGACTCCCGGCGTCTGCTTGGCTGGCGGCTTACACGCCAAGGCACATTGATCCCCGCCGAACAGATCTTAGGGCCCGCCGAAGTGGTTCCAGGAATCAACCGTGTATTGGAGGCTCTTCCGGAGCCACGCGGCGCATGGCGATTCCTGAAGGAAGAGTCGCCCTTCTTCGATACTCCGATACGCCCGATAGATGCCCTCAAGGCGGGCCAGGTTGACGACGTCGTGATCGCTGCACGGACGTCCGGCGAAGCTTTCACATGACCGCCGTCTACCTGCGCAGGTTTGCAAGGGACTGCGGCTCCTTACTGAGCCTCAGCCGAGCCAATCCTTCTTGGTGATGCCGAGCGCCGCGAGCCGCCGATGCAAATAGGTGCGCCCGATGCCCAGATCCAGGGCCGAGCGGCTGATGTTCCCGTGGTTCTTCCTCAGCACGCTCAGCACGAACTCCCGCTCCGCCTTGTCGCGAAACTCGCGGAGAGCGGAGGAAGTGCTGCCAGCCTCGGTGTGAGCGGTTATCGTGTCGGGCAGATCATCCGGAGTGATCCTCTCACCGCTCAGGATCATCATGCGCTCCATCACGTTCTGCAGCTCGCGCACGTTTCCAGGCCATGCATAGGCTTGCAAGGCCGCGAGCACCTCTTCGTCGATCGGCTTTTCGCGTAAGTTGTTGCGCTCGCACGCGCTGCGCGCGAAGTGATGCGCGAGCAGTGGAATGTCCTGCAGCCGCTCTCTGAGAGCGGGCACGTGTATCGGCAGCACGTTCAGCCGGTAGAGCAGGTCCTCGCGAAAGCCTCCCGAGGCCGTTTGGACGAGCAGGTCTTTGTGAGTCGCAGCAAGCACCCGCACGTCGACCTTCAAGGATCTCTCGGAGCCGATTTTTTGGATCTCGCCGCTCTGCAGCACTCGCAGGATCTTCGCCTGCGCGGCGAGGGAGAGATCGCCGACCTCGTCAAGGAATAGCGTGCCGCGATGTGCAATCTCGAACATCCCGCGCTTCGGTCCAGTCGCTCCGGTGAAAGCACCGCGTTCGTGGCCGAAGAGCTCGCTCTCGAGCAGCGTTTCTGGGATCGCGGAGGCGTTCACCTTGACGAGCGGCGCCTCGCTGCGGCGGCTATGCGCGTGAATTGCGTTAGCGACCAGCTCCTTGCCCGTGCCGCTCTCACCGGTGATCAGAACAGTCGCCTCGGAGGGAGCGGCCCTGAGAGCCAACTCGATCACGCGGCGGATCGGGGCGCTATCCCCGATGATCTCGAGCGAGCCGCGCCGCTGCTGCTCCGCAAGCCGCAGTCGTTCCTTAAGCCTCGCCAGCTCGAGGCACCGTTGCGCCGTCACGGCGACCTTCTCGGCGGTGAAGGGTTTCTCGAGGAAATCGAAGGCACCGAGCTTCACGGCCGTGGCTGCCTCCGTGAGTGTCGCGTGGCCCGAGATGAAGATCGTGGGAACGGCCGTACCCTCGGCCTGAAGCTTGCGAAAGAATGCAATGCCGTCCACGTCCGCGAGCTTGATGTCGAGGATCATGGCATCGATGATCCGCTCCTCGAGAACCCGCCAGGCCGCCGCGGCATCATGAGCCAGGACGACCTGCATGCCGGCGTCGCGCAGCGCGAGCTCGATAGCGAGGCGGATATTCTTTTCGTCATCGACGACGAGCACCGTCGGTGCAGTCGGAGCCGTCGGCGCAGTCTCGCCGGCCATTCAGGGTGCGCAGGGCAGAGTGACGACGAAGACCGGATGCCCTTCCCGCTCGAGGTAGCGAACGGTGCCGCCGTGCTCGACGATGATCTTCTTGACGATGGCAAGGCCCAGTCCCATGTTCTCCTTGTTCTTGCGTTCGGAAACGTAGGGCTCGAAGAGATGTTCGGCGAGCGCGGCGGACACGGGAGCTCCGTCGTTCACAATGCGCATCTCGACCGATTTGCCGCGCCGCGAGAGTCGGATATCGAATGTGACCTGCCGCCCCGCGTTCGCCTCGACACCGTTGCTCACGATATTCGTCAGCACGTGGCGGAATAGAGCCGCGTCCATGGAGACGTACGTCGCCTCTGAAAGTTCGCTTGTATCGAGCTGCACGCAAGCTGTTGGAAAACTCGCCTGCACCGCAGGAAGGCACTCTCGCACCACCGTCGCCGGTTTCTGCAGCGCAAGCTCCGGTCTGGAGAGGCGCGAGAATTCGCTGAAGCGGGCGACCGTCCTCTTCAGGTGTGCGAGCTCCTCGGCGACCATCCGCTGCGTGTCCGCGAGCTGCTGCCGAAAGGCCGCCGGTCCTTTTTCGGAATACGCCTTGTCGAGCGAGCTCACCATCACCTCGACCGGGGTGAGCGGGTTTTTAATCTCATGGGCGAGCACGCGCGCGAGCTCCTGCCATGATTCCATCTGGCGCAAGTACCGCACGCGCTCGCGCTCGGCGAGGAGCTCACCCATCATCGCACCGTAGGCGTTCGCGATGCCCCGGCTGAGCAGCGCCGCGATCGTCACCGCAATCAGCACCAGCGCGGCGAGCCCCAGGCCGAAGTAGATTCTGAGCGGCCGCAGGATATTGCTCTTGAGCCAATCGGGCTGGGAGTAAATGCGCTCGAGGTCGACCAGAGTCTCGAACTTCTGCCGGTAGTCCTGCTGGTGTTGCGGATCGAGCCTGCGCAGAGTCTTCAGGCTCTCGGCTCCGATATCGAGTCCCTGCTCGATGCGCGGGTTGAATCCGAGATTGAGGCTCGTCTCGACGGCGCTGTCGAGAAAGTAGAAAGCCCCGAGGGAAGGCACGGTGCTCATGACGAGGATCGTGCCGATAAGCAGGATGCGTACTTTAGCCTCGGTCACGGGAGAGGTCTTCGAGTGTGAAAGGCGCGGAAACGAGCGTTTGCCGCCAAACCGACGACGCCTCCAGCCCCGAGGCGTACTGCTGAAAGATGCGATCGAAGAGCGATTCCGGGGGTGCCACGGCCGGGGGCGCGTTCGGCCCGCTACCTAGTGGTGGGGAGGAAACGGGCGTCGCCGGCCTCTCGCTCGCGCCGTTCTCGGCCACCCACTGCTTCAGCCGCTCCATGCGCTCCCTCTCGATCGGATTGAGCAGGACCTGGGCGCTCAGGGTGTAAGTCCTGCCCGGGAGGATCCTTGCGGCTGCCACTGCCTGCGGCAGCGTAATGTTCTCGAGAAATCGAGTCACCTGATCGAGCGTCGTGAAGACCTGAGAGCGCAGCACGGTGCGGCCAGCCGTTTCCGTGAGCGGGAAATTCTCGTCCCACAGATCGTAGCGCACCGCCACATCGATGTCCCTCTGCTCCTCGGCGCGTCCGTTCTCGAGAAGCGTCAGACGGACGAGAAGGTGCGTCGTGAGGCCGCTCTTGAGATCCTTGGGCAGGGTAGGCGGGAAAGCCAGTCCCCGGAGAACAGCCGTGATTGAGCCGTTTTCGCGCGAAGCAGTGAGCTCCGCGCCGAGCGTGGGGTTCAGCAGCAGGATCGACAGCGCGGCCAGGGCTCCGGCGTGCCATCTCACGGTATCCCTCCGCGGTCCCACGCAGCTGTCACGTACAGGAACAGGTCAACAGTGCCGAAAGTCTTGGTGTCCAGTCGCAACCCCGCACGCACGCCGGCACCGCCGGCGAGCTGCTGATTGGACGAATATCCAATGGACCAGAACCCGGGCTCCACGTACCAGCGCGCCCGGCGGATGTCAGGACTGATCTCGCTCGAGAGGTCGTGCGCGAATTCGATACCCGCCCCCCAGGGGTACTGCTCTTGAAGGGTGAGATAGCTCCCGTGACCGACGGGCAAGGTGTAGCGCGCGTCCACATCGACGTTGCCGCAGCCGGAGACGTCGAGCGCGTAACGCGCATTTAGCTCCAGTCCGCCGGTCGGAAAGGTCTGGTCGTCCCCGTTCCACCCGAGCGCCGCCGTTGGCGTGCCGCGCGTGGTGTCAAAATACCATCCAGAAGGGCTGATATGGCAGGTGACATCCGCGACGGGGCGGTACTCGTAGCCGATCGCGGCGTACGCGAACTTCCCGATCCTGCTGCCCACCTCGAGGTCGGTGGCCCACAGCCGCTCGTCGAAATACTCAGAGCTCGTGAAGTCGTAATTCGCAGACCGGTAGGAAAGATCGGCGTCGAGAAAGTAGCGCTGCGAGTCGAACAACTGCGGATCGACGTACTGCAACTGCGCAAATAGGTCTGATTGAGTAAGACCGTTCGAAGGCACCCGCGTCTCGGCATCGAAGTTGAGGGTCTTGCCCGTGCCGAACAGGTCATCGTCGCTCAAGCTGCCGAAGAACACCTCGCTGGTCGCCTTGTCCATGGAGGTGAGACCCACACCAGACGCCGAAACGATCGTGCCTGCCTCGACGACCTCGATCACGACGATCACCTTGCCGCGAGTCGAGCCCTTCTCGAGGCGGATATCGACGGAGCTAAAATTGCGCAACCAGGACAGCCGCAGCCTGGCGTCCTGGACCTCTTCCTCGTTGAGGCGATCCCCGGGTGAGAGATGCACATAGCTCAGGATGAATCGACAGGAAGTCGAGACATTCCCCTGGCAGCGTAACGCCTCGATGACGAGCGGAGAGTGATTCTGGGCGGCGGCGAGGACAGCGCGCGGGCACACGGCCGTGAGGAGAGAGAGCGCCGCCAGCGCCGCGAGCGACGCGGCGCGCAGCCGCGCCCAACTCGCGCTGCATACGTCGTGCGCCATGCCGGTTACTCAGAATCTGTATGTGAGGCCAACGGACAGCAGCGAAGGCGCGGTCGCCGATTCGGTGGTGCTGATCTTCTCGAATTCAGCGCGCACGGCAAAGGCTCCAAAGTGATACTGGGCGCCGATGCCGTAGGCGAGGCCCGTGGCGTCGGCCGCTCCCGAGACGGTCGTGCGGCCGACCGTCACGCACTCATTAAGCGAGGGATTGAAGATGCAGACGTTGGGGAAGTCTCCCGAAAAGTGATACGTGGCCCGGTACCGCGCGACGCCCAGCTTTCCGAACACATCGAGGTCGGGCACCGGAACGGGGAGATACCCGACCGCGAATGCAGTAGCCCCGCGCGCCTCCCCCGCCGAGCGGGTAACCTGGCCCGACTCACCGGAGTGCGCGTCGCCGAAATCCATGTACTCGATCTCGGCTCCAAGGAAGGAGAAGGGCCGCGCGCCGACGAGAATCTTCCAGCCGAGCGGCTGGCCGAGGAAGCTGAAGGAGCCACCGTCAGGCTCGAAGACGCTCGTCTGGAACGATGACTGACCCACGCTCGCGCCCACATAGTAGGGGTCGGAAACTTCCGCCGCTGCAGCTTTCTCTGGGAGCATGAAGTATACGGCTGCAGCCGCGCCCAAAGCTGCGGCGATGATGATCCTGTGTACGCTGTCTCTCATGGTGACCACAGCCTCAGCGGAAGGTCCAGGTCGCACCGAGCGAGACCATGAACGGGGTGCCGACATCGGAGCTGATGCGCTCGTATTCGAGGCGCAGTCCAACGGCACCGAAGTGGCTCTGAATTCCCGCGCCGTACGCGAATCCGTTGCCGGAGGGGCTCTGCGACTCGGACACGTGGTCGACCGGCACTCCGTACACGGAAACGCTCGGGTAGTATCCCGAGGCATTGAGCGAGGTCCACAATCGCGCGACACCGAGCTTGCCGTACACATCGAGCCAAGGGATCGACAGCGGCAGGTAGCCCACGGCCATCGCTACCGCAGCTTGCGAGTGGGAGCTAGCACCGTAGAACTCATCCGGTAGTGGTACCGCATTCGGGTACTTCGTCGCGCCCAACCGGGCGCTGCCGAAGTTGAGGTACTCGATCTCGCCCCCAAACCAGGGGCTTACTCGCGCTCCGAACATGAGCTTCCAGGCGAAATCCTCGCTGGGAAAGGGTGGCGCACCGTAGAGACCGAAGACCGTTCGTTCGAGGTTGCCATCTCCCACTCCGGCTCCTACGTAGAACCCCAGCGGACCATTGGCGGCGCACGCGGGGCCGGCCGAGCCAAGCGCTGCGCTGGACAGCAAGAGCAAGAAAACCCATGGGCCCGCGGCCAAACTGCCACGCGAACCCTCATGCTGTACCTCGAGACTTGTCATCAACCCCCCTTCGCTCGTCGTCAATCGAGCCGCATCGTACGGTCTGTGCCGCTCAAGATAAAGCAACGACCATGCCAGCGCGCTACGCCGCGCGGCTGAGTGCAAGTTACTGATTTTAGAGACGTGGGTCTCGCGTGCCCCATGTTGGGGGTGTCGACGTTCGTGGACAGCTGTAGCGCGGTATGAACACGCCCACGCGCCTTGCGCCGCCTGCAGACGACCGATCCTGGCCGCAGCGCGAGCGGAGCACGTTCCGTGATGGCGCTGTCCCACCTCGCTCACCGATCGTGGTGATAAGCCCGGCCGGCAAGCCAGATGTGACTATGGGTCAGTTGGCTGACGCCGCACTGGCTACGACCGCATTCCGTTGACGCTGGTGCGAGGAAGTATCAGTGTCAGCGACAAGTGAACGGGACTGCTCCACAGCTCCTGTTACCGACGATGCGCAAGAACTGCCTCGTTCACTGCGGCCCCCTACTGACCGGTTCTCGGCACCATCAAGCCTGCGTCAGTCGCGATCCCACGCATCCCCGGCTTCCCACCAGATGGCGATGACAGGGAGCGTGAGAAGGCCAACGACGACTCCGAGCCAGACGGCGATGGGTGGGAACTCGGTAGAGACCACCGCACAGACAAGCATCGAGAGTAGCCAAGCAATCGTGAGCACACGCTCCACACGGTCGAAAACGCGCCAGCGCGCGAGCATTGAGAGGCGATCAGCCATGCCAAGTGAGCACGACCATGTGTTTTGATGGAAATCTTTGATCTACTTCAGCGATGGAGCAATCCAAACGTCCATTACGGAGATTGACCACGATTTACTTACAGCAACGACCATGCCAACGCGCTACGCAGCGCGAGTAAGTGCAAGTCGTTGATTTCAGAGAAGCGCGTCCCGCGAGCCCCATGTCGCCGGTGTCGACGTTCGTGGACACCCGTCTCGCGGTGTGAACACGTCCAATGGTTTCGCAAATGCGGCCGCTTGCTGAGCCCCCGCAGCCAGCGGTTAGACCTTTGGGTCGGCTGTCTTGCGAGCGCATTGCTGACGGGGTAGGCGTCAGATAGCAGCCAGGACCCGATATGTCCAGTCCCTAGCATTCCGCAACCAGCCCGCGTGACGTACCCTTCATCGGTCGATAAGCGGCGTCGGCCAGTGTTACTAGCACCAGCCGGCGCCTGACCACCACACAACCCCTGTGAGGTTGCGCAATGGCTAGCGACAATTCTAGCCGCGGGGCGCGGCGCAGTGGCCGCCTATCCGGCGGCAATCGTCCCCGAACCCATCGATCTGCTCACGCGGCCCCAGCGCGAACCGCAAAACGTCCCGCAAAGCGGTGGCCCAAGCCGCCCCGTCCATCGCGTTCCGACCTGTACGAGATTCTTGGTCACTTTGCCGCCGCGCTAGCGATCGTTGAGACCGCTGCGCGCGCCTTTGAGGCGGCCGAAAACGAGAGGGAAGCCGCGACGGTCGGCGCGGAGATATGCACCCTCCGGCACGGCGTCAACGCGCTGCGAACCGTCTACACCGAGATTGACCTCGCGATCCTCGGGGTGCCGGTGTGAGCGCTAGGAAGGCGGCGCATCGGCCGAGGACGCCGCAGGAACCCGTCCCGTCGCCAGCAAAACAGTCGGATGACCTGCGCGACCGCCTCTTCAAGGCGATGTCCATCATCGCGTGCTGCCGCCTGGCGTGCACGTCGTTGCTTGACCAAGGCGGTAATCTGGAAGTGATGACGGACGCGCTGCAGGCTGCATACGATCTCATCGATGTGACGGCTGAGGAACTTGAGGTCGTTGGCGGTAAAGCTGGCGCATCGTGAGCGCCTGGCAGGTAGACTCGGGCGGCCGTCATCCGAGCGCTGATCGGCGTCCGCCTTGCGACGCTGTTTGTATTCGCGCTGACCGCGAGAGTGCATGCCATAGTTGATGCCGAATCCGTAAACGTGTGAGAAGGAGCCCGGCCAAAAGCCGGGCTTCTTCGTATGCGGAAAGCATCCAGACTGCGCCAGCGAGGAGTGGAGCAGCCTGCTCGCTGCTGCTGCAGTGGTTCATGGAGCACAGGAGGCCGTCACTGCAAACCGCAGTGACGGCCGCGACGACTGCAGCAACAATGCGGGTTGGCGCAGTTCCCTAAAGACTGGAACTTGCGTGATGATGACCTGTCATACTGCTGTTCCAGTAGGGATACCGGTGCAGCAACATCGGATTCCCAGGCGCAGGGCATCAGCGCCAGTCGTGTGAAGTCTTTGCTTCGCCGACGCCGTACCCAATCGGCTGCCCAGAGCGCCGCGACGTGCTTGCCCTTGAGCGAGCTGGCACGCATTTGCCTGAAACCTGCGTCGCGCAACTGGAGACTGGCGAGCGTCAGCGTCCGCAGCCGGTCCGCCTGCGTAGCATGGCTTCCATCGCGGTTACGTTGGCAAAGCGCCCGTAACGTATACGTCAGATCGTCCATCGAAAGCTCCTGTCGTCTACTCTGTTCTGCTCTGAGTCCAAATCGGGTCAGTGTTATTGCCAACTCGCCGGCGCGAGATTCCCCGAAGGGACAAGGGCCAGGTGCTCAGATCACCTGTTGCCTCAAATGAGGCGTCCACCGTGCTCCTTGTGGGGAGCTCGCGCGGCGGACCGAATCGAGGGACGACAAGAGCCAATAGCTGGGATGAAATACCTCCTTTCAGAGTGGGTGGAGAGGGGTGTAAACAGGAAACGACAGGTGGCCTTTCGCGAGATGGTCAAGGACCGGACGTACGCCGCGCTCGAATCGCGGGCCAAGGAGAAGAGGGCGACGGGAGGCCGTGCCTACGGATACCGGGACGGGAAGGTGGACAAGGGCGAGGCGTACATGGTGCGGGAGATATTCGGGCGGTTTGCCGATGGAGCGAGTTGTCGCACGATTGCCGCTGACCTCAACGCCCGGCGCATTCCGTCGCCGGGCTCGTCGTGGAACCGCACTGAGCGCCGGGCGGCCGGCTGGATGGGTTCAGGAATTCGCGGGATGCTGCGCAATGAGCGCTACCGTGGCGTCGTGCACTGGAACACATCCGAGTGGCGGAAGGACCCGGACACCGGCAAACGCAAACGCGTCGCGCGGCCGCGGTCGGAATGGATCAGTTACGTTGACGAATCCCTCAGGATCGTTTCTGACGATGTATGGGAGAAGGCGCAGCGGCGCATGCATCCGGCCAAGGACGACGTGCGCCTGAAAGCAGGCGGCAAACCGAAGTACCTGCTCTCGGGCCTGCTCCGGTGTGACGTGTGCGACGCGCACTACACGATCACGGACGCCGTGAGCTATGGCTGTTCGAGCTATCACGACGGACACGCCTGCTCGAACTCGATTCGCGTGAGACGGGATCGTGTGGAGTCGATCCTGCTCGGCCCCATTCGCGACGATCTGCTTTCCCCGGAGCGTATCGAACGGATGGCGGCGGAAATGCAGGCGTTTTACCGCGAGCGCGTGCGGATCATGCAGACGCAAGCGGCCGGGGCACCCCGCGAGCTGCAAGAGCTGGCATCGCGTATCGAGAGGCTGCGCGAGCGTATGAAGCGTGGCGACCCGGACATGACGGCCGACGAGCTCCAGGCCGCCATCGAAAAGGCGGAGGAGAAGCGCTGCGAGCTGCAAGAACAACAGGCCGGTGCCGCTTTATCAGGCAGGGCACCCTCGATCCTGCCTCGCGCGGCGGAACTCTACCGTCGGCAAGTGGTGCTCGGACTGGAAGGCGATCCGCAGGCGACGCTGAAGGCCCGCATGTTCCTGCGTGACTGGTTCGGCGGCAAGATCCGCCTCGAGCCGACGCCTGACGGCGGGCTCATGGCCCATTGGAATCAGAACGTTGGCGCGCTCTGCAAGGGCCTAGGGTCATGTGGTAGCGGGGGCGTGCTTTGGAGCAACCAAAACTGATGTGTGCTTTTCTGTGGAACGTATCCTCGAGCCTATGGCCGTACCCGATATCTGCGGCAACGGCCATTTGCTCACGCCCGATAACCTGAAGGTGGACCGAGCGAGACGTCGCTGGCGCTGCCGCCGCTGCGGTCGGGCGCGAGCGGCTCAATTTCGGACGCGGCATAAGCCGGCGGCATAGATTCTGGTCCATGAACGAGAGCGTAATCCAAGTGGACGCCGATTCGTAGCCGCGCAAACTGCGAGATGACCCAGAATCGCATGTTGCAGGTGCCCTGCCGACCCGATCCAAACGGAAGTTCTTCCGAACGCGGTGCACCAAAGCGCAACGGAATGCAACGTCGCGCTCTGATACGCGTCATGGCTTTGACTTGGCGGCGAGATGGGTTGATGCGCGGCGGCAAGCGGCCCAGAAGCCGTCACTCGCGGACTTGTGCCAAGCTGCATCCTTCCTGAGACGTCAGTACAGAGTCTTCGTGGTCGATGGATCGCCGAGCTCACTCGTTTGCTGGTGGAGCGCGGCATCCTGGCGACGGGTCCGGTGACATGTGTGTGTGCAGCCCTCACCGTGACTGCTGTAGCAGATCGGCACAGCGCTCGCCGATCATGATGCAGACGGAATTCGTGTTGCCGGAGATGATCGAGGGCATCACCGAGCCATCGGCCACCCGCAGTCGCGAGAGGCCCCGGACCCGTAACTGTGGATCGACGACCGCGAGCTCGTCGTGTCCCATCCGGCAGGTGCCGACATGGTGATAACCGGTGGTCGCGGTCTCTCGAATGTGCCGGATGATCGCCTCATCGCTCTCCTTCCCGAGGCGCGGGTGCAGTTCTTCCACTCTGTGAGGCTTCAGGGCGTCCGCCATGCCGAGGCGACCGAGAAACCGGAACCCCTCGATTGCGGTGCGCAGGTCCGCTTCGGTGCTGAAGTAGTTCGCCACGATCCGCGGCGGTTGATGCGGATCGGGGGACTGCATGCGTACGTGGCCGCGGCTTTCCGGGCGGTTCACGTAACACGCGAGCTGGAAGCTCGAGGCGGGCGGGAGCTTGCCCCAATAGTTGCCCGCCTCGAAGGGCATGTAGAAGTACTGGATGTCCGGGTCGGATAGATCCGGCCGCGTGCGGGCATAGCCTCCTGCGAGCGCCGCGCCGACCGACAGGGGGCCGCGCCGAGTCGTTAGATAGCGCAGTCCCGCCAGTCCCTGCGACGCGACGTTGCTCATCATGGCATTGAACGTAGCTCTACTCGAGGTTGTGTAGGATCGCTTGACCGTGATGTGATCCATCAGGTTTTCCCCGACACCGGGCAGGTCATGGAGCACGGGGATCCCGTGCTGCCTCAGCAGGCTTGCGGGGCCGATGCCCGAGAGCTGCAGCAGGTGGGGGGTGAAGAAGGAACCGGCGCTCAGCACGATCTCGCGCCGGGCGACTGCGCGGCGCGTCTCCCCGCCAAGCTCGTAGGTGACGCCTGTCGCTTCGCGGCCGCTGAGCTCGATTCGTACGACGAGCGCTCCTGTTACGACCGAAAGACTCGGTTGGTTGCGCACGCCGGAGAGGTATGCCCGAGCCGTACAAGAGCGGCGTCCGTTCCAGGTCGTCATCTGGTAGTAGCCGGCGCCGGCTAGATCGCGCCGACAGAAGTCCTCGCTGCGTGGTAATCCCAGGGCCTCGGCGGCGGCGATCGATGCGTCGGCGAGCTCATTGCGCCAGCGTGCGCGCTCGACGCCCAGCGGGCCCGCGCCTCCGTGGAACTCGTCTTCGCCTTGCTCGCAGCGCTCGGCACGGCGGAAATAGGGCAATACATCCTCATACGACCAGCCTTCGGCGCCTAGACGGGTCCACAGGTCATAGTCGCTTGGAGCCCCGCGCACGTAGATCAAGCCGTTGACCGCGCTGGAGCCGCCCAATGCCTTGCCGCGCAGTGCGGAGATCTTGCGGCCCCCGAGATGAGGCTCGGGCTCCGTCTCGAGGTTCCAGACATACTTGGGATTCTGCAGGACCCTGGCAAATCCGATCGGCACGTCCATCCAGTGATGCCGCTGGGCCGGCCCGGCCTCGAGCAGCAGCGTCGAGTGGCCGCGCTCGCCGAGGCGAGCCGCGACGACGGCGCCACTGGAGCCGCCGCCCACAACGATATAGTCGAAAGCCGTCGTGCCGTTCATCGAAGATCCCCCATTGTGCCTTCGCGCTGCTGTTCGATGGCATTGCGGAGTAACGCCAGCGCCCGATAAAGGCCGTGTACCATCTTGCTGTACGGAGCGAAGAGGAAAAATGTCAAGACCGCGCCAAGATGGACAGCGAGCAGGATACCCATGGCCGCAGTCGCGCGCATCGCCAACAGCATGAGTCCCGTCGCTGAGATGAGCAGGAGAAGCGCAAGGAGCGAGAACTCTGCGCCCCTCAGCCTGGGGGCTGCCGGACCGGGATCCGCCACGATCTTGAGCCACGCCGTGCCGATCGTTCCAACGAGAAGTCCGAGGCCGCCCCAGAACCCGAGCTGCACCGGAATGTCGAGAAAGCGATAGGGTGCGACCCTTCCGAGCAGTCGGTCGTAGACCGTGGCCACGGAAGTGGCTGCGAAACAAAGCAGAAAGCCGTAGAACATCGCGTGGTGAAAGCGCCGGCGGCTGCTGGAGTAGTGCTCGTCAACGTCGTTGCAGCCGCCACCGCCACCCCCCAGGTTTCGGAGGGTCATGACGTCCCGCAGCGCCACGCCCAGGGGGTGCAGCCGCAACACCGATCCGCCGCCGGTACCACGCCAGAAACGCACGGCGCCGGCGGCCAGCGCCAGCAGTGAGAACCCGAGACTCACGCCCGCAACCGAGACCAAAACCTCGTGGGAGATGACTGCATAGAAAGACCCGGGCCCGTTCCGCGCCTCGAATATGGTCCGGCTGCCGGCCAACGAGACTGTCAACAGGAGTACCAGCGCGATACCAGCGAGCGTCGCAAGCGACAGCACGGTGCCATTGCGCTGATACAGGGCGGCGAGCCATTGTGGCCAGGCGTAGCGGGCATAGCTCTCGGTCCGCAGCTCGGCAAAGACACGCGGGACGTTGACGCCGAAAGGATGCGGCGGCGCGTACTGGCATGAGAAGTAACAGCCGCGGCAGTTGTGGCAGAGATTGGCGAGGTGGTCGAGGTCGGCGAGCAAGAAGTCCCGCCTCAGGGTCATGGCCGGGAAGACTGCGCAGAATCCCTCGCAATACCGACATGCGTTGCAGATTTCCATCGACCGGCGCGCTTCCGTTACGGTACTCACTGTCGCAGTACCGCCGCCGCAGCTCCCCGGCCGGCAATGCGCCCGAAGACCGTGCCGATGGCCATACCGAATCCGGCGAGATAACCCTTGCCGAGGATGCTGCCTGCCATGATCTCGCCGGCCGCGAAAAGGTTGCGGACGCTCTCACCGCCAGTCCTGTACACGTGCGCGTGCTCGTCAACCTTGACACCGAGATAGGTGAATGTGATGCCGGGCTTCAGCGGATAGCCCATGTAAGGTGGCGTATCGATCCGGCGTGCCCAGTTGGATTTTGGCGGCTCCAGGCTCTCCGTGCGGCAACCATCCAACTCCTGGCTGTTGAACCGCCCGGGACGAACCGCCGCGTTGTAGCGATCCACGGTCTGGCGCAGTGCCGTTGGGCTCAGGCCGAGCTGGATCGCCAGCTCTTCGATCGTTTCGGCTCGGACTGCCGGAAATGCGGACGGCATGAACAGCGATTGCGCCTTGGCGTCGAATATCGAGTACGCGATCTGTCCCGGCGCCTGCGCCACGAGCCGTCCCCAGATCGCATACCGTTTGGGCCAGACATCCTGGCCCTCATCGTAGAATCTGCGTCCCTCCCGGTCGACGACAATCGAAAATGGCACGCAATCGAGGCGGGTGACGATGCCGCCATCGAACCGGGGTGATCGGCCGTCGATCGCCACGGCGTGGCATTGAGTCGGATCACCGATGGACGCGACGCCTTGGTCCAGAAGGTTCCGCAGGACACGGCCCTGCGCGTAGGGAGTGCCGCGAATGAGGAAGTTTCGTGCGGCCGCGCCCCAGCCCTGCTCGAGCCAGTCGATGTTCGCCTGGTAGCCTCCGGATGCCACCACGACGGCTCTCGCCGATATGATCTCCCCGAACCCCCGTATGATGGCATCGACCTGCCGTACCTCATCCCGCTCCAGATGCAGCGAGGTCACCTCGCTGTCGTAGAGAACGTCGATGCCGAGTCGCTCGGCAGCGAGGTAATAGGCATTGACGAGCGCCTTGCCACCGCCCAAAAAGAAGCCGTTGGTGCGCGAGAGCGACAAAGTGCCTGACAGGGAAGGCTGGAAGCGTGCGCCGTGCGCCTGCATGAAGCGGAACCCGTCCGCGGAGCCGCGGATCGTCAGCCGGGCCAGGTGCTCATCGGTCTGTCCCTCCGTGACTTGCAGCAGGTCCCGCCAGTACTCCTCTTCCGGGTAGCTTCCGGTCAGGACGGAGTGCGGCTCGTCGTGGGCGATCCGCATGTTGCGAGTGTGCCGGCTGTTGCCTCCTCGAAATGCACGTGGGGCGCTCTCGAGAATCAGGACCGAGGCACCTTGTTCGCGCGCGGCGAGCGCGGCAGAGAGTGCCGCGTTCCCGCCGCCAATGACCAGGACATCACAGCTGCGACCTGTTGCCCCGTTCAATGTCAATGCCTCCGGCGTGTCCTGGAGGGGCTTCGAGGCTTGCATCCGTGCGCCTCGAGCTGGCTCGGCCGCGCGCGCGAACTGCGCCGCAAGGCGGCCGGCCCGTCGACCCGAGACGAAAGCCCAGGCCAGGTGATGACCATGGCCCCGCAGTAGCAGGCCACCTTGACCCGTCGAGCCGGCAGCATATAGCCCCGGAACCGGTTGGCCCTCAGCTCCCAGCACGCGATGCTCGAGATCGACCCTCAATCCTCCTTCGCTGTGCACGAACACAGCCCGGACCGGACCCAATGCGACGTAAGGTCCCGCCCCGAGTGGTGGCGCCGATCGCGCCTGAGAACGGCCATCTGGCGTGCGCAATCTGTCCGCTTGTATGCTCGTGTGCAGCTTGCTCGAGTCCATTCCGAGGCGAACCGCCAGCTGCTCAGGCGTGGCGCCCGTAGTGAAGACGTCCCGGCGGTTGCGCCGATAGTCGTCGAGGTAAGCGTAGGCGATTCCCGGCGCGGTGGAGATGAAGCGCGGCCATTCGCGGTAGAGCTCTGCCAGCCGCCGGTCCAGAACGATGTAACCGACTTTTCTGGGCTGGTCGGGGAGTCTGAGCGCGGGCCGATCGAGCTCGTCGCAGAACCGCTCGCCGCGCGCGTTCACCAGGATTGCCCCATCTTCGAACAGGCGCGGCGCCGGCGCCAGGGCGGTGGTGAGGAACTTCATCATCAAAGGCCGCAAAACCACCGGCGGCAGACGCTCGAGCGCCAGCTCCATGAGGCCCGCGAGCAGTGGCCACGGGGGCAGCCGACGTATGAAAGTCTCCTTCACGGGCGCGATGAAACGCAACTCGGGACCGAGCGCCAGATCGCCGTTGACGATGCTCGCGCCAACGGACTCGGCGAGCATCTGGCCATCCCCCGTCGCGGTGGCATTGACCGCCTCGACGTTGGCCTCCTGCTCACCCATGAAGCGGCTCTTGAATCGGGCACTGCCGGTGAAATCTCCAGCCGCCAGCACCACTGCCCGGGAGCGCAGCTCCTCCGTCTGTCCTTTCTGCCGGCAGACAATGCCTGCGACCTTGCCGCCTTCGCAGAGCAGTTGAATGACCTCTGTACCCGTACTCAACCGCACGCCAGCCCGGCAGGCTCGACGCTCAAGGTGATAGATGAATGATCTGGAGTTGGGCAGAACATTGTGCATCCGCGGCTGCCGATGTGGCGGCTCCGGCATGGGGCCGTAGAAGCGGATACCCGAGTCGAGTAGCCATTGGAACGTTTCCGGCATGTCCTCACAGAGCACGCGCCGCAGTTCGGGATTGTCGCGATGATCCAGCCCTGCGGCGAAACCGACCATGTCTTCCCAATGGTGCACGGGCGTGTCAACGATTCCTTTGCGCCGCTGGTGGGGCGTCCGGGTCGCCGTGACCGAGCCGATCGACCACGCGGTTGAGCCACCCGGGCTGCCATTTTTCTCCACGAGCAGGACAGTGGCTCCGGCTTCCGCCGCCTCGATGCTGGCGGCGAGACCGGCACCGCCTGCGCCGACTACAATGACGTCGCTGCGCATGCCCCGTCAGACCATCATGGCCGCCACGGTTTGCCGAAGGCAGGCTCAGGAGCGGGTAATGGCGGCAGCTGCCACGTCCCCGTGGAGGGAGGCGCGACCCGAGCATCCACGTGCACGTCGATCAAACAGGGCCGATTGCTGCGAACCGCTTCTGCAAGCGCTGCAGCGAAGTCTTGGCTGCGCGTAACGGTGACGCCCTGCGCGCCGCAAGCGCGCGCCCACGCCGCGAAATCGGGGTTGTACGGCTTGCCGTCACGATAGAAGGCTGTGCCGTACTCACGGCCGCCGAACAGCTTGAGCTGGATGTCGCGAATGGCGCTCCAGGCGAAGTTGTTCCACACGACCCACACACACGGAATGTCATACTCCACCGCGGTACAGAGAACGTGGGGCGTCATGGTGAAACCCCCATCGCCCACCACCGCTACACAGGGACGGTCGGGCGCGGCCAGCTTCGCGCCAAGTACGCCGCAGACACCGAACCCCATGGACGAGTAGCCCCAGCTGTTGAGCATGCTGGCGGGCCGGCGCGCCTGCCAGAACTGCATGAACCAATTGTGGTGCACGCCCGAGTCCAGGCAGAGAATGGCATCCTCGGGAAGAACCTTCTGCACCGCGCCGACCACGTATTCAGGGCGCAGCGGCGTCGTTTCGAGCGAGAACCCGGGACGCACGAAGGTCTCCCATTCGGTCTGCCAGGCCGCAACCTGTGTCCGCCAGGGAGCGAAACGGGCCGCCTCGAGGCTGGTACGGTCAAGCCCGCCGAGCAGCTGGCGCACGAAGGTCCTCGCATCGGCGATGAGCCCCAGTGTCGGCGGATAGTTGCGACCGAGCTCCTGTGGATCGAGGTCCACGTGGATGAGCTGCGTGTCCGGAAAATTCCAGGAGTAGCCGGGGTGCCAGCTCGAGGCACTGCGGTCGTCGAAACGCGCGCCTAGGGCGATGACCAGATCGGCGTGGCGTCCAGCCTGGTTGGCCGGGTAGGCGCCGTTGCGGCCGATGAACCCGAGCGACAGCGGGTCGTCCATCGGCACGCAGCCCATGCCATTGGGCGAGCTGATTGCCGGGATGCCGAAGCGTCGTGCCAGCTCCGTGATGTCCGCTCCGGCCTCGGACAGGGTGGCGCCGTGTCCGATGAACAGCACAGGCCGGCGCGAGTGGGTCAGGAGATCAACCGCCGTCCGAACATCCGCATCGCTCGCTCCAGGCCGGCGGCGCTGGTCCAGGCTCGAGGCAGGCGGCACGGCCACCTCGGCCGCTTCCTGGAAGACATTGTAGGGGATGTCGACATTCACCGGTCCGGGCCTGCCGGCAACCATGGTGTCCAGAGCCTGGCGCAGGGCGAGCGGCAGCATGTCGACGCGCGAGGGTTGAAAGCTGCGCTTGACGACGGGACGCATCACTGCGGCGAAGTCCGCCTGGTTGTGTTTGTACAATTCCTGGAAAGGCGCCCGGTTTGCCTGCGAGGTCGGCACGTTGGCGGTTATCGCGAGGAACGCCGAGCTGTCTGCCAGGGCGGTGGCGAGCGACATGACCATGTTTGCCGAGCCGGGGCCCGTCGAAGTCAGCGTGGCGACGGGACGGTGGCGCACGCGGAAGTAGGCATCTGCCATGTGGCCCGCGCATTGCTCGTGCCTCGGGGAGATGAGCTTCACCTCGTCGCGTACTTCGTGGAGCGCGTCGAGCAAGCCGACGTTGCCGTGGCCGCAGATGCCGAACACGTACGGTATCTTCTCCTGGCGCAAATACTGGGCGATCAGTTCGCCGCCTTTGATCGGTCTCATGCCACTGTCTCACTCATATCCGCAAACGTGATCATGCGTTCTTCCGTCATCTCGCGCGCCGCGTAGTGCGGACCTTCGCGGCCGAAGCCGCTGTCTTTCGAGCCACCGTAGGGCATGAGGTCGACACGCGAGCTTGAAGTCTCATTGACATGAACGGTACCGACTTCGAGTCTGCGTGCGGCCACGAACGCTTCGTGCAAGCGTCCCGTGAAAATCCCCGTGGCTAGCCCGTACGGAGTTGCGTTGATACGCTCGAGCGCGTCGTCGAGCTTCGCGAACGGCTCGACACACATCACCGGGCCGAAAGCTTCCTGGCAGGCGAGGCGCACCCGGGGATCGACCCCGGTGAGGAGCGTTGGCGGGATGACCGATCCCTGCCGCGGGCCACCGGCGAGCCGCCGCGCGCCCGCGTACAACGCCTCGGCGATCCACTCATCGACCCTGATCGCGGCCTCCTCGGAAATGAGCGGCCCGACTATGGTGTCGCTTCGCGTGGGGTCGCCGAACGGCAGCTCGCGCGTGAGGTGCGTCAGGCGCGCCAGCGCCTCCTCCTCGAGAGACTCGTGCACGAGAAGCGTTTGAATCGACGTGCACACCTGGCCGGCTTTCCGATACGCCGCGCCGATGATCTTGGGTAGCGCTACGTCGAGGTTCGCATCGGCGCATAGAATCGTGAAGGCGATGCTGCCCAGTTCCATCTGGGTGCGGCGCAGGCCGGCCTGTTGCTGCAGCAGCCGGCCTACCTCGGTGGAACCGGTGAAAGCAATGTAACGGATCTCGGGTTGCTGCAGCAGGGCCCGGACCTCCGCCGCGCCGCCGTACAACAGAGACAGAAAGCCGCTCGGTACACCGGCTTCCTGTAGCAGCATCGTGAGACGCCATGCACTGAAGGGTGTCGCCGATGACGGCTTCAGGATGACCGCGTTCCCCACTGCCAGCGCCGGCGCCACTTTGTGCAACACTGTGTTCAGGGGCGAGTTGAATGGCGTGATGGCCACAACGACGCCGAGCGGTACGCGCAACGTGAAACCAAGGCGGCCGGCCTGTCCGGGCGCGCCTGCCAACGGAATCACGTCCCCAGTCAGTTGTCGCGCTTCGACCGCGGAAAGCCGCAAGGTCTCGACGGAGCGCGCGACCTCGGCACGGCCATCAGCTGCGGTGAAGCCGGCCTCGCGCTGCAGGATGCCGATGAACTCGCTCGCCGACGCGGCCAGGAGGTCTGCGGCGCGATCCAGTATCCGCCCTCTGTCGTACGCCGAGGGCGAGCCTCGCCTGAAGGCGGCGTGCGCACATTCGGCGGCCGCCCGCACTTGCTCCGGGCTGGGAAGCGCGATCTCGCCCATCGGGGCGCGTCGATACTTGTCGAGCACGGTAATGTGGCCGCACTCACCCTCGACATATTTCCCCCCGAGCAGCAGCTTCGCCGGACCGAGCGGCTCGGCGCTCACGGCTGTTCACCGCCATCCTCGGAAGGGCCGGAGATGACGAGGAAGATGAGGGGCTCGATCCCGCACGCGGTCAGTGAATGGTGAACTCCTGGCGGTATCCACACGTAGTCATGGACGCCCAACAGGTGTTCTTGGCCGTCGGCAACCAGCGTGCCCTGTCCACTGAGCACGTAGTACACCTGCTCCTGCACGGCGTGCACGTGCTTCTCCACGTGCGCCATCGGCTGGTAGTGTGAGATGCGGACGTCGAGTTTTGCCGTGCCGACCAGTTCCTTCGACACCAGCTCTTTCGAGAGCGCACCGCCGAAATGGCCCGGGAACTCCTGCCACTTCATTCTTGCCATGGAGCCGATGAAGGCCCTGTCGCGTCTCAAACTCGTCACTTTCGTCGCCCCTCTGTTGATGCACCCGGTGTCAGGGGCCTGAGTCGCAGCAGCCCATCGCTACGATAAATTATGAATAGCTATTATACTAATCGTGAATACCTTGTGAGGTCAAGGGAGCTACGGGTGGGGCGATCGCCACGCTGCGGCTCACGGAGTCATTCCAACATCGTCACCGCCGCCCAGCGCCGGATATCCCTTCACCTGCCCGCTTCTAAAATCCGCAGCAAGCGGCACCGGCAGCGCCGGAATCTCCCGCTCACCGCTCCTGAGGCGAGGGTGCGGCAGACCGCGCCCCATCTGCTCCAAGCCCGCGACCGCAGTCCGGAAATCCGCCACCACCGAGCAGCACGTATCCCGAGATTTCAACAGCTCCCCCCACTGCGCCGCAGAGCGCAGCCGGATGAGCCGTGCAACCTCCGCAATCACCTCCCGAGGCGGGGCATCCCGCTTCCGCAACCACGGTTCCAACCCGATCAGCTCGCAAAAGTTGTCCCAAAATTTCTCTTCCAGTGGTGCAGCCGCTATATACCCGTCATCCGCCGTCCGATAAATCTGGTAGCGCGGTGAGCCTCCCGTTAGAAGCTCGCCGCCGTCCTGAGGCCATGCGTCGGCGGCGAAACCGCTTCCCCACGCCCAATACGCCAATGTAAACAAGTTGTCGTACATCGCGATATCGAGATGCATGCCCAACCCGCTCGCCCGCCGCTGCTCGAGGGCGAGCAGTATATTCATCATCGCGGGATAGGCCCCGCCGGCGATATCCGCGGATAGAACCGCCGGAAGCGCGGGGGCGCCGTCGGCAGCCCTTGTGAGCGCGAGTATTCCCGACTCCGCCACGAAATTCAGATCGTGACCCGCAGTCGCCGCCCTCGAGCCCCGCTGTCCCCAACCCGAAATCGAGCAGTAGATCAGGCGGGGGTTGATCTCGCTGAGCGCTCGATAGCCGAGGCCGAGGCGGTCCATCGCGCCCGGTCGAAATTGCTCGACCAGCACGTCTGCATCGGTGATCAACGGACGCAGGCGTTGCATCGCGTCCTGCCCTTTCAGGTCGAGTTCCAGGCTCTCTTTGCCCCGATTCAGGAGCGCGAAGTTGACACTGCTCGAGCCGAACTTCGGCTCGTACGATCGCATCTCGTCGCCCCGGCCCGGTCGCTCGATCTTGATCACCCGCGCGCCAGCCTCGGCAAGCAGCAGCGTCGTCAAGGGTCCCGGAAGCAGTGTGCTGAAATCGAGAACCAGGATGCCAAGAAGAGGTTGCACCATCGCCGTGCACCGCTACAGCGATGGCTCGGTCGAGCGCAGGCTAGGGCGGATACGTACCGCGGACCACCATTCGAGCAACTGTCTGGACGCGATCGAAACGCCAAACGGCGCCAATCGAAATTCGACATATCCCACCGCGCACGCGACGGTGATGGTGCCGATGTCGAATGGTCCGCTCAATTCCGCGATTTCACGTTCGCACTGGCCGAGGCCGCGATCGATCACGCCTCTGTAGCGAGCCAACATTTCATCGCAGTGCTGCGCCTGCGGGCGGCGGTGCTCCGCCACGAGCAGCACGGCGGCATCAAGAATTCCATCCGCCAGGGCCTGGCGGCGCAGGACCGACCGTCGAGCCTCTCCCGCCGGTGGGAAGAGGCTTGCTGGCGGCGCCGCGGTGTCCAGGTATTCGCAGATGACCGCGCTGTCGAACAGGGCTTCACCGCCGTCCAGGATCAGCGCCGGAATCTTGCCGAGCGGATTGTGCGGCGTCACCAGTTCGGGTTGCGTCCAAGGATTGACGGGTGACAGCTCGAGCCGCGCCAGGAGTCCCTTCTCCGCGGCGGCGACGCGCACCTTGCGGGCGAAGGGCGATGCCGGATTGAACAACAGTTTCATGGCGAACGCTCCTCGCGATCACGATCTTGTCACTCAGGGATTTTTGTGCAAGGATAACAGATATGCATACCTGGTATTGCATAAATGTGAGCCGGGATCCGGCACTCCCAACCGATACGCGAGAGCCCTATGAGCACGGCAGCAACTTCGAGCGGCGAATATCGGCCGAACAAGAACCGCTGGCAGGATCAGTTCGTGGTGTCCTCCGATTGCCACGTGAACGAGCCCCCCGATGTGTTCACCGCGCGGGTCGACGCCCGGTTTCGCGACCGCGTACCAAAAATGCAGGTCGATGAGAAGGGGCGTAAATGGCTGATCATGGAGGGTGCGCGTCCGTCCTGGATTCGCGAGGCGCCGCGGAACGAGCAGCTGTCGCTCGATGACTTCAAAAGGAAGTGGGACTCGGATGGAACGCGTCCCCAGCTCGATCGCACCAAGGGGGCGTTATTTCAGCAACACGGCGGCACCGGGCCCGCCCGTTATCAGGACATGGACTACGATGGTGTCGACGCGGAGATCATTTATCCCAACAAGGGCTTGGCGGCCTTCTATTCTCCAGATCCGGAACTCAACGCTGTCATGTGCAGGGCCTGGAATGACTGGGCTCACGAGACCTTCGCAGGGAACGCCCGCAGCTTTCCCGCCGCGCTGATCCCTGCCGCGGATCTCGAGGCGGCCGTGCGAGAAGCCGAGCGGGCGGCCGAGCGCGGCTTCCATGCCGCCATGCTCCCGCCGCTGCTGCGCGACAAAGGTTATAACCTGCCGGAATTCGATCCCCTGTGGCGCGTGTTGCAAAAGGCCGAGATTCCGGCGTGTTTCCATGCGGGCACCGGCAAGGATCCCCGCGGCGCCACAGGCAACGGAGGTGCCATCATCAACTATGTCGTGCATGCGATGAACACGGTCGTCCAACCGCTGGTGGAGGTGTGTGCCTCCGGAGTGTTCGAGCGATTTCCGCACCTCATCTGTGGCACGGTCGAAGCGGGCGTCGGCTGGATTCCGTACACGCTGCAGGCCATGGATTTCGGCTACGACGCCTTCGCATTCTGGGTGACTCCGAAGCTGGCGCGTAAACCGAGCGATTATTTCCGCAGCAACTGCTTCGCGACTTTCGAGGTCGATCCCATCGGTGTCGAGCTGCGCCGCCATCTGGGCGCTAAGAGCCTGCTCTGGGGGAATGACTACCCGCATATCGAAGGCTGTTGGCCGAATTCCGATCTGGCGGTCCAAAGCTGGGGAGGCGATGTTTCCCCGCAGGAGCGCGCACAGATGCTCGGACTCAACGCGGCAAGAATCTTCAAAATTCCAGTACCCGCCTGCTACGGGAAGCAGGCCGCCGTCGCCTGACAGACAGAGCGCCGGCTGGTCACGCATTCAAACCGAGCGTTCTAGACGACAACAAGGGGCGCTCCGCAAACACGCGTCGTTCAGTATTTGAGGGGGTAGGCGAGATGAGGCATTACTACGGTTGGGGAAGTATCCTGATGATTGCCTGTGCGGCGACAGCCATGACCGGAGTCTCGTCGGCCGCCACTCCGGCGACGACCGGGGAGGACGCCGATGCTGGTACAGCGCCGGCCGCAACGGGCGGTACTGAAGCCAGACTTCAGATGATTACGGTAACCGCCCAACGCCGGAGAGAGAATCTCGAGCGTGTGCCGGTTGCCGTGGTGGCGCTCAGTTCGGCGACGCTGACGTCGGACAATGTCAGTTCACAGGCGGACTTGCAGCGCGTCGTGCCGGGCCTGGTTGTGCGTGAATCACAGCAACAGAACGACCTGACTTACGCCATGAGAGGAGAGACGACCGACGCCTTCTCCGGCACGCTTCCCGGTGTGTTGTCTTATATCGACGAGATCCAGCTCAACTCGCTCAGTGCGGGGTCAATCTATGACATGTCGTCGGTGCAGGTCCTAAAGGGCCCACAAGGGACCCTCTTTGGCCGTAATGTCACCGGAGGCGCCGTGGTTTTCACGACTGCCGAGCCCACAAACAATCTCGACGGATACGTCACGTTGAGCGCCGGTAACTACCGGCTGGGCGAGGCGCAGGGCGCGGTGAATCTGCCGATCGTGACGGATAAGGTGGCATTGCGGCTCGCGGGCGATGACACGTACCAGGATGGGTACGTACGTAATCTGGCCAACGGAGACGAGCTCGGAGTCACGAATCGCCGCTCCGGCCGCGCTACGCTGCTAGTGACACCGACCGACGATTTCAAGAATCAGACGACCTTTCAGTACGACAAGTCGGGCGGAAACAACGTTGGCCAGTATGCGTACTCCGTCTATCCCATCGGGGCGACCAACAACGGCGTGCCGCTGAGCACCACCGCCGCCACGCTGTTCAGCCCGAACCTGGACAACGTACTTGGGGCGGGTGCCTGGGCGAACTATCTCGCAACCCATCCGAACGCCTACCCCGGTGGC
>Ga0335075_10003556_pt1 | contig 24631 bp, 17 predicted proteins | sample Lox_Sample_24_FD_206723 | JGI IMG/M metagenome (GOLD analysis project Ga0335075, IMG submission 206723) | Soil microbial communities from Loxahatchee National Wildlife Refuge, Florida, United States - Lox_Sample_2.4 | ecosystem: Environmental > Terrestrial > Soil > Wetlands | place: USA...
GGAGGTCAGAGGTCGAATGGTTCTCCTCGCTGCTCTGATCTGTCAGAAGTCAACTGTATCGCTCGATGATCGTGAAACGCTGCAGATTCGACGGCCCCATCTCAGTAATTATCCGGATCAGGACCCCAGTCCGGCGCGTTGTTTTGAATGTTGGGTGGAAAGCCTACATCACGATATTGGTACCAGAAGGTGGTACTAAAGCCAATTTCGGTGTTATTCACTGGAATTCCGCTCCTCGTGTAGAACCAGGGTTTGTAGAATCCCAGCGGGGTTGGATCGGCGGGATCGAGCGGCCGGAACAGACCCGTCGTGTTATAGAAGTCCTGCGACGGAAGGATATTGGGACTATCCGTCGGACAGCCGGCATTTATATTCTTGTCCTGCATCGTCCATAGATCCCACCAGAGATCGAAAGGATACAGGTTACCTGTGCTCAGAGAGTTATACGTGTTCAGTGAGTTCGGCCCGAGCGTGGCGCCAGTCCCATCGATGAGAGCCCCAGGCAAATAAGCATAGGCATCCGGGTTACTGCTTAGCAGGTTCGGCAGGCCATTATAGAAAAAACAGCCGTTCGAACCGGGTAGATAATTGGTGCCAGGTGGATGCACTCCAGGAGATGCATATGTGTAGTGGTAGATAATGTATCCATTGGTGCTGCTAGGATTGCCGTCGCCGATCAGCAAACTCTTATAAAAGCTGCGCCGGATGGAAGTATCGAACGACTCGAGTAAATCGCCGGATGCCTCTGGACTCCATACAAAGCCATTATTCACGATAGGTTTACCGACGAATTGGAGCCGGCCCCAATCTGAGACAACCCTCGTAAAATCCGCCCCCAATGAGACCAGCGTGCTTGCATACTGATCTGCTTCTTTCTGAGCAAGTTGGCTTGCTACAGCAAAATCGTGAGCTTGCTCAATGAGGGAGCGTCCGTTGTTATCGTTGGTATGTTTTGCGGATGCCTCCAGCGCGAAGTCCGTAATGCCGATCGAAGTTTGAATAGCCGGTGCAACCGCAGGTGATACCGTCGTGAGCGCGAGAAAGCCGGAGAGGTCTCCAACAACACCCAAAGAGTCCTCCACGTCTGTCCGCCAGTCGGAAATGCCGTAGGTCGTGGAGTCATTCGTGACATATTGTATGTTGCTGATAACCTCGTCGGTCGTCTGCTGCAAGATGAGCGAGACGTTTGCCTGCTCCGACTGCAGCAATCCGAGGACGTTGTTTTGATACTCGCGAATTACGCCAAGGTACTGGAATTCGGTAAGCAGCTGGGCTTTCGCAGTGTCAAAGTCGTTTTGATCGAAACCAAGGGGGCAGGTCGCTGGGCTGCAGTTTGAAGGCGTATCCGATGGCGCCTGCAGACTTTCCAGGAGGTCCAGCCAAATTGCAGGGTCCTGATTGAGGTTGGTGTACGCGGCACGGATGTCAGAACAACCGTTGACACAGACCAGCAATTGCTGGCTGATCCAGGCATAGGCGGCCTTCAAATCGTTGGAGTCATTGGGACCGGTAAGAGGCCAGTTAACAGGAGGGAGCAGTGCCGCAGCGGCGAAGTTGAACGCGATATCGGGCAGCAGACCTGCGAATTTGGTGTGCATCGACACGCGGTAGTAGCCATCGTTCTCTTTCTCGAGTACTCCCTGCACATTGGAGGGAACTGGATACTTTTCAGTCTGGCGGGCGATTTGTGAGCTCTCTTCCATCGCGTACGGGTTGTTTATTCCCACTCCGTTTATCCACCACTGACCGACCAGAGCATAGTCATCCTGCGGCACCGTATTCTTGGTGTATTGGTCGTAATCGTCCCTTGCAAATGCAGGATTATTCAGGGAGACGAACGTCACATATGTGCCGCCGATATCCTGGATCGCCTGAGCCACGCGATCCCAGACATCCTGCATGTTGTACTGCGTCCCCGTTGAAGGGTCTTTGACAGCAATGTCGTGATTGAGATTGCCCATGCTCGCCACGAACAGAATGTTCTTGCGTGAATTGAAGGTCTTAATATCAGCTGCAAGTTGATCGAGATGATAGATAGGCGTACCGTCGGGACCGATACAATAGTTTGTCGCAGACGGAAACGGGCAGGCGAAAGGATTAATTACATACGTCGAGTTAAGAAGATTCTGGAACGTTACCCCATCGAAGACGACCAGGCGGAATCCCCCCACTGGCGAGCCGTCTGGATTCTTGGGAAGCTTAGCGGACTCTATAGCCTGATAGGTCTCACCATTTGGAAACTGGAATGTCGATCCCGCAGGCAGCGTCAGCACGAGTAAATTTTTGGTGGGGCTGTCAGGTGCGACGCCCATCTGGAAGTGAATCGGAGGGTCGGGGTAAGCGAAGGTGTAGTTGTTGGTATTGTCAAGGATCAGTTCACCTGTCATAGCGCCATTGTTCGAGACCGTCATTGCGGGCATCGAGTTCGTCGCCGATAAATTCGTCGTGCCGGAGCTTCCAGTATTTGCCAGGTTCGACATAACTCCATCCACCCCATCAGGTGCAATGCCCGACAGGAGAGGCTCGTTGGCGATATATGTTGGGGGCGGGTTGGGGTTCTTTATATAAATGGCGTTCGCCGGTGGAATCGGAGCAATGCAACCGTCGCTCGAGGCGCAGGTAACTCGTTCGTAATTGCTGCCTGAATGCAGGTTGATGGCACCCACATTACCGATGAAGGAGTATCCTAAATTAGAAGCATCTGTCACTGAGACGTTGCCTTGATCGTCGGTAAATGTAGTCGTGGCGCCGATGTTCGCAAACATATTCGACAAGACGCTGCAGTAGATATTGCCACTGAGACAGGGTAGAGATCCAACGGTATTCAGGCTTTGGATGATCTCGAGGCAGCCTGCAATTCCGCATTGGCTCGTTTGACTGGAGCCGGGCGACGCCGTGCCGACGAAAGTAGCCAAATTGGTCACGTAGTTGGGAGAGTCTGAGTCAAGCTGAAAGCGTGTGTTTGTGACCAGGCTGAGATCCGCACGTTTGAGAATCACAACCTGAAAACCATCGGTATTGCCGTTCGGATCCGGATATGCGGTTCCGCCCACCTGAACGCCCCAGACGTTCTGGCTCTGACCGTTGATCTGCGTTGTCATCCGAACACGCGTCTGGATGGGAACAACATCTGGCGGCGTCATGGAGGAGCCCGCGCCAGGATCGGTCGGCGGACCTGGGCTGGGCGCACTCGGGTCATAAGAGAACTGAGACTCCACCGTCTGCGAGCCGATTGTAACCTGTATCCGGTTGTTGCCTACATACACGCCGTTGGTCATCGCTGCCGTTGCGGTATTGTTCGCGCCTGACGCAAACGCCGATGTAACGTCAAAGCCATCTAGCGTTACTTTCATGGCCGATAGGGCGGCGCCATTCTGCAAATTCAGGGTAATGGTCACGGGGAGTCCAGTTATCGTTGCGCCGGAAGCAGGAGCACTAATCGTGACCGTACCCGGATTGAGAGGCTGGTTGTTATTATTGTTGCTGTTCTGTAAAGACCCCCCTGAGCACCCGGCCAGAAAAGCTGTCAGTCCAAGGGCGAGCGACCACATACTCTTTTGCAAGACAATTGCGAAAGGGCGCCTGATACCCGTATCTTTTTGAAATTGTGCGGCAGCGGTACAGCGGAGAGGTGAAGATCGCATAATTCCATAACCTCCTTTTGCCGGTCTCATGTCCTATGCCCGGCTGATGATCCTGCATATCGCCAACAGATTATCTTTAAGCACGTAGTCAACAGCGCCAGCTTTGCGCGCATCGTCACGCATTTCCTGGTCGTCATACTGGCTGACGACCAGAACCCGCGCTCGCGGAAATGCACTTACGATCTGGCGGGTAGCGCTGATGCCGTCTAGCTCAGGCATCTTGATGTCCATCAAGACCCAATCGGGCCTATGCCGCATGTAGCTGGCCAATGCCTCGCTGCCATCGTTGCATTCATAGACAACATCATTTGTCGTGGCCACCGTGTGCTTAATCAGACGCCGCATTTCGCAGTTGTCCTCGACGATCAAGAAGGTCACATTGACCTGCTCTCTTCACTTTGTTTTTTTAGACCCATCCGCTCTGAGCTGCTCAGTCACAGCTGTTGGGAGCCTGCTGCTGACGGGCTCTGGAGTGCGAAAGCAACTGTTGGAATTTTGGGGGCACTAGCAGGTGGACGCAATGACGTAAACCACTCAGATTAGATGAGCAGCAGTGCCTATCTACTGAGTAGTTCTACTTAAATAAAATGCATGTTATCAGGGAAGCTTAGACTTGTGAGCGAGTGCAAACTTCATAAGAGCATGCACACCATGAATAGCCAACTTCGAGCAGATATTGGCGCGATGGTTCTCAACCGTGCGCACACTGATGAACAAATCTTCGGCTATTTCTCGATTGGTTTTATATTCGGCGATCAACTTCAGGACCTGACATTCCGTCGGCGTCAGTTTGCTCAAACTCGAATTTTCTTCCGATTGCGGAGTGGCGCGTTTGCCCCTCTTAAGCAAGTAGGTTGTAAGCTCCGCACTTACATAGCTGTTGCCAGCCGCAACGGCCTTAATGCAATGTACGATATCGCTAACAGCGCTCTCTTTTATGACATACCCTCTTACTGCGAGGCCCAGCGCTTCGTTTAAGTGAATCTCATCTTTGTGCATGGTTAGAAAGACCACCTGCGTCGTCGACCGCTGCTTCTGAAGATTGCGCACCACGTCGAACCCATCCATTTGCGGCATGTCGACATCGAGCACCGCAATATCAGGATTGTGCGCTGCAATCAACGCCAGCGCGGCATCTCCATTATCCGTTTCGGCCACGACTGTGATGCGCAGGTCTTTCTCTATCAGCTGCCGCAGCCCATGTCGAAAAATCGGGTGATCATCGGCAATTAGCACGCGTATTTCACTAGGCATTGGTCTGCTCAGGAACTGGAACCTGGATGGTGATGGTTGTTCCTCCTCCAAGGGCAGATTCTATATCGAAGTTACCCTTCAGCATTCGCACGCGTTCGGCCATCCCAATCAGGCCAAACCCGCCTGGCTGCAATTCGGCAGATCTTGTCTCTCCGGACTGGAACCCCTGGCCATTGTCGTGGATTATCAACTGAAGGTGGCTATTATTTTGGCGGACCGTCAGCGTAGCATCCTGGGCGCGCGAGTGTTTTATGACGTTATTCACTGCTTCCTGAACAATCCTATATATGCTGCTTTCGCTTTCCTTTGGAAACAGATTGTCGATCTTCCCCACGTCTGCGGCGAACGAGATTCCCGAGGACTTCGACGCCTGTGTGCACAGGGCCTGAAGACTCTTGGACAGTCCAAAACGGTCCAGCTGATAGGGTCGCAGGTTGTAGGAAATTTCCCTCACTTCCTCGACAGCGTAGGAAGCTCCTGCTGAAATTTCCTCCAACTGCTCCCTGGTTGCTTCTGGATCGGCGAAGAAGGAATTCAAGGCAAGCATTGCACGGTTCTTTATGATCAACAAGCTTTGGCCCAGGCTGTCGTGCAATTCGGCAGCAATTCTTTGTCGCTCAGCCTCTTGAGAGGCAAGTAGTTGACGAGAAAATGTCTCTTGCGTGGCTCGAGCGCGTTCCCACCGCATTGCACGAACTCTGTAGGCTAGTGTTCCGAACCCGATCAGAACCGCGATTGCTGAGGTTATGAACCACGTGGTTTCCCAGAAGTGTGGTAAAACGTTGACCTGAAAACTCTTTCCGGTCATATTCCAGACACCGTCCCCATTATCCGCAATGACATGGAATACATAGTTCCCGGGCGGTAGACGGGAGTAATACGCGGTCCTGCGACTCCCCGCGTCCACCCAGTCTGAATCAAAACCTGTCAGCCGATATTTAAAGGTCACCCGCTCCGGGCGGCTCAAGCTCAACGCCGTATAGTGAATCTCGAGACTGCGCGTGCCTGGTTGGATTCGGACTGGCTGATCGGGAGGGAGTGTGTTTCCGTCGAGGACAATTGCTTCGATGGCGATTGGTGGGGGCTGTGTATTGGATACGTCGGGATCAATGGCGACGGCTCCCTTGATCATGGTGAACCACAACTTGCCGTCACGCGCCTTGAGTGCGCTTGGTTCTCCATTGCCGTTGGTTTCACTCGTGACCATCCCATCCGCCACTCCGAAAGAAACGCATTGGATTGCTTTAGAGCGCCCCTCGACGAAATCGCTAAGATCACTCTGTCGAGCCCGGAAAATCCCTCGATTACCGCCCATCCAGAAATTGCCGTGTTTATCTTCCAGAATGCTGGACACTACATCATCAAAGAGTCCATCTTTTGCGGTGATCTGGACAAACCTTCCATGAACAAAACAAAATAGGCCATAACCGTATGTGCCAACCCATAAGACGCCGGCAGCGTCTTTGTGTATGGCTCGAACCAATGACAGTGCTGGGGCAGTATAGTTGATGAACACTCCATCTTTGAAGCGGCTGACACCAGCTGGTGTACCCAGCCACATCGCTCCATCGCGATCCTCCGTGATGAAAACGACAGTATTATTCAACAATCCGGCATTGGTGCGATAGTTTGTAACTGCTCCGTTCTTGAATTGGTATAATCCGGTTTGATCGGCGCCGATCCAAAGAAATCCCTTCGAATCCACATACAAAGCTCGCACTGTATCAGCGGAGAGGCCGGGCAAAATATGGTCCTTGAGCTCGTTATTTTTAAGATCGAGATGACTCAGTCCGGAATTCCAGTCGCCCAGCCATAGGTTTCCTTCTGGAGCTTCCGCAAGACTAGCCAGCGCATGGATGCCGTTGCGCAGATCGGGGTAAGCGGAGAACCTTCCGTTCCTGTAAGAAAACAGGCTATGCTCTCCGATAGCGCCGATCCAGATCGTGCCCGCGCGATCCTGAAGGATGGACATGGTCGGCTGATTCGTAAGCCCTTGTTCGGTTACGAACGCGCGCACATTGCTCTTTCGCCAACGGTCCAGACCATCACCGTCCGTTCCTATCCATAGATCCTGTTCGCTATCGACGAAGATCGAACGCGCATTCATTTCTGACTGTCCATCGTTGGCAGAAAATTGACCTACCATCCCATTCGTCACCCGGAAAACTCCATGGTTGGTCGCGACCCACATGCCGAGATGATCGCCATCGCAGATGGACCATACCCACCCGATGCGATCACTCTGCTTTGGCCATTCGCCAGAAAATTTCCCCGCATTGAAATGAGTGAGGCCGTTCTGGGTTCCAATCCAAAGTGTACCGTCGCGACCTTGATGAATAGCTGACACTTCGCCGCGCAGCTCGCTTCTCGTTCCATAGACCGTTGCTTTTCCACCAGAGAACCGGATCAGGCCGATGCCGTGAGCACCGATCCATACGTTTCCCTGTAGGTCCTGGTAGATCACGTGGATCGCTGTGCGCGGCAAGCCTGCTTCAGGGCCGTAACGGATAAATTTGCCATCACGCAGGTGCGCTACACCCGCCAGAGTTCCTATCCACAGGCCACCCTTTCCATCTCCACCGAGCGAGAGAACAGAATCAGATGGGAGCCCGTCGCGGAGAGAGTAGTTGGTGAATGCGCCGCGATAATAGCGGCTCAACCCGCCATGTTCACTTCCAATCCAGAGACTGCCCTCGCCATCTTGATAAAGCGCGGAAATCCGGTTGCTTTTTAACTCGCCTGTATTTGCGGTGTTGAAAATCGTAAAGTTTATGCCATCAAAGCGAGCCAGGCCGCCCAAAGTTCCCAGCCACAGATAGCCATCTTGTGTTTGCAAGATTGATGTGACCGAGTTTTGCGGGAGTCCATTCTCAGTGGTCCAGACCCTGTGCAGATAGGTCGCGCCGTTTTCGGAGAGCGTCTCGCGGCAGTGCGCCTGTTCCAGGCAGAAAGCCAGCAGGAAACAGGATATTAGACTCAGCACTCGACCGCTCTGCCCACTGCTCACCATATGCCTGTCGATTTGCGCCGATTATACAGAATGCTCAAGGCCAGGCTTCGCTTGCCCTGCATCCTAGAACGAAAATTTAAGCGCACCCTGCAAAATGCGGGGTGGAGCGGCACTGATTACACGGCCAAATGTTGTACTGAGGTCATCGATGTCACCATCGACTGCCTGCGGGCCGAAGAATTGTGCGTGGTTGAATACATTGAATGCCTCTATTCGGAATAGCAGGTTCTTCGACTCGGTCAAGGGCAGATTCTTGGAAACTGCCATGTCGTAGTTATCTTGTCCGGGACCGTAGAAGAACCTCCGTTTCGAGGTGCCAGGAGTTCCGAACGCGTTCTCGCTGAAAGTGGCAGTGTTGAAGTAGTTATTTCCGTTTGTACGAGGGTTCCGGTTAAGCCTGAGCGATCCGCCTTCGTAGTCCGGCTCATCGATACTTGAGTTGTTGACTCCGTTCGGGTTTGTGCCGATGAATGAGTTGTCTCCGTTGTTGACCATCGTCACCGGGAAACCTGTCGAGAAATGGGTAATCCCGGAAAGCGACCAGCCCTTTGTCAGCCGGTTGGGGTGAAAGAACTGATCGAAAGGTAGCTGGTAGTCGTAACTGACCACAAAGTTGTGCTTGAGGTCAAAAGCCGAGATCGCATAACTCAACGCCGGGTTGAAGGGGTTGACCTCTTCTCCGATATTTGAGGACTGGTCCATGGACTTGGCGTAGGTGTATGAGGCGTCAAACTCAAGCCGTCCGGAGGTGTGCCGCGCGCTCAACTGAAGTGAGTTGTAGTTCGCCGCGCCAATATTGGATTGGAGGGCGTTGCTGCCAAAGTTCGGCCCCAGCGCGCCTCGTGTCCCGTTCACGACACCGCCAGAAGCCGGGTAATAAACCGTATCCTCACCGAACGCTCCGCAGGTAACCGTTCCGAACATCACGTCGCTGGGCTGGCTCAGACTCAGGCAGAGAGCTGGATTGCCGGGGTTCGGCTCAATCAGCACGCGCTGCCGATGCGAGGAAGAACCGATGTAGCTTGCCTCGAAGACGGTCTTGGGGCCAGCCTGCCGCTCAATCGACAGAGCCCACTGTTCGGTATAAGGGATGCGATTGTGAATGTCATAGCCCGGGATACCGCTGATCGGCTCGTAGCTGGCCCAGTTGATATTGGAGTCGGAGTTGTTCCTCGACACATTGAGAGGGGCAAACGTGTAAGGGAATGGCTCGTCATTGTTCGTGCCGTCGGCCGCGTTGATGAAAGGCGTTGCAAACAGCGGAGGGGCCGGACTTGTATAGGTCGTTCCATAAGGCGCATTCGCCGCCAGCACACTGACCGACTCCGCTTCAATGGAAGTATAGAAAGTGCCGAAGCTGGCACGTACGCTGGTTGCGCCGGGACCGCCGAAGATCTGCTTCAGGAGTGTACCGTCTGCAGCCTGAGGCGACCACGCCAGGCCAAAGCGAGGCGAGAAGTCAAGAGAATCGATGGGGGCCAGTGTGTTGGAGACGCCGGGATCACCTGGATAGAGGATTCCCGGAGGCGCGCCGGGAAAGACCACCGATTGCGCCCCTGGCACAAAAGTCGAGATCTGATTGAACTTCTCCGACCAGGGGGCGATGCGATCCCAACGGAGCCCATAGTTAAGGGTCAGATTCTGAAGAACATGCCAGCTGTCCTGGGCAAAGACTCCGACGTATTTATTGCGCGGATAGAAAGGATTCAACTGGCTCTGGTTGTACTGGCTGGGCACACCGACCAGGAAGTCGGCGAAGTCGACTCCTGTCTCTTGTCCTGCGAAGACGAAGTTACCGTTAAATTGGGCGATGGCGGTTGCGTTGACCTGATCGGCATGAAATTCAGCGCCGAATTTCATGGTGTGGCTGCCGAGTACCTTCGAGAAGATATCCGTCACCTGATAGGTGTTGTTGGTCTGAATCAGCTGATTCGCTGCGGCGCCGATCGAGTATGCGTTGAAGTTGACATTTTCGACGCTCTGCCCCTTGGGGTCGAGCGCCACGATGCTGTCCGATCCATCCGCGTTCACAAACCCCTGAGATGCGAGGCTGACCCCGGTTCCGCCGATGGGTTGGCCGATGTTGGTGCTGTCCCGCATGTAGCTCAGATGGAACTCGTTGACCATCGTAGCGCCAAAGCTCTTGGTATCCCCGAGCGAGAGCAACTGTGCGCGGCCCGTGGTTGCCGCGGCGAAGCCCGGTACTGAGGCGCCGCTCTGGGCGACCGGATAAGGATTGACGAGGTAGAAGTCGTCGATGAAGTAGTAGGCCGACATCAGTCCCAGACGCGTGTTCCAATCAACCCGCGATCCGGCTTTATCATCGCGTAATGTCTGGTTATACGACGAGGTGGCGAAGGTTGTTGTGCCTGTATTCGGTACGGGAATGTATTGCAGCAGATGCTGCGCCGGAGTGGACCACGCGCTTTGTGGAATTACAGCATTCGGGAAGACACAGGTATTCGATGAAGTGCAGCCTGGCAGGTAGTAAGGCTCTCCCGACACAACCTGATAACCGAGCTTCTGAGTCAGAATGGTCGCAAAATAGGGGCCACTTACGAGTCCACTGAGCTGATTGCCGCTGGAGCCGGTTGTGAAATCGACGAGATCGCCGGTGCGATCTGCAACAGATGGTACGGCGATATTGCCCGTATCGACGCCCTCCGTTTGCCGGGTACCCTGATAGTCGAGGAAGAAGAAGAGCTTGTCTTTGCGGATGGGGCCGCCCACAGTGCCGCCGAACTGGTTCTGGCGGAAGGCTCCCCGGGTAGGCGAAAAGTAGTTGCGCGCATCGAGGTCCGTGTTGCGCAGGAAGTCGAAGGCATCCCCATGGAACGCATTGGTGCCTGATTTCGTAACCACGTTGATCTGACCGCCGCTGAATTCTCCATACTGCGCGTCGAAATTGCTCGTGACGATGCGGAATTCTGATATTGAGTCCAGATTGGGGATCACCGCTGTGCCGGCGTTGACGTCCTCTTCGACATCGCTCCCGTTCACGCCGAAGTAGTTGGCCGTTTCCTTCTGTCCATTTACGGAAAGATTGCCGGGATTGAGTGTGCCCGATGGGTTCAGAACCGTGGCGCCCACATCCTGCACGGTGCTGCTGGTAATCGAGGTTTGCGGAGCGACACCGGGTTGCAGCGAAAGAAGATCCGTATAGCTCCGGCCGTTGAGCGGCACCGCGGTCATCTGCCGGCCGGTGATGACCTGACCCATCTGGGTGCTCTCAGTCTCAACATGCAGGGTGTTATCGGTGACGGTCACATTCTGCGAGACGCTGCCGACCCCAAGAGACGCATTGAGCGTGAGCGCCGCATCGGTATCGAGCGTGATGTCCTTTCTCTCGTAGGTGCCGAATCCTGAGGCTTCCACATCAAGGACGTAATGTCCGACAGGAAGAACCGGGAAGGTGTAGTAGCCCTTGTTGTCCGTGTGTGTCACCTGCGCGATTCCGGTGCTGGTCTCTCTGGCCGTGACGCTTGCATTCACGACAACATTTCCGGATGGGTCTTTCACCGTACCGGAGATGCCGCCGCTGACGCTGGCCCAGAGTACAGTGGCCGATAGGCTGACAGCGATGCAAACGACGCCCATGGTCCGGATCAAAAGACGAACGGCTCTGCTCAACATAATCTCTCCTCTTTTCTGTGGGGCAGACGCCCTTACTGGATGGTGATGGGAACGTCAACAGTGCTCTGATATGCCGACGATCCGCTCCCGGCTGTGCCCGCGACGACGACTGTGTAGGCCCCCTTCGCGGTGCCCGGGTCGGTCTTTCCGGAGCCACCGCCGCATCCGATGACGGTGAAGGTGATCGCCAAAAATGTGAGCAGACCCACTACGGTGTTGCGCCATCTACGTCGAGGAAAGATAAGAAGAACGAAGCATGCCAGACTTGCGCCTCCACCTGCCGTAAGCCATCCGGGCCGATGGTTCAGCTTGCTACTGGTTGGGTGCGCAGGCGTGGTGTTGACCGTGAGCTGTACCGTTCCTGTGCCGGTGATCGAGGTCGGATTCACGAAGCATGCGCCTTCGGTGAGAGTCGAAGGCAGAGTGCAGGAGAGATTGATGAGGCCGGTGTAGTTATTGGCGACGTTGACGTTAACGGTAGCGATTGCGGCCGATCCAACCGCCGCTGTGGCGCCCGCGGAGGTCATCCCGAACGGAGAGACAGTGATCGGTATTGACGGTGAAGTCACTTCGTCGTAGGTCGTGTCTCCCTCATAAAGCGCAGCCAGGGTATTGCTGCCAACATTTCCGTCCACTTGCGTGGTCAGTGTCGCCACTCCGTCCGTGATGGTGGCCGGATTGCCAACGTTCTCCCCGTTCAACTGGAACTGTACTAGGCCGGTTGGGGTTGGGCTGCTCGTGTTCGCATCCGCAACATTTGCCGTAAGTGTGACGTTTTGGTTGGGCGCAATGCTCGATGCCGACGCGGCTACCGTCGCTGTTGCAGTCGAGCCCGGCGGAAGCACCTGAATCTCGCCCATCATGCCGCCGTCTTCATGCTCGAGGATATGGCAGTGATAGACGAAGGTTCCGACGATATTCGGGTCGCTGAAGTCCATGCGCACGGTAATGCTGTGATAAGGTCCCGTTCCGCTCCAGTAGGGAATGTCGTAGGTGTCGTAAAGAGTAGGATTATTGACCGGTACTCCGTCGACGGCAATGACCTGGAAATGAAGCTGGTGAATATGAAAGATGTGATCTTCCTGGGTGCGGTTTTCAACCGTCCAGTCTTCGACCGTGCCCGCGTGGACAACGATATTCGCGGCCTGACCCATGGCGAACAGCGCCGGTGTCTGCCCTTCTTCGGTGATGTAGAAATTAGTCGGGCTGTCCGGGTTGGCCGGGTTCTGAAGCACTTCGGAGAAGTAGAGATTGCGGTGTGCCACGGGGGTCAGGTTGGCCAGATTCGTGGCGACCGAAGTATTTGCCGTGCCGACCTGAGATGGAATCTGGGCTGGAGGTGGTGCACTGGCGTGGCTCACGACATTGGCGATAGGCCGAGCAGGATCAAAGTCCCCATCAGGACCGGTGTTCTGGTATTGGGTGACAAGCTGCGCAGTGTCACCCACATTGGGAGTCGTCACGACAAACTCAGCGCGCGCACCGGGTCCCATCTGAATGGTGGTCATGCTGGCGGGTGTCCCAGAAGTGACCGGATAGCCGTCAATGGAGTACACCTGCATCGTTTGCGCCGTGCCGTTCACGATGTACTGAAGATCGAGAATGGTGTCTGCGGCGCTGTTGACTACGCGCCATAGCTCCTGCTCGCCCGGAACGGTCGCGATGACCGCCGGCGTGTAGTTCGGGTACGTGATCGGAACGTAGTTGAGCGAGAGGTCCCAGGCCGGGATGTTGTTGTCGTTGGCCTCCGAAGTCGGTAAATTCTGATCGCGTACGATTAGCATTCGCGTCGGGATGCCGGCGAGCGTGGGGAAGACGTTCTGAATACCTTCAACGATGAGCGCTCCTGTTGCTCCGCCCTGTACCTGGCCTTCGGAAATGCCGTGCGGGTGAGGATGGTACCAGTAAAGTCCGGGTGGCTCCGTTGTCGGAATCGTGACGTTGTAATCGAAGCTCTGACCAGGCTGGACCAGCGTGTGAATGACTTCATCCTGGCCACACACCGGAGCGATGTTTGTTCCGTGGAAGTGGATGTTGGTGACGTTTGTCCCCATCGCGCCGTTGCACGCCGAACTGGAGCTCGTGGTGGCGTTGTTTGAGAGCGTCAGCTTCATGCTCGCCATGTTGTTGCTCGTGCTCGCCGCTGTAGCCGCAGGAAGATTGTTTGTGAAGTGAATGATCAGCGTGTCACCGGGATTGACGATGAGCGTCGGTGCTTCAATCCCGTTATTTGTCACGTAGCAGTAGCGAAGGAGGCCGTCTGGGTCGGTCACTGTGTGGAACCCCATCGTGACTTCGAGCACTCCATTTTGGCTTTGGAGCACGGGAGGGTCTGAGATGGTCGAACCCTCCGTGTATCTCGCGCAGACCGAATCGGCGGCTGTTGTGCCAGCCGCCGCGGAAGAAGTGAGCTTCGCAAAATCCTGCGCCGAAACTGCGCCGCGGCCGGGATATTTGCGCTGGGTTTGAGCTGGAGCGGTTATTGTCAGCAGCGGAAAAATTAGGGCAAACGGAAAGACAAAACCAAGACGCATCGACGAAGAAACAGCTATATCCATCACTTTCTTGCCTCACAAAGATCACAATCTTGGCCTCTGGCCCCTCAGCGAATGCCGACGGTCCAAAGGACTGTTGAAACTTTGCGGGCAAGACCCCTATAGTGAAGGCAGCCCGCAGTCTATCCGGCTGTGGTTCCCAGGTCCTCGTGGTTCTCCGCCAAGAGTCAGCCACGGGGACTTGGTTCTGGCTGCTAGTGCAGCGGCTTCTTATTCTTTGCAGTGCAGGATCTGCAAAGACCTCCAACCTCCAGGCGCACAACTTGAATTTCGAACTGATTCTCTTCTGCGATTTCCTGCTTGAGCCGTTCGAACGTTGTGGTCGCAAACTCGTGAATCTCTCCGCAGTCAAAGCAGGCAAGATGGAGGTGGTCCTGCTGTGTCTTGGCTTCGTAGTAGTGCTTCTCGCCGTTCAGGTGCATGAGATCGAGCTCATCAACCATGCCCATTTTCTTCAGCAGTTCGATGGTCCTGTAGACCGTCGCACGGTTGATATTGGGATCACGCTCGCGTGCCAGCTTGAGCAGATTCGCCGCATCCAGGTGAGTGGTCGCTTCCTGAATCGTCTCGATCAGAGCGCGACGCTGAGAGGTGAGCCTGATCCGCTTGGCCTCTAATTCGGATGTCAAATCACGGCGCGAGATCAATGCCAGGCTCTCCAGTTGCGACACAGTCGCAATTTAGGATATCGGACTAATCTGGTCCCACTCTTATATACGACAAAATCAGTCCTCATTCAAGATGGTTATCAGATAAAAAACGGGCCGGCGTGGCAAACGGTAAGGTTGAAAGGCAACGGCCACCGGCAAATCCTGGCGATCTGCCCACAGTAACATGGCCGGGCTAGCCAGACACGAAGGACACGCCTTGTATCCAGTTTGCTGCAAAGCATGGTGCCAGATTGATCGAAGCTGTTGGTGACTGTCGCTGGAGAAGGTGAATGCAATGACTATTGTGGAAAAGAAAGCAACGGCCTCCAAATGGTTCTATTGGGTTCCAACAGGGCTGTTCCTATTTGCACAGATTCCGGCGGGCTTCGCGGATCTGATGCGCGTTAAGTCCGCCGCCGATATTCTCGGGCAATTGGGTTATTCTCTGTACCTTTTAACTATTCTGGGAGTCGCCAAGCTCCTTGGCGGGATCGCAATTCTTTATGGCCGGAACCAGATCCTCAAAGAATGGGCTTACGCCGGATTTACCTTCGACACGCTGGGGGCGGCGGCTTCGTATTGTTTTGCTCATGATCCTTTTGTGAAGATCTTGATGCCACTCATCGTTCTTGCCTTGGTCCTGGTTTCGTATTGGCAATGGAGGGCGGAGCAGGTGTCTTCGGCGCTCCCGAGGAACAGCCAGCCCCCTCGCTTTCGACCTAGCCTTGGAAGTCTGTAGTCGGCCACATTTCTCCGGCATGATCCACCGATGTCACGACGGAGAGCATCCGGATCTTGTGACAAGCAGGAGGTATGCATCTTGGCTGCTGGGCTCATAATTTCGCTTATCGTCATTGCGGTAGTTGCAGGTGTTATGTGTACGAGGAACGAAGAGGTTGGTCCAACACAAAGCCGCCGGGCGATGCTTTGCCTAATCGCTTACTGGCTGTTGACAGTTCTTGTCGTATTGAACTGGCAGCTGGCGCATTATGGGATCTATTGCGCATTGAATACGTTCGCGTCGCATTGACGCATCTTGGCTACCCGCTTTATGTGTTAATCATTCTAGGCGTGTGGAGGATTCCCGGTGCTCTCACGCTTCTGGCCCCACGCCTTCCTCGACTCAAGGAATGGGCATACGCCGGAGCGTTCTTCGACTACACAGGTGCCATGGCTTCTCACTTGCTGAAGGGTAATCATGGCAGCCAGTGGATAGGGCCGGCAATATTCTCTGGATTCACGTTGCTTTCATGGGGCCTGCGGCCGGCATCCCGGAAACTTCCAAATGCTGCTCGAAGCTCGGAGGGCAACCTGGGCATAAGCTGGGCAGTGTCAGTCCTTACCGTGGCCGCAATGCTGGTCGTCGCGTTCTTCACACTGCCGAAGGGTGCACCACCACAGTGACGGATCTGAGCAGGAGGCACTATGGACGAATAAAGACTATGGCTGACCTGGGATAATCCCTCGAAAACCACGATTTCGCTAGGCTGTGCAGCGATATCAGATGACAGGGAATATGTTGAGGCTGAATTGTATTGCAGGGAATATGGGAAGAATGGTCCGCGGCTTGAGGGGCGAACATTCAAGAACGGAATTGTGATTGAAACCGATCCGGTTATCGGATCTACTTTCCATATTTGGCTCCGTTTGCCAGGCTCGGGCCGGCCGCCGGGACTATGCATGTCTGCATACGTCCCGGGGCCGCTCTGCTGTGCGATCGCGTCTCGACAAGAGAACCCTACAGCTAGGATCAGGATGGCAGCGGAGTGACCAGCGTACTATCCAAGCTCGGTTATTGGCAGTGCTCTAAATTCATCGGAAAGAGGAAAGCTGTTGGGGGTTCGGGAAATGACCGCTCCTGCCGTTACCCGCGATTTGCCGACCACATTCCGCACAAAATCGAGATTGACCGTATCGCCCATATCCGGCGGGGTTCGACAGCGCGTAGAATCCACATAAGCGAAATATACAATGCAATCGCATATTTTGCACGATCCAATAATATGGACGGAAATCTGGAGATGCGGCGGCGATCTATGACACGTCCGATGGCTACACCCGTCGCTCTCCCGCGCCACATTGGCTCCCGGCCCGCACCGCGGAATCCGCGCCCGCTGGGATTGGAAGTGTCGGCGCCGGGTATGAAATTCATGGCGAGCACTCCCCGGTACATTTCGCAACGGGGAGTCCCATCGAATTCATTGTGAGGCTGGAAAGCCGTGATGTCGATCCAGCAACGCAGATATTGCTGTATTCCCTGCGAAGCGGAGGCGGAAAGCGCCAGTTATATATCTCGCGGTCGTATTACATGGGCCTGGGCAAAAAGAGCGATATGACAGACAGGCAAGCGCAGTTAAATTTGGCAAGTATGGGGAGGAGTCGGTGAAGATCGTTCCTGCAAACCCGCTCCCGCGAGGAGAATACGCGTTCGCGGCCGGCTCACAGAGCGCGACGAGAACAGCCTTCACCTTCGGTGTCGACGCGGGAAAATAAGCCGCAAAGTGCCCGCTCATATGCCTGCAGCAGATCGAGCCCGTGAGCTCACGGCATTCGTGCCGTGTATTTTCCAAACGATGTCCGTTTTTCAGCCCTGTTCGCGTATTTGAAAGCAGAGAGGCAAACGAAGGCGTCCGAAGGTGGAAGTTGGGTGTTCTGGAATTCTGGGAAAGCGCCGTACAGTGGCGGTACAGCAGATTTGGAAGTGATGTACTTCCCTTCAATCCTGGCATTCCTGCGATCAACAAGTTGCGTGATTTCAGTAACTTGATCGGCTTCGACTCCCGGCCGCCTCCACCAACTTCAAGGTGCTTATTTTCAGCAGCTTATCTTCCAAGAGCTCTTTCGGTGTCCGATCTCGTATGCGCGGATTGGTCGCTCCCCGGATGGTCTTCTTCACCTCCGGGGGAGTACCGTCCCAGATGGACCAGCTAGGCTGCTCTTTGCGAATATCCCCAGTCGTTCGCCCTTCGTACTGTCCGTAATCCCACTCCCTCACATGGCCACGACGCAAAAAAGGGACTTTTTAGAGAGGCGGAGCTAAAGAGGCGACAGAGCTCTCAATTCGGTTTTGGCCGCCACGCAAGCCACACGAGTGTTGCGGCCAACAGGGTCATCACTAGCGGGAAGACCGGATTGTAAAGCGCCTTGGTGAAGCACAGAAAAGCTCCCAGGCCTACCGTACAAGTGATGATAAGAGCGCCCAGAGAGGTCCATCGCGGTACAAAGATGAGCAGTGCCCCTGTTGTATCAAGAGCGCCGGAAGCGTAGCGGAACCATTGCCCCCAGCCAATCGCGTCGAAGAATGGAATGGTCCCCATGGTTCCGGTGAGCTTTTCGATTCCGATTCCCAGAAACGCTACACCCAACAGAAATCTCAGAATCCAGGTGAATGCCATGCGTGCTTTACCGGTTGTCTGCGAAGTCATTGTTTTCCTACCTTGACGGAAGGGCGACCGCCGGAGATGAAGTGCTGAAGGGCTCTCGTTCAGATTAACAATGTTGGATCCACGCTCCACTCATATCGAGTGGAGTGTTCAAGTGAAGACTCCTCAGATAGTTATCGCTCAGTTAGCCTTCCACGGGCACCCAGCGTCTGGGCGACCGAGCGGGCTTGGAACTGCCTGCGGTTGCAGTCAATCTGCCCTTTGCCGCAGTGCGCAGGGCATTCATGCTCTCCCAGTAGGCATTCAGTGCGCGCCGGCCGCGATCCGTAAGTCTCGCGGTCGTCAAGGTCCGCTTGTGCTCGATCCTCTTTTCTATCTCGATGACGTCAGCGTCCTCAAGACGAGTGAGTTGCACAGACAGATTGCCTCGTGAGAGTTTCGTGGCACGCTCGAGGAAGAGGAAGTCGGCCTCTTCGCAAGACGAGAGAACAGTAAGGATCGCAAGCCGTGCCGGTTCGTGGACAACGCGATCGATCTCCGGCATTAGGAAAGTGTCGTCGTTCTTATTCATATTTTTAGTCATGGGTGCCCTGCTTAAAATCGCTTTCAAGGAGGTGGTTGAGTAGCCAATGATCATAGAGATCGAGCAGTAGCAGGAAGCTGAGCAGCAAAGCCATCCAGGTCCACAAGTCCATCCGAGCAAAGAGATATTCGAGATAGATCCCGACAATAGCGACCATCGCAGTGGCTGCGAGGATGCGGCGCAGAAAAACGGACCAGTTGTCGGTTATGGGATGAAAACATCTCGGGACGACCTGGTAGGCCGTGACCAGCATGGCCAGGGATCCGGGTTGGGCGTTGTGGCCCAAGAAGATGCCGGGCACGATCGACAATGCCCAGATGAGAGATAGAATCGCAAATTGGCTGCTGTACTGTCCGTAAGAACGATTTGAAGCATGCGCCGGTCGAACCTCGGGATGCATGATCGAGATCAGCCCGGAGCGAACCGGCGGTTCCGGTTCCTTGACGACGCCATAACGTCGCTCATACCAGCGTCCGCTCAAGTGAAGCCAGCCAAATTGCGCCGCCGCCAATACGACGACTGCCCAGGCCAGATGCCCTCTCGTGAACGAGCCTGCCTTTCCCAGGATTGACAGCACCAGAAGTGCGGCCCAGAATGGCGCCATCCGAAGTCCCTGCAGGTCCCGAAAATGCGCGGTTAGATAACGAAGATCCTGGCCTTGGCCCGAAGCGTCGTTGAGACTCGCTATCTGCATCCTCGCCTCCCATTACAAATCAGTTTATATCATAAACCTTAAAGCAAGATAATCACATTCTTCGCCGCGATAGCTCTTAGCCCGGCTGGCATCTGTTGAGAGGAGTCAAGCAAATGGAGATCGTAGAACGGCATTGGCCATGCCCATGAAGTCCATCCACGCGGGCGTGAATACTCTCACGAACTTTTCTTCTGGCGCTCAACGCGCTTCCTTGCCGAAGGGCAAGTCGGTGCTGAGCACATTGTTTATCCTCGCTTCGATCGGAGATGTCCGCATGATGTGAGGATTACAGTTTTGTTACTTTCCGCTGGAGACCGGTATTTGGAGCGTGACTCGGGTACCATGTCCTAGTTGGCTCGCGATCTCCACGTTGCCGCCGTGAAGCAGAGCAATGCTCTTCACGATCGCCAGGCCCAGCCCAGTGCCCCCGGACCCGTGGGAACGCGATAAGTCGACGCGGAAGAAGCGATCGAAAACCTTGGGCAGGGCTTCGGCCGGAATGCCGACGCCAGTATCGGAGACTTCGATATGGATCGTGGAAAGATCCGCAGTCGTTCCCAGCACGACTGCTCCGCCCGGCGGAGTGTGTGCCAAAGCATTCGAGACTAGGTTGCCCACCGCCCGCTGCAAGAGCGTGCGGTCCAGTTCGGCAATGACCGGCTCGCCGACGACAGCAGTGGTGAGCGAGACTTCGCCATCCGCAGCGGAGGCTTCGTAATATTCCTTTACTCCGCTGAGCAATTCGCCCACATCCAACCGCTCGCGGCGCAGATGGGACAGTGGACTCTCCGCGCGCGCCAGAAACAGGAGATCGCCGATCAGATCCGATAGCCGCACGGCTTCTTCGAGGCAGGACTCGATCACATCGCGATATTCGCCGGCGCTTCGAGCGCGGGCCAAGGCCACCTCCGCCTCGCCGCGAATATTATTCACAGGCGTACGCAGGTCGTGCGCAATGTCTGCTGAAAATCTCGAAATGCGCTCGAAGGACTCTTCCAACCGGTCCAACATTCGGTTGAAAGTGCCGGCCAAGGATGCCAGCTCGAACGGATATCCCTCCGGAAGAATACGTTCGTGCAAATTTGTCGAACTGATGTGGCGCGCGGTCGTTGCCATTTCCTCCACGGGACGAATGCCATGCCGCGCGATCTGGTACCCGATCATTGGAAAAACGACGAAGGCCGCGAGCAGAATGGCCCAGAACCAAAACCGGAAGCGTGCCAGCAGCGCTTCTTTCTGCGAGACATCAACCGCAATCTGCAGGGTGTCCGTTTGCGTTGCGGGGGAACCGACTTGGGCCGACGCGCTGGTCACACGAAAGGCTCGGCCGTCCCTACCCTTCATCCGAATGGTGTGATCGGGACGTCTCTGGGTTTGATTAGTTAATTGCGCCAGGTCTAATTGATCAATCATGCCTGGCGTCATCAGCAGTGGTGTGTTTCGCTCATCGAGCAGGCGAATATAAAACCGTTCATATTGCCGCGCTGCCGATTCCAGTTCCACTTCCTCCCGCAACCCGTCTTGGTCGCCGGGTCTCTCAAGCAGCATGGTGCGTAGCACGTGCACTTTATCGGCGAGGAACAAGTCTGTGCTTTTATCTAATTCGTTCACCAGCACTAAATAGAGACTGACGATGGCGAAGGTCACCAGAAACAAACCTGCAAGGGCGTAGCCAGCCGTTAACCGGAAGGCCAGAGTTCGCCACAAGCGCGAGACCGGCGCTAGCCTGCTAGTCCGTTTCCAGGACATAGCCGGCGCCCCGAACGGTATGGATCAATTTGAGCGGGAAAGGATCGTCCACCTTACTTCGCAGGCGTCGAACATTGACGTCCACAACATTGGTGTCGCTGTCGAAGTTCATGTCCCAGACCGCTTCGGCAATCTGGGTTCGCGACAGCACCTCGCCTTGACGCCGCGCCAGCAGGGATAACAGAAGGAACTCTTTGGAAGTCAAATCCAAGCGCTGGCCGGCGCGCGTAGCACGCTGGCGCAATATGTCGATTTCAAGGTCAGCGAGCCGAATCGCCTCTTGCGTGCGTGGAGGGCCACGGCGCAGCAGCGATCGCACGCGGGCCAGCAATTCGGAAAAGGCGAACGGCTTTACCAGATAGTCGTCTGCCCCCAGTTCGAACCCTCTCACCCGCTCGTGCACAGCATCGCGAGCGGTCAGAAACAGCACTAACGTGCGCCGGCCTTCCTGACGCATGCGCGTAAGAACCTGCCAACCATCAAGCCCTGGGAGCATTACGTCAAGGATGATGAGGTCGAATTCGAACTCCTGCGCCAGGAGCAATCCATCTAATCCGTCGCCGGCGACATTGACAACGAAACCCGCCTCCCCAAGTCCCTTTTTGAGGAACTTGGCAGTCTTGGTTTCATCTTCGATAACCAGAATTCTCATGATTCGCCAACCTGAAACGAGAATCTCAAACGAAACTGTATTTCATGCCGATCGGAATAATTTCTATTGGCCCTTCCCATCACGTCATTCAGAGCCCAGCACGTGCTCAGGTTTGTTGCGCTTCGCGGAGATAGATGAGTGTCTGTTTTCCGGATCCATCCGGAGACCCATTCACACGCTCGCGGACTCTCTGGAGCGCGGCGCCATTCTCAATCAGCGTCCAGGTCTCTTTTGAAAGCATGATGCGGCCATCCTCATGTTCTTCAACGGAGAAAATCATGCTCTGACCGCTCCAAACGATGGATGTATGGAATTCATCTCCGTCGGCTCCGGTGGATACTGACGCTTTGCCGTCCGTCGTGTAGCGCTGCACCGCGTGCCGGGGCGCGTCCGAACCGCGGAGTATGGTAGTCTCCACGGTCAACTCCGGATCGTGGTGATCGATGTGCAGGGTGACATCGCCCATCCGCCCCGGAACCGACCGTTCGTTGCTCTGTTTCCAGGTCCCGGAGAAATCCGGTCTTGCTTGTGAGCAGACTCCAGCGGGAGCCACAAGCACTGCCAACAGCAAAGCGAGAAGCGTTCGACTTTTCATGCTCAGAGGTCTCTCTCCAAACCCTCGAATGGGGCGACGTTCTTTCCGCTTAGAACTGCAGACGCAGCGCGAATTGGACCTCGCGCGGTGTTCCCGATCCAACCGGGGTGATGGGCGATACGATGGCGGTATTCAAGTTGATTGGGTTGATAATGCTGCCGAATCCGGCCGCGCAGCCCGTAGGAGCTGAAACTGAAAGGTCGCACGTAGCCTGCGGTTGACCCAGCTGCGGGTGGTTAAAGATGTTGAAGAACTCCGAGCGAAATTCCAACTCGGTGCGCTCTTTGATGGGGATCGTTTTAGCGGCCCCGATATCGATCTGCCACGTGCCCGGCCCGCGAAGGAGATTGCGCGGTGCGGTGCCAAACTCTCCAGCCGTGGGGAGAGTAAACGCCGCGGGGTTAATCCAGTGAGCGACATTTTTGCCCCCCGGGGGAGTCAGAGAAACACCCGGAACCAGGCTGGGGCGCTGGGTACCGGAGTTGTTCCCATCCGGCGCGGTGTAGCTGCCAGGTAAAAGCACATTGACCGGGAAGCCGGTGCGAGCCAGCGCCGTCGTAGTCAGTTGCCAATTGCCCGCAATGGCGCTGGCTATGCCGCCCTGGTTCAGCATCTGTTTGCCCCGGCCAAAGGGGAGTTCATAGACTGCGTTGCCATTGACGACATGGGTGGCGTCCCAGGCGCCGCTGGCCCACTCACAGGCCTGGCACAATGCATTCTGCGGATTTATCTCGTCGCCATCGCCGCTGCCGTTGGAGCCGTTGTCGATCTCGTGCGCATACGAGTAATTTCCCGCCACCAGGAGCCCATTCGAGAACGACCGCCGCAGCGATACGACAAGGCCATTGTAGGAGCTCGCGCCAACCGAGCCGCGCCAGCCGATGGCGGGAGCAAAGGCCGGATATTGCAAAGCCTGGTAGGTCGGAGGGAGGTACAGGTTCACTGCGCTGGTTTCCAGCAGGTGCACGCCATGGCTTCCCAGGTAAGAGAGCGTGGCCACGAAATTCGCAGGCAACTGCTCCTGCACGGAGAGGGCCCACTGCTCAACATAGGAGTCCTTGCGGTTCCTCTGTTCGGCGTTAGGAGAAAGGGTTCCGGAGGTAAAAAACGGGTCCGGCGGATAGCTCACATTCCTCACCGAGTAGGAGGGCACTTCATTCTTGGCGGGCAGATTCTGATCGTCCAGCTGGCCGTCTTCGTGGTAGATTCCGAATCCGGCGCGAATGACTGTCTTTCCGCTCCCAGCGGGCGACCAGGCCAGGCCCAGGCGCGGATCGAAGTCGCCGTAGTTCTGAACGCCGAAGCTGGCGCCCACACCACAGAAGCCCTGAGGGCCGCAGGTGGCGAAATCGAACGGGTTGGCCTTGCCGTGCGCCTCGTTGAAGAGCTGGAAGACGGTGTACCGCGCGCCAAGGTTCAGGGTGAAATTGGGCCACAGCTTGAAGTCGTCCTGGACGTAGCCGACGATCCAGTTCTTGCGCAAGTCGTTGATCGGGAGAGCACCGGTCAGACTTGCTTTGGCCACGGTATTTGTTGCCATCGCCTGCAGCGTGGCAAACGTAACGGTTCCGTGTTCCCCGTAGTGCTGATTCAACTGGATATGGCGGACCTCCACTCCGGCTTTGATGGTTTGCCGGCCGTGGTCCCAGGTCAGGTTGTCGATATACGAAAATGTGTTGCCCACGTAAATGGTGTTGTAAGCGTAGTTCAGGTCACCGAATCCCGGCCCAGGTCCCGCGGAGATCGCAATCTGGTAGACGGAGCCGGTTGAACTCAAGTTGTAAGTGTTGGAGCTGGAGCGGTTGTATCCAAACTCAAGCTCGTTCACAAGGTTGGGATTGAAGACGTGCAGTAATTCGAGCGCGCCATTGACCGGCGTGGTCACCCTCTGCTGCAAGTCCGTCGCGGAAGTTGAAACCGGCTGCGTGTTGACCGATCGGTCGTAATTGAAGCGCATGAAGCCAGTGGTCTTGGCCGTGAAATGCTGGTCGAGCCGCAGCATCGCCGAGTTCTCATTGACCACCTGCGTGCAGGAGCAGGTCAGCAGGTCATAGTCGGCGTAGTTCGGGCCTCCGTTTTCCGCCGTGTACGGCGTCAGAATGGTTTTGGGACCTGCTCCCGGGTAGGCGTTGACAAGCGCGTAGGTTGGAGATGAGCTCGGTACTGTTGCCTTGAAAGCCGCACTCGGCACGTCGCCGCTCACCGGATAGCCCCAGACTTGCCGGTAAG
>Ga0335075_10003558_pt1 | contig 24625 bp, 27 predicted proteins | sample Lox_Sample_24_FD_206723 | JGI IMG/M metagenome (GOLD analysis project Ga0335075, IMG submission 206723) | Soil microbial communities from Loxahatchee National Wildlife Refuge, Florida, United States - Lox_Sample_2.4 | ecosystem: Environmental > Terrestrial > Soil > Wetlands | place: USA...
ATGCGGGTCCCGTTGTGGCGCAGGGTCTGGGCCAGATAGTGAGCAGTGGCTTCGCCCTCGACGGTTGGAGAGGTTGCAAGAATAACTTCGTCGATTTCTCCGCACTTGACGCGGGCCTCGAGGCCAGCGGTACGGAGATGTTCCGGGCCAACGCCATGAAGCGGTGACAGCGTGCCGTGGAGAACGTGGTAGACGCCGTTATAGCTGCGCGTCTTTTCGATGGTAGCGATGTTGGTCGGCTCCTCGACAACGCAGACCAGACGCTGGTTGCGGGTAGGGCTTGAGCAGTAGAGGCATGGATCAATGTCCGTAATGTTGTTGCAGGTGGAGCAGAGTCGCAGGCTGGCCTTGACTTCGCGCACGGCATCCGCGAGTGCTTCGGCGTCCTCGTTGCTGGAGCGAAGGATGTGGAAGGCCAGGCGCTGCGCGCTCTTGGTGCCGATGCCGGGCAGCTTGCGCAGCTCTTCAATGAGCCGCGCCATGGGTTCTGCAAAACGTGACAAGGATGACCTCTAAGACAGGACTATAGCAGTTGAAACTAGAACATCCCGGGCGGGAGATTGAGCCCGCCGAGCACGCCCTGCATGCTGGATTTCAGAAGGTCTTCAGCGCGGCGGCCCGCCTCATTGAACGCGGCGACAATGAGGTCCTCGAGCATTTCCACGTCGGGGTTGGAGCCACTGAGGCTGGCGACGGCAGCGGGGTCGATGGTAATCTTGAGAACTTCCTTCTTGCCGTTCATCTTGACCGTAACGGCTCCGCCGCCTGAGGAGGCTTCGATGATGGTCTGGCTCAACTTTTGCGACACTTCCTCTTGCATCTGTTTGGCCTGGCCGAGCATTTGCTGAATCTTGAAGAGGTCCACTGCCTTTCTCCTGAATGTTGCCTTACTTTTTCCCTCTGAGGTCGAGCACGCTGCGGACCTCCGCATGAAAGAGCTCTTGCGCCTGCTTGACGAGAGGATGTTCGAGCGCCTGGGCCTGGACGCTGCCGCCTAGTGCGAGCTTCGGGCTGGCGGTGTTCTCCTCTGACGTGACGCCCTCGCCGGGGAGGAAGCGGAGCTTGTGCTGGATGCCGAGTGAGCGCAGAGTATCGCGGCAAATCTTTTCGGCCTCCCCGTTAATGGTGAGACTGAGCATGGTCTTGCGGGTGGGGACCTCGACCTCGATGCTGCCGGCACCTTTGCTGGTCCATTTGGAACTGCCGAGCAGGGCTGCGGCGGTGTTATGCGCCCCGGAATCGAGTGCGGCGGTGATTGCGTCGCGAATCTGCTCAAGATCGATGTCTGGCGAAGCCTTTGGAGATGTGTCTGGAGACGGTTCTGGGGCGAGGGCGAGTGATCCAGATGTAGTTTCAGGCACCGTGCTGGGAGCCGGGGTGGAGGGTGCTTTAACCTGAGCGCATTCCGCGGCGTGGGAGGCCGCCTCAAGTGGGGTGAGTGCGCGAGGGGACGGGGCGGCGGTCTCACCAGTGATTTTGCGGCTGCGGTCGGCCTCAAAAGGTGAGAATGCAGGTTTTTGGGGTTCAGCCGGAGCGGTTTGGCGCGCGGGGTGTGATGGTGGGCTCGGTCGGCTGGCCGGAGTTTGCGGACGCGGTGCGGCAGGGGTTTTGCCTGAGGCGGACACGGGCAGCTTGCTGAGGAACTCTTCGACAGGGAGCAGACGGCCGAGGTGCACCAGCTTAATGAGGCCGAGTTCCAGGTGGAAGCGCTGCTCCTGGCGATAGTTCAGCTCGTCGAAGGTGCGGAGCATGATCTGAAGGAAGCGCGTGAGGTCTTCCTCAGAGAACAGAGCGGCGGAACGGGCGGCGCGGGCCCGCTCGTCGGGGGAAATCTGCAGCAGTTCGGAGTTTTCACCGTCGATGCGGGCCATGAGAGCGTTGCGCAGGTAGTGGACGAACTGACGGGCGAGCTGGGAGGGGCTGTTTCCAGCATTGAGGAGGCCGTTGATCTCTTCGATGACGTCGGCAGTGTGACTTTCACTGATGGCCTCCATGAGGCGCTCGAATACGGTGTTGGGGACGGTGCCCATCAGCTCGCGGACCTGCTCGGCATCGAGGCGTGGGCGGCCGCTCTCCTGTGGAGCGGAGGCGATGGCCTGATCCATGATGGACAAGGCATCACGCATGGATCCATCGCCGGCTTCGGCGAGCTGGGCGAGGGCGGCATCTTCGGCGATGATGCTTTCCTTCGCAGCGATGTCGCGGAGTTGGGCGAGGATGTCGTCGAAGCGGACGGCATGAAAGCTGAAGTGCTGACAGCGGGAGCGAATGGTCTGGGGAATGTCCTCGGGCTGCGTGGTGGCCATCATGAAGACGATGTGGTCGGGCGGCTCTTCGAGGGTCTTGAGCAGAGCGTTGAAGGCCGCATCGGTGATCTGATGGGCCTCGTCGAGGATGTAAATCTTGAAGCGATCCCTTGCCGGGCGGTAGCGGGCGGCATCGCGGAGTTCGCGAATCTCGTCGATGCCACGGTTGGTGGCGGCATCGATTTCGATCACGTCGACGGCGTTGCCGGCGCGGATCTCGATGCAGGAGTCGCAGATGCTGCAGGGCTCGGGGGTAGGGCGCTCGGGCGCTCCGATCTCAGTACGGCAATTAAGCGCCATGGCGAGGATGCGCGCGATGGTGGTTTTGCCGATGCCACGGTGGCCGGAGAAGATGTATCCGTGGGCAACACGGTTCTGGGAGAGCGCGTTGAGGAGCGTGCGCGTGACGTGGTCCTGGCCGATGACGTCAGAAAAGCGCTGCGGGCGGTACTTGCGAGCTAAAACCTGATAAGCCATGCGAAACTTTGATTGTAACGGGAGCAGGGGGTGGGGCGTACAGGCCCGTTCAGATCGAACTACAGACTCCTTTTTGCCGAAGCGCGTTTGGCAGCGCGGGCGCGACGGGCAAGCTCCTCGGCCGAGTACATGGATTTGCGGCAGGAGGATGCTCCGCAGTTGCAGAAGGCCTCGTCTTCGTCGCCATCGTAGAGGTTGTAGTCGTAGGTAAGCTCCTCCCCGGCGGCAATGTCGCGGATGGCCTTGATCCAGACGCGGCCGCGGATCTCGTCGGTCTCGCAGTTGGGATCGCAGGAGTGGTTGATGAACATAGCGATGCCATGTCCGTCGATTACTTCGGAGCCGTCACCTACGCCGAAGAGATAGGTAGTAAGGGAGTTCTCGTATTTCTCGTCGGCCTGCTCTTTGGTGATGCGGGGGCCAGTGTATTCGACGACGCGGGTACGATTTTTAATCGGCTCAGTGGTGTAGCAGCCTGCGGCGTGGATAGCGGAAGATCGAATGATGAGCGCCATGACGATTTGAGGCGAGTATACGGTATTTCGGGAAGCCATCCATTTGGGCGTGCGAGCGGTCTAAAGTTAAGAGAGATATGCGTATTCGGAATGTGATTTGTGTGACCCTGCTGGGTGGCCTTTGCGCGTTTGCGCAGCAGGGGACGGACTCGTCCCAGAAGCCTTCGACGGCACAAAGCGATAGCAAGGCGGCTGCACAGCAGCAAAAGAAGCCGATGTCGCAAGCGGCAGCGAACCCGTTTCCGGAGGCGCAATCGCAGAAGGCGGAAGACGCTGCGAGCGGGGCGGGGACTCCGGCTTCTCAGGGCTACTCGTCGAGCCATGTGGATTTGAACCGGTTTGCCCCGGATGCTAGCCGTCTGACGCGGCTGTCGAATGGGCATGGAGGGTATATTCATGACCCTCAATTGGCGGCGACGGACGATAAGGTGGGCGAGTTTTATCTGCAGACGGGCGATTACAAGGGCGCCTATGACCGCTTCAGGGAATCGACTCTGGTTGCGCCGGAGGACGCCAACGCTGTCTATGGACTGGCGCAGGCGGCGCGTGAGCTGGGGTGGGACAAAGATGCGATCACGAACTACTCGATTTACGTGGATGCGGTGCCTCATGGAAAGCACTCCAAAGATGCCCGCAAGGCACTGAAGGAGCTGGAAGCTAAGCAGAAAAAGTAGGGTGTTGCTGCGCGCGTCAGCGGTAGAAGCTCAGGTACCAGTAGACAACATTCTGACCGTAGAACATGGCAAAGAGGGATGCTGCGCAGAGGAAGGCTCCGAGGGGGAGCGGGATGCTACCGTCGAAGCGGCGACGGCGCAAGATGATAGCGACGGCGCACAGGGCGGTAGCGACGATTCCCATAACGAAGACGAGGACGGCCTGAGAAGGGCCGAGCCAGGCTGCGATGAGCGCCATGAGTTTTGCGTCGCCAATGCCGATGCCTTCGCGGCGACGCAGAAGCCAGTAAAGACCGGAGGTGGCGAGGAGGAGTCCTGCTACGGTAACGGCCCAACTCGCAGACAAGAGAGCACATTTGAACCAGTGTGTGCAAGTCACGCCTGAGAAGATGATTCCAAGGGCAATGCCGGGGAGCGTGAAGGTGTTGGGGAGCCGGAAGGTTTCGGCGTCCATGGCGGCGAGGCCAAGCATGATGAAGGCAAAGACGGCCATTCCGGCGGCGCGAAGCGACAGGTCGAACCTGAGCCAGCAAAGCAGCCAGAGAGCGGCGTTTGTAAGCTCTATTGCCGGGTAGCGCCAGGAGATAGGCTGGCGGCAGGAGCGGCAGCGTCCGCGCAGAAGCAGAAAGCTGAGCAGGGGGATGTTATCGCGGGCGGCGATTGGGGCCTGACAGAGAGGGCAGCGCGAGCTGGGCTGCACGATGGACTGATGCAGCGGCAGGCGGGTGATGCATACGTTGAGGAAACTGCCAAAGGCCAAACCGAAGGCGATGACAAAGATGGCGGCTAAGACTTCCATGCTCTTCTGCGGCAGTATATGCCGTGAGCTGGGTTAGATTTGAGCTATGCCTAGTTCATATGAACAAAATGAGGAGACGCGGAGTGCGTCAGATAACTTTGGCGAGGCGGTCGGGATCTTGCACAGGCTGCGCGCCCCGGGCGGATGTCCGTGGGACCGCGAGCAGACTTTCGAGACGATCCGGAAACACACGCTGGAAGAGACGTACGAGGTCTTTGACGCGATTGAGCGTCGAGACTGGCCGGAGCTAAAGGACGAGCTGGGCGATCTGCTGCTGCAGGTGTTGTTCTATGCCGAGATGGCTGCAGAGGCAGGGCATTTCACGATCAGCGGGGTAATTGAAGGGCTGAACCGCAAGCTGATCCGACGGCACCCGCATGTATTTGGCGAAGAAGCCGCAGCGCGGGCAGGGAACCAGGCGACCGGGCTGGAGATGGACGAGATTGATGCCGCGCAGGTTTTGCGGAATTGGGAGGAGATCAAGAAGCGGGAAAAAAATCAGAAGGTGGCGCGGGAAGTGAATCTGGCCGGGTCGGGTCGGCTGGATGGGATCCCGAGATCGATGCCAGCCCTGATGGAGGCGGCGAAGCTGGGGTCGAAGGCGGCGAAGGCGGGCTTTGACTGGCCTGATGTGTCTGGACTACTGGACAAGCTGCGCGAAGAGACAGTGGAGATCGAGGCCGAGATTGCGAAGGGCGAAGCGGGCAGAGTGAAAGCGGGGCAAGAGCTTGGAGATCTGCTGTTTACGGCGGTGAATCTGGCGCGGCATTTGAAGATTGATCCAGAGCTCGCTCTGCGCGATACGAATGCGCGCTTCCGGAGCCGGTTTGGAACCATGGAGCGGGAGTCGGAGCGACCATTGGAGGAGTTGGAGCCCGAGGAGCTGGAGGAACTATGGGCCAGCGCCAAGCGATCGGAGCGCGGGGAGTAAAGTGCGGTAGGAAGGAATTTCATCCACAATATCCACAGACTGGAGAAGATTGTCGGGAATTCGGCAAACCCGGCTTATGGTGTATTCTGCTACCGTCTGCGCGGCGGCAACTTCCGCCATAGGCAAGTGCAGATGATTCGCCAGCGATTTCAGGATGAACTCGACTTCCTGGTCTGGCCGTTCCAGGTATCTCGCGACTAAGTAGGCAACCGACTTTCAACTCTGAACCTCTTAAGCCTTACTCGACGGTCATCCATGAGAATCGACGCAATCTTTCTGCATGAAGTGCAAATTCCCCTCGTTCAACCTTTCACAACAAGCTTTGGAACAACAACCACCCGGCGGGTATTGCTTGCGGAATTGAAGGCCGAAGGCCTCACCGGCTGGGGTGAGTGCGTGGCGGGAGAGCACCCGTACTTTTCCGAAGAATCCATTGACACTGCCTGGCAGGTGATTTTGCAGGAGCTGGCGCCAGCGCTGGCAGTAGCGGAGCCGGAGCACGCGGGGAAATGCCCTGGAATATTCAAGCGAGTTCGCGGCAACCGCATGGCCAAGGCGGCACTGGAGAACGCGGTATGGGACCTGGAGGCGCAGATGCGCGGGGTTCCGCTGGCGGAGCTGCTGGGCGGGATTCGGGAAAAGATCGTGTGCGGGGTGTCAATTGGGATTCAGCCGACGCTGGATCGGCAGATGGCGGAGATTGAGAAAGAACTGGCGGCTGGGTACCAGCGCATCAAGCTGAAGTGCAGGCCGGGCTGGGACACCCAGGTATTTGAGGCGGTGCGGAACCGCTGGCCAGACATCGCGTTGAGCTGCGACGCCAACTCGGCGTACAGGTTGAACGACGCCGACCATATCGCGGCGTGGGATGCCTTCGACCTGCTGATGATTGAGCAGCCACTGTGGGCGGACGACTTTTACTTCCACTCCATGCTGCAGAAGCGGCTGGAGACGCCGATTTGCCTGGACGAGTCGATTCGAAACCGGCGGGACGCGCTGGCGGCGATCGAGATGGAGTCGTGCCGGATCATCAACATCAAGGTGGGGCGCGTAGGCGGGTTCAGCGAAGCGATTGCGGTACACAACGCAGCGCAGGAGCGGGGGATTCCGGTATGGTGCGGCGGGATGCTGGAGACGGGCATCGGGCGCTCGCACAACATCGCACTGTCATCGCTTGAAAACTTCCGGCTGCCGGGGGATGTTTCCGCGTCGAAGCGGTACTGGAAGGAAGACATCATCGAACCAGAGGTGGAGGTTTCGCCGAAGGGCGAGATCAGTGTGCCGGACATGCCTGGGCGCGGCTTCGAGGTGCGCGAAGACCTGATTGAGACGCTGACCGTGCGCAAGGAAGAAGTGAAGGCGCTGGCGATGGTCTAGAGCGCTTTTCATACAGAAATGAGACCGGCTGTTCAGGCCCGGTGATTATCCGGAAGAGCCCGTTCCTGATTGGTGGTGAGGAATTCCCGCTCGCAGTTGCGGCCGTCGCGTTTGGCGGTGGCGAGGGAGTTTTCTGCTTCGCGCAGACTGACAAGAGGTGAGCGTCCGCGGCTTTGCGCGAGACCGATGCTGACCGTGACTTTGATCGTGCCGTCCGCGGCGCCGAACGGTTTGTGCAGCATGATGGTACGGATGCGGCTGGCGAGATGCCGCGCCTGGTGTGTGTTGCAGCCGGGCAAGGCAAGGAGGAACTCATCGTCGCCGCAGCGGCCGAGCAGGTCGTAGCTGCGCATGTAGCGGCGCAGGCGAACGGCCATTTCGTGCAGGATTTTGTCGCCGGCTTCGTAGCCGTGTTCGGTATTGATGCGGGAGAAGTGGTCAATGTCCAGCAGAAGGAAGCTGAGGGGCGTGCCCATCCGCTGGACGCGGTCCGTCTCGGTAAACAGAAGGCTGAGCATGGATTCGCGGTTCCAGAGGCCGGTGAGCGGGTCTTGCAGCAAATGAAGGCTCACAGCCTGGACGCGGGCTTCGATGCGCTGGATGTGGCCTATGACGCGTCTGGCGACGTCGAGGCGGATGCGGAGGTCAATCTCTGCCGGGCCATCACCGGGAGGGCAGAGCAGCAGGTCGTCGATCCCGGCATCGGCTGCGAGGGCGATGGCTTCCGGATCCGTTTGCGTGGTGATGAGCTCGATGATCCAGAGCGGTTTGTCCGGGCTGCGACGCTTGACGTCGGCGGCGAGCTCGACGGCGCTTTGGCCGGGTAGGGCAGAGTCAAGTAGCGCAATTTCAGTGGCGCTGCTGTCGAGCAGGATGCGCGACGCTTCCGCTGAATCTACCGCGGACTGAATCGCATAGCCATGATTTGCACGCCGGCCAGCGATGTGTTCGTGAAGATGAGGGCTTGGCGTAGCGATGAGCAGACGCGACGCGGTGAGAGCGGGAGAGTTCATGAGGGTGCGGACGGTGACAGTTGTCTTATCGGAGCGATCGCAAGATGACTTCAGCAGCGCGCCAGGCGCAATGCACAGGGCTGGGCGAGGCGAGGGCAACACGCGTTAGGTGGGACGCATCCGAACAGCTAGGAATCTTAGAAAGTTTGTGTTCGGGAGAAACAATGTGCAAGTCAGCCATAGGAGTGTATCCATATGCTGCCAGCGATCACGACCACTCATGCGATTCCTCAGCGCCTTCCCTCAGGTGACGGCCGTTCCCAGACGATGACCGTTCGGTGCTGCTACTGCCTGGAGGTGCTGGGTGAAGCGCGAGACATGAATCACAGAGACCGGTTGCAAAGAGCCCACCATTGCAAAGCGAAACGGGTCGCTAAGAAACCGGCCGCTGCAGTTCCGTACAACTAAATCAGAGAGCTGATCCCAGGATCTTGTTGAGACTTGCGGCTGATGCACATTAGCGGGATTTCGGCTAGGAATAATCGTTTCCAATTAAATGAGATACGGTCGGTTCTTTCAGGTGACAGTTGATGGAATGTGGCAAAAGTTGAGAATTTATAGCGAAACTCTATTGATTTCTGGATAAAAAATCCCTAGAATAGAAGAGTTTGGGGTTCGTCCCGGCAGGACCCATAGTACTTCCCCTCGCCGGAAAACCTTAATTCATATAAGGATAAAGACATAAGATGGCAAAACGTCGTGGAAACCCTAATTGGGGCAAGCCGGAACCTATTGGGCCGGTTGTTCCGACTGTGACCTCTTTTGAGCAGGTGGTCAAGGAATACAAGCTCACCCCTGATCAGTATGTTCGTTCGACGCGGCTTCGTGAGTGGGCCCGCCGCAACCGGAATTCCAAGTATATCCCGGAGGCACTGCTGGAAGCGTGGGGCTTCGAGATTGAGTCGACTCTGTAAGCGAGAGAAAAATTGAATTAGAAACGCCGCCCTAGGGCGGCGTTTCTGTTTGGGGCGATGATTTTGAAAGACTCAAAAGATTGATTCCATGGTGGTTACTGGTTTTTGCTGCTGTACGACCGTCTAACGAAACAGGTTAGCGGTAAAACCGTCTCCTCAAGAGGGTTACGAGTGCTGCGACGTGTAACTGCCTCTGAAGAACAAGAAGGCGCAGCGGCGGGCTGCGCCTTTCGCGTGTTCTGCTGCGGAGAAACTCCCTCATAGGTTCAGGATAGCAAATTCGGAAGATTCAGATGCATTTGGAAACCATTTGGAATGTGTTGTTTGTACAATTTGCCTCTTGACAAAGGCAGAGCGCACGGATTGGTCAGGTAGGAGAACTTAGGTTTCTGCGAGGACTGGAACGCCCAGCACCCGGCTGATTGTCCCTTGACACAGAGTACTCTGTATACTAGAGTACTCTGAAATGGAAGGAGGTGCGTCGTGGCCGGATCGGAGTATCAAGCTGCGGATGCGTTGCATGAGATCGAGGAGGCCCAACGGCGGAGCGCCGTCAATTATGGGTACAGGAGAACATCGCCGTATTTGATCCTGTGGGGAGTGATCTGGATTGTGGGGTACACGGGCATCTATCTGCGGCCGCACTGGTGGGCGCTTTGGCCTACCCTCATTGTCCTGGGGATCGTTGCGGGCTTTTTCTTCAAAGGGAATGCGGTTTCGAAGGGATCGAGTGCCTGTGGATGGACCTACGCAGGAACTGCGCTGGTGCTGTTTCTGTTTTTCTCGGCCACGTTCGCGGTCCTGCCGCCGAAGTCCGGTGTGGAGGTGGGTGCGTTCCTCCCGATATTCGTGGGCTTTTGCTATGCGATTTATGGGATCTGGGCGCGGGCTGTGCGGATTCTGGCGCTGGGGCTGACGGTCGGCGTACTGACTGTGGGCGGGTATTTCTATCTGCCGCAGTACTTTTTACTGTGGATGGCGGCGGTGGGCGGCGGTGCGCTGATTTTGGGCGGACTCTGGCTGAGAGGAGCGTGAGCGATGGAGCAGCCGAATCCAACAATTCACCAGCCGGTGCGGCTGAGGATCATGGCGGCACTGCGGGCGCTGCCTCGGCACGAACAACTTGAGTTCACCCGCCTGAAGGCGATTGTAGGCGCGACGGACGGGAACCTAGGGGCGCACATCGGGACGCTTGAGGAGTCGGGGTACCTTGAGGTCGAGAAGGACTTTGTACGGAAGAAGCCGCGCACGCGTGTGCGGCTGTCGAAGCAGGGTCGCAGGGCCCTGGAGGAGTATGTGGCGTACTTGCGGGAGCTGGTTGACGGGGCGTGACGACGGTGAGTGAGCAGGCCCCCGTTGCTGGATTCAACGTTTGATTTCGAGGACGGTGAAGCTGCCGGGGATAAGGCTGGGGCGAGGCCGGTGTTGTCCGGGGACGGGTTTGGGCGCGGGGCCGAAGTCGGCGGTGTCGGTATAGATGGTTCCGTTGTCGAGGTTGAGGGCCATGGTGCGGGCTCCGCGCTTGGTAGGTAATGTCTGGATAACCGTGTATTTATCCGGCGAATCTTCATGCACAACTGTAAGGGTACCTTCGCCGTTGGTACTGAAGGCGAGCTGGTATTTGGGGTCAAAGCGGGCGGCATCGGGGCCTCTGCCGATGGGGACGGTGGCGACGACCTTGCCGGTGTCGGTGTCAACGACGGCCATCATACCGTTGTGGCAGACGGAGAAGAGGCGATGGTGCGCAACGTCAATGGCGAGTCCCGAGGGACTATCGCACGGCGCGAGCGGCCAGGCGGCGACGATTTTGTGTGTGCGGGCGTCGATTTTGACGATTTTGCTCAGGCTCTCAATGTTGTCGTAGACGTATCCGCGGCCGTCGGCGACAGGGAACTCGGGTCGGCCGGGGAGGGAGATGGTGGCGACGACCTCGCGGGTGAAGCCGGAGACGACGGTGGCGGTGTTGCTGCGTCCGTTGAAGGCCCAGGCGGTGCGGGTGTAAGGGTCGAAGGTGAGGCCGTCGGGATTCTGGCCGGCGGGAACACGGGCGACGATAGCACGGGTGCGGCGGTCGAAGACGACAACCTGGTTGGCTCCGCCGTCGCTGAGGAAGCCGTATTTGCCGGAAATATCAAAGGCGACGCCGTGCAGGCCCTTGAAACCGGTCATGCGTCCGAGGACTTTGCCGGATGGCTCGATAACGACTACCTGATCGCCATGGGTGACGTAGACGAGATGGCTGGCGGGATCGACGGCCATATAGTCCCACCAACTGTCACCGCCGACTTTCCATTGCGCGGCGACGTGGTAAGGGCCTTGCGCGAGGGCGGCGGGCGCGAAGGCCAGGATAGAGCACACAGCAAAAAGGGAGCCAAGGGTAAGAAGCTGGGTGGCGCTTGGCCTGGATCTGTAAGGCATGGATGTTCTCCGGAAAAGTAAAATGCCAGAAACAGCAGACATGCTACGCCGCGCAGCTTAAATTTGCATGAAGATCGGAGCGAGGGCGCATCTACGACGATGGCAATGGTGAAGCTGGGAAGCGAAAGCGCTATATATGAGGCGTTTGGGTCTCCTATGATGAGGCTTTGCTCGGAGAAGTAATGTCCGATAACTAATATTCTGTATAGTTGGTCAGATTGATTTTGACGGCCCTGAACCAAGCGGCGGAACCTATGAAAATGCAGGATTGTAATGCAGAGTCGCGGGTGGTTCCCCAAGCGTTCAAAAACGGACCGCTATAGAATCACACGAAGGAGCGTCTTTACTCCACAATGCAAGTCGTTCAAGCCGTCTGCGGCACATTCTGGCACTTCGACCTGGCCAATGAGTTGGAAGCGCGGGGATATCTGAAGCGGATTTATTCGAGTTTTCCCTGGATTCGATTGAAGCGCGAGGGGGTGCCGCGTGCGAAGGTCAGCACTTTTCCCTGGATACATGGACCACTGATGGCGTCCGGTAAGTTTATTTCACTGCCCAAGTGGGTCACCAGAGAGATCATGGTCGGCAATTTCCGGTCGTTCGATGCGTGGGTTGCGTCCCGCATCGAGGAATGCGACGTTTTTGTTGCGCTCTCAGGTGTGGGGTTGAAATCCGGCAGCGTGGCAAAAAGGCGAGGCGCGAGATATGTCTGCGACCGGGGCTCGTCCCATATCCGTTATCAGAAGACAATTCTGGAAGAGGAATATGCGCGCTGGGGCATTCGGGATGAGAGAGTCGATCCACGGATCGTGGACCGCGAAGAGGCCGAATATGCCGAGGCAGACGCGATCGCTGTTCCCTCGGAGTTTGCCCGCAGGTCGTTTGTGGAAATGGGAGTTCCTGCTGAAAAGGTATGGAAGATCCCGTATGGGGTGCGGCTGGACCGCTTCAAGCAAACCGGAGAACCAGAGACGGGCCGCTTTGACGTACTGTTCGCGGGAACAGTGAGCATCCGCAAGGGAGTTCCCTACCTGTTACAGGCGTTCGCCAAGCTCAAACATCCGAACAAGCGGTTGCGACTGGCAGGACCGGTTGAGCGGGAGATGAGTTCCCTTTTTCCGCAATTTGATATGAGCTATGTCGAAGTTCTGGGGCGCCAGACCCAGGCGGAACTGGCGCAACTGATGAGCCGGAGCCACACGATGGTCCTGCCCTCCATTGAAGACGGCTTCGGCCTGGTGATGGCTCAGGCGATGGCTTGCGGAACAGTCGTGGTGAGTTCGGCGAACACCGGAGGACCAGACCTGTATAGCGATGGAGTAGAGGGCTTCGTGGTGCCGATACGGAGCCCGGAAGCGATTACGGAGCGGCTGGAAAAATTAGCCGGCGATCCGGATATTCATGCAAAGATGCGGGATGCGACGCTGAAACGTGTGCGAAATCTGGGAGGATGGCACAGCTACGGCGAAGGCTTTGCGGATATGCTCCGGCATTTGACCCATTCGGGAACTCCGAACACGCTTTAACGCACCAGACGCAGAGCTTCCAGTATTGCCACAGTCTTCTGCATACCCCACCTTCCTGCCCGGAGGAGAGCTGGGCTGCGTCGTGCGAGAAGAGGCCGAATTGGCTCGACGAACGCCGCGAGGCGGTACCGAAACTTCGCAAGACGATGGCTTCTGCCCTGAAGCACACCCTCATTACTGAAGACACTCATGTAATAAGCAGGAAAGACCGCCGTGAGAAAAAGAGTCTGCTGCTTCCAGCGGGTGCTGTAGTCAACCTCGCACTTGTCCATATCCCGGTTTTCGACATAGTAGCCGATGGAGTTGAGAACTGCCCGCGAACGGATATGCGGCTGGTCGCAGTAGAGGAACTCTTCTTTATGGCTGATCATTGGAACGGGAGTGACGTAGCAGGGCTGGTCGTTTCCCTTCAGTCGGCGATTGAAGTCGGGCGGATGATTGACTCCGGCGAAATTGATGATGCCGACTTCGGGATTGGCTTCGAGTACGGCTACGGCGTTGGAAAGGTAGTCGGACGGGCCGTGGCAGAGCCAGTCGTCCTGGATCATGAGGATATATTTGCCGGTGCAGAGCCTGAGGCCGCTGTTGTTGTTCGCTCCGAGGCCGCGATGCTTCTCGGGGAGCGAAAAGCGGTGCGCGGGCAGTGTGCGAATCTGCGCTTGAATCTCAGATCCGCTGCCGTCGTCGGCGATGACCAGCTCGAGATTGGGATAGTCCGTATTGCGAAGGAAGCTCTCGACCGTGGGCTTGAGCAGGTCAAAGCGCTTGTAGGTGATGAAGAGAACGGACACGAGTGGGGATTGCTGGCCGGTCATGTTAAGAGAGGAGAAGCGTGTGCTGATATGTTTTAGATTGTATGGCAAAAGTGCTGGTGCTCTCCTCTGCAGTCGATGTTCCGCTTGATCCGTGGAAGCAAAGCAGCGCATTTCTGCTGAAGCACAGCGCGGAAATGGACTCTTTCGGGGTACATCGCCTGACGGAGGATCCCGAAGAGGCAGACATCATCCTGTTCGCGGAGATGGGCGCGTGCGGCAAGTTTGCAGAAGTAGTGAGAGCGCACCCTTATTACAAGCGATTTGCGGAGAAATGCTTCCTGTTCGATTCCTCCGACATGTTTTTTCCGGTCCTTCCCGGCATCTATGCGTCTTTAACGAAGGGCTGGTATCTTCCTCACCGGACGCGGACCGGCTTTTACCTGTATCTGATTGAAAACGCTTTTGTGACGCACCGGCCATATACCGGGAAAGAGCCTTATCTTGCGTCGTTCGTGGGCTCGAAGGTTACACATCCGCTGCGTGGGCATCTTTTTTTGTTTGGACGCGACGATATTTACGTCAAAGACACGTCCAGCTACAGCAGCCGCACCACCTATCATGGCGAGCCCGCGGAACGGGCACAGTTCTGGTCCGAATATGCGGACTCGCTTGCAAATGCGAAGTTCAGCCTGTGCCCTCGAGGACGCGGCACCGGAAGCATCCGATTGTTTGAGTCAATGAAGATGGGCCGCGCCTGTGTCATCCTCTCGGATGCATGGCAGCCAAATGACGGAATCGACTGGAGCGAGTTCGCCATCATAGTTCCGGAACGCGAGGTGGGCCGGGTTCCGGAGATACTGGATCAAAATGCGCATCGAGCACCAGAAATGGGCGCGCGAGCACGGCAGGTGTGGGAAGAATATTTCTCAGAGCGGGTCCGCTTTCATCGAATGGTTGAGCTGTGCCTTGATATGCGGAGGCACGGCAGAAGCAGCCGCTTTACCAATCGTATGCGCCTGCTAAGGCAGATTGCGGCACCCGGAAATTTTCGCTGGTACCTGAGCACCAAAAAAGACCTGTATCGCAACAAAGGAAGAATTTACTGGTAGTTCAAATCTCTTCGACGCGGGGGCGCGCGAACCACGGATGGAGAAGGCTTACAGGAAAGACTGCATGTTAGACTCGGCATAATCGGCACATGGAAAAGCGGTACAACGAAGTTGATTCGCTGCGCGGGCTGGCGGCGAGCACCGTGGTTCTAGGGCATCTGGCGGACCTGTCTTTGCGGTGGGGATTCCGGCAAGCTGGTTCGGCTGGCGGCATTTTGTGATGATTGCTGCCGCGGGGCTGGCGCTGGCGTGCGATTCCTGGCTGGCCGGGCATCCTTTGACGCTGTTCGGCGGATCGCTGAAGACGACCTGGTCGCGGCCCATCTCGATGAAGCTGGTCTGGCAGCACGTGATGATGCTGGGGCACTTCGACGCGGAGCAGATTGATACGGTGCTATGGTCGCTGCCGCAGGAGACGCGGATTTCCATTTTGTATCCCCTGATTGCGCTCGCGGTACTAAAACTGAGGCGGCGGAAGCTGCTGGCTTTGGTTATCGCGATTGAGCCGGGGTACTGGCAGTTCCCTTCTTCTTTCCCCACGCGGACATAAGCCTGGTCAGCTATCCGATGACCGTGCACTTTGCCTGCATGTTCACCCTTGGGGCGTGGCTGGCGATGGACCGCGAGCGGATTCGAAAGTGGATGCAGAGGATGAGCAAGCCCGCGAAGGCCAGGATGGCCGGGGTGGCTTTCCTGCTGTATTCGATGGGAGTCAACACACTGTGGGGCGAGCAGATTCAACTGCATCTGGTGCATCACCTGGAAGGAATTCCCGTCGTTACGAGATGGGCCAATACGACGTTTCTCGGTTATTTTCCCATATGGGTGGGAGACTGGGTGGCGACGACTTGTGCGGCGATCGCGATTTGCTTCGCGCTTACGGACAGGCGTGCCAAGAAGGTGCTGAACCACAAGCTTGTGCTGTTGACGGGGCGGGCATCGTACAGCCTGTACCTGGTGCACACGATTGTGCTCTATACCCTGCTGTATGTGCTGTGGGCACGGACTACTTTGTACTGTTTATGCCGGAGTACTTCCTGTTGACGATTCTGCTGACGACGGCTTTCTATCGCTGGATCGAGATTCCGTCGATGAGGATGGGGCGGTATCTGTCCAAGCGGATGACGGTCGCAGTGGATAGCGCCGAGCCGTTGCCAGCGGCGGCTGACTGAAACGGCACGCTACATCTTGTAGTGGCCGAGGTCTTCGTCGTTCAGGCCTTCGAGCCATTTCTTGACGTCGTGGGATGAAGCCTGCTCGGCGGGATTGGGCAGGACTTTGGCAGCGCGCAAAACTTCTTCATCGACAAAGATCGGGCAGTCGGCGCGGAGCGCGAGCGCGAGAGCGTCAGAGGGGCGTGCGTCGAGGGAGATGACTTCCCCGTTCTGCTCCATCCAGATGACAGCATAAAAGGTGTCGTCCTTGAGTTCGGTGACGACGACGCGGCGGACATGCGCGTTGAGGCTATTGATGGCGAGACGCAGCAGGTCGTGCGTAAGCGGGCGCGGCATCTGGGACTTCTCGACTTCCATGGCGATGGCCTGTGCCTCATAGAGGCCGACCCAGATGGGCAGAAGGGCGTCGCTCTGCGGGTCCTTGAGCAGAACGATAGGCATGTTGGTTGAGGGGTCAACCATGAGCCCGCGAATTTTCATCTCGATTTCCATGATCTTTAGACCGCTTCGCCGACTAGGCTGTTAGGAAAGCTATTTGTGACCCTGACGATGACATAGTTTCCGGTTGCGGGGAGGATTGGCTGCCGGGTGGTGAAGTTGAGGGTCTTGTTCTGTGAGGTGCGGCCAACAATCTGCCCGCGAGCCGTGTTATGACCTTCAATCATAACTTCAACTTCTTCACCGATATGCTTGGTGTAGTTGATCCTTTGAATTTCACGCTGCTGGTCAAGCAGAGTCTGAAGGCGCGCGGACTTCTCGGAGTCGGGGACGGAGTCCGGCATGGTCACGGCCGGTGTGTTGGGGCGCGGGGAGTACTTGAACGCGAAGACGCCGTCGTACTGCACCTCGCCGAGGAGGGTGATGGTTTGTTCGAAGTCGGAGGGGGTTTCGCCCGGGAAACCAACGATGATGTCAGTGGTCATGCTTATGGGACGGCGCGCGGACTTGATCCACGAGATGCGCTCGAGGTACCAGTCGCGAGTGTATTCACGCCGCATAAGATGGAGGACGTGCGAGGAGCCACTCTGGACAGGAAGATGGACGTGGTCGCAGAGCGACGGCACGGCGTCGATGGCGTCGACGATGTCGCGGGTGAAGTCGCGCGGGTGCGAGGTGGTGAAGCGCACGCGGCGGATGCCGGGGACCTCGCCGACAGCGGCGAGCAATTCGGCGAAGGTGTGCTTCCCTTCCGGGTCGCGGTAGGAGTTGACGTTCTGGCCGAGAAGCTGAATCTCGGTGTAGCCGAGGTCGGCCATGCGGCGGGCTTCATTCAGGACCGAGGTGGAGGTACGGCTGCGCTCCTTGCCGCGGGTGTACGGGACGACGCAGTAGGCGCAGAACTTGTCGCAGCCTTCGATGATGGTGATGTACCCGCGATGCGGGTTGGCGCGCGCTGTGAACTCGGTTTCGAAGGTTTCATCAGTCTGGCGGTCATCAAGTCCGGTGATGCGCGTGGCTCCCTGCTCGAGCTGGACAAGCATCTCCGGCAGCTTGCGGTAGGAGGCGGAGCCGGAGACGAGCGAGACAAATGGGGCGCGCTCGAAGATCTTTTCGCCCTCCTGCTGGGCGACGCAGCCGAGGACGGCGAAACGTTTGCCCTGGGCGTGGAGCTTTTTGTAGTCGTTGAGGCGGTGGAAGACCTTCTGCTCGGCTTTGTCGCGGATGGAGCAGGTGTTGTAGAGGATGAGGTCGGCGGCTTCTTCGGAGTCAACCTGGGTGTAGCCCTGATGCCGGAGGGTTCCGATGACCTTCTCTGAGTCATGGGCGTTCATCTGGCATCCGAAGGTTTCAATGTAAAACGTCTTCGCAGATGCCGGAGTTGGGGTTTCGACGGAAGCCATGGTGATCTTTGCGACATTTTCCAAGTGAGCGCGGCATTTTTGCTTCGTACCCGGTCAACGCTCCCTGTTGGCCGCTTTGACTTCAGGGTACAGGCTCCGGAATACAGTCACTCGGAAAATGCTTTCGTCAAGTATAGATCACTCAGCGGCGGCGGCAGGATTTGCTTCAGGCCTACTGCGCGCTGACGCGGTTGCGGCCGGTGCGCTTGGACAGGTAGAGGGCGATGTCGCTGCGCTTGAGCAGGCTGGTGACGGTATCACCGTCGGCAGCAACGGTGATGCCGATACTGGCGGTGATGCGCAGCGGCCCGGGCAGGCCGGCCATGGCTTCGATCTGCGTGCGGAGCCGTTCGGCGATGGACTCGGCCTGGGACATGTGCATACCGCGAAGGACCATGACGAACTCTTCCCCGCCGTAGCGGGCAACGGCGTCCATGGCGCGGGTGTTGACGCAGAGAAGTTGACTGATGCGGCGGATGACTTCATCGCCGACCAGATGGCCGAAGCTGTCGTTGATTTCCTTGAAGTGGTCGATGTCGATCATGAGCAACGCGACCGGCTCATTGCGGCGCTTGGCGTATTCTAGCTCGCGCTGCAGGACCTGGTCGAAAGTGCGCCGGTTCAGGAGACCGGAGAGGCCGTCGGTCGTGGCCAGGAGCTGAAGTTTGTCCCGTTTTGCGGACATGCCGAGCCAGACGATGGACGCTGCATCGGCGAGTCCCAGGGCAAAGCCAAAGGTGGCGAAGAGGGCCTGAACGGGATCGAGGCGGGTGGCTTGAAACTTAGGTTCCCAGATTATGGTGGCAATGATCCGCGCGAGCTGGAGAAAGATGAAGGCAGAGAAGGTCCATCCAGCAATGAGCTGGGCGTCGCGAAGCTTCCGGCCGCGATGACGGAAGAGAACGATCACGCTGAGCAGGCACTGGATCGAAATAGCTGCGGTTCGGATAATGATGCGGGCGCGCAGACTGGGAACGGTGTACGTATAGTACAGATACGTAACAAACTGAGCGCCTGCCAAGAACAGGCTTAATTCGAGATAACGTTCGGATGACTCAAGGATGGCGGCAATGGCCTGATGCAGAAGAATGAAGGTAAGGAGTAAGGACTCGTTCGCAATAATGATTGTGAAGAAGGGCGGCAAAAATGGCTTGCATGCAAACAACAAGGCGCCCATAAGCGTGCAGACCAGCCCGGCGATCAGCCAATTGAGCTTTCGGGTACCGTGCCCACCGTGAATGATGGCGCTTGTCGCGGCGATGGCCGCCAGGAGAGACAGGATGTATGCGGCGATGATGATCTGTAATGACATGCCTGTCTGAAGCTCTCGTGCCCAAACTCGCCTTTTCACGAAGCGCGACTGCGGGCAATATTCTATTCATGACTATCACATGATTAGAAATCTGATATCAGAAATGTGCAGGTTATTCCGGCTGCACACACATTTCTGCAGGTACTTTCGGCAGGTTTTTGCTAATTCTCAGGTATGGCCGTGCGGTTTCCTGATTGCATTATCCGCGATCAGGATGCCTTTGAATGATGATGCCTTGCACGCCAACGTATGCACAGTGTACATGGATTGGTCGAAGCAGAAGCATTCGGAAGCGAAAGGGACGGCAATGTGAGCGAAAAGAAGATCGAGGCGCAGGGCAAACTGGAGCGGTTGTCGCACGGAGTATTGAACCGCTGCTTTGGATGCGGCGAGCGGAACAAGGCGGGGCTGCGGCTGCGGTTCTATGTGGATGCGGAGCATGTGATTGTGTGCCGGGTGCGGCTGGCGCGGAGGTTTGAGGGGCCTCCGGGGCACGCGCATGGCGGGGTGATTGCGACACTCCTGGATGAGGCGATGAGCAAGGCCAACCGGCAGTTCGGCGTGCTGGCGATGACACGGCATATAGAGGTGGAGTATCTGAAGCCGGTTCCGCTGGGTGCGAAGCTGCTGTTGGCGGGGCGGCATACGGGCGTGGGAGGACGAAAGCACATCTGCGAGGCGGAGTTGACAAACGAAAAGGGCGAGCTGCTCGCGCAGGCGACGGCGCTTTTTATTGAGGTGGATCGGAAGATGCTTCCGGGGGCTTTGCGCTCACGCATCTAGCTGTTGCGAAACTGCGGGATGCGGTGGCTCGATACGCGTGGGGATACAGGAAAACTGCTAAACTTGGGAGTTACGCGAGATTGAAAATGAGCGCACAGCATGACGGACAGATGCCGTGCACCGCGCTCATTACAGGAGAAGACGCCATGACGAACCATGCAATTGCAAACGGCAACTCTGCGCAGAACCAGACGAGTCTACGACTGAAGACGGGCCTGGCCGAGATGCTGAAGGGCGGCGTGATCATGGACGTGATGGACGTGGAGCAGGCGAAGATTGCCGAGCATGCCGGTGCGGTGGCTGTGATGGCGCTGGAGCGGGTTCCCGCGATGATTCGCGCCGAGGGCGGCGTAGCCAGGATGGCGAAGCCGAGTTTGATTAAAGAAATTATCAATGCCGTTTCGATTCCGGTGATGGCGAAGGCGCGGATCGGGCACTTTGCCGAGGCGCAGATTTTGCAGGAGCTGGGCGTGGACTTTATCGACGAGAGCGAAGTGCTGACTCCGGCGGATGAGGCACACCACATCGATAAGCATGCGTTCAAGACTCCGTTTGTGTGCGGGGCGCGCGACCTAGGCGAGGCGCTGCGCCGCATTGCGGAAGGCGCGGCGATGATCCGCACCAAGGGCGAAGCGGGCACGGGCGACGTGGTGCACGCGGTGAAGCATATGAGGCAGATCACGCAGGAGATGCGATCGCTGACGGTGTTGAGCGATCAGGAGCTGTATGCGGCGGCGAAGGATCTGAAGGCTCCGTATGAGCTGGTGCGGATGGTGGCGAAGGCGGGCAAGCTGCCGGTTCCGAACTTTTCGGCGGGCGGGATTGCGACTCCGGCGGATGCGTCGCTGATGATGCAGTTGGGTGCGGAGAGCGTGTTTGTGGGCTCGGGGATCTTTATGAAGGAGAGGGCGACTCCGCTGAACGTGAGTGTGAATGCGAAGGGCGAGCCGAACAATCCTGAGGAACGGGCAGAGGCGGAGTCTCGCGCGCGGGCGATTGTGATCGCGACGACGCACTATAACGACGCTAAGGTGCTGGCGGATGCAGCCGGGCAGGTGACCGGTTCGATGAAGGGGCTGGCGGTTGCGGCGATTGAAGAGAAGGAACTGCTGCAGACCAGGGGCTGGTAGGACTGGCCGCACAGGCAACCGCGCCTTCGGCGCCATCGTGAAGATAGGCTTTTGTAACCACTCCCGTTGGTCGCGGAAGCAGTCTGATTCGTATTGAAAGGCAATATGACATTGAAGGCTGAGAGTAGTCAGAGCGGCACGCGCAGCGCTGGCCAGGGAGAGGTTTCCCCACGCATTGGCGTGCTTGCGATTCAGGGGGATTTTGCGGCCCATGCAGATGCGCTGAATGAAGCGGGCGCGGAGGCGGTGCTCGTTCGCAAGCCGGAGGAGTTGGCCGGTGTACACGGGCTGGTGATTCCGGGGGGCGAGTCGACGACGTTCCTGAAGTTTCTGGAGCGGGACGGGTTTCTAGGCGCGCTCAAGGAGTTTGTGGCAGCGAAGCCCGTGTTTGGGACGTGCGCCGGGTGCATTCTGCTGGCAAAGGAAGTGTTGCATCCTGCGCAGGCGAGCCTGGGTGCTCTGGACGCGACTGTGGAGCGGAATGCGTACGGGCGGCAGATTGACAGCTCGATTGAAGTGGGCGAGACAAAGCTCGAGGGCGGGCCGCTGGAGATGGTCTATATCCGTGCGCCGCGTATAGTGAAGACCGGGCCGGAAGTGAAGGTTCTGGCCGAGCGGGACGGCTTTCCTGTTCTGGTGGAGCAGGGGCAGATGATGGCGGCGACGTTTCATCCGGAGCTGTCGCAGGACCGGCGGGTGCACAAGCGGTTTGTGGAGCTGGTGCGTGCGCACATGTCGAGCCGACACTGATTACTTAGGAGACAACACGAAGTGCTGATTCCCGCCGCGTACGCTCTCGTGAAGATTGGACGCGTAGCGTGGATGCCCGTGGACGGCGCACTGAACGGGCCAGTTATAGACCGCCTGATGTGGTGGAACCTGATGGCTCTGTGCGCGATTGCGGTTGCAGGGCATCTGTGGCTGGCGTTTGCCATGCTGCGGCGGCGACCAGCGGCGAAGAGCCTTCCGGCAGCGGTGCGGTGGATTCTGCTTGCAGGATTTTGCGCGATGTACACGTGGATGGCGCTAACGGCTCAGAATCTGTGGGCAGCAACGCGCTTTGAGGGGCCGTCGCTGACGGCGATGCGTGTTGAGGTGGTGGGCGAGCAGTTCCAGTGGTACTTCCGGTATCCGGGGCCGGATGCGACATTTGGGGTGACGCGGCCGCAACTGGTGAATGCGGCGGCGGGCAACCCGCTGGGGATCGATCCGAGGGACGTGAACGGCAGGGACGATGTTGTGTCGAGCGTGCTGGTGCTTCCGGCGGGACGGGAGGTTGACCTGCAATTAAGATCGCTGGATGTGATTCACGGGTTCTTTATTCCGGGGATGCGACTGAAGGAGAACGCAGTGCCGGGACTGGCCCTGCATGTGCACTTCACGCCGGAGAAGGTGGGAACGTATCCGATCTTGTGCAGCCAGGTGTGCGGGCTGGGGCATGACCGGATGCAGGCGCGGCTGATGGTGGTTTCTGCGGCAGATTATGCAAAGTGGTTCGCGGCACGAGAGCAGGCGCGGGAGGCCTCAGAATGAGGCGCGGGCTGGCGCGGGTGTTCACGACGGATCATCGAAGGCTGGGGATTCTGTACCTCTATCTGGCGCTGGCGGCGGTTGCGGTGGGCACCACGCTGTCACTGCTGATGCGCTTCCATCGCGTGTGGCCAAATGCGGTACTTCCCTTCTTTGGCGTGATAACGCCGGAGGATTATCTGGCGCTGGTGACGATGCACGGGACGCTGATGATCTTCTTTGTGCTGACTACGGCGCCGCAGTCTGGCTTCGCGAATCTTGTGCTGCCGGAACAGATCGGGGCGAAGGGGATGGCGTTTCCGCGCGTTAATGCAATTGCCTTTTGGCTGACGGTGGCGGCGTTTCTGGTGCTGATTTCGGCGGCACACATTACGGCGGGCGGAGCGCCGATCTCCGGGTGGACAAGCTATCCTCCACTCAGTGCGCTGCCTGCCGCAGGGCCAGGCCAGGGGCTGGGGATGGACCTGTGGCTGGTGAGCATCGGAATCTTTTGCATTGCGGCGTGGCTGAGCGCGGTGAACATGCTGGCGACGATTCTGGGTGAGCGGCGCGCGGGCATGACGTGGACGCGACTGCCGATGACGGTGTGGGCGTGGCTGGTGGCGTCCATTCTGACGCTGCTGGCATTTGCGGTGCTGCTGGCGGCAGTGGTGCTTCTATTCAGCGACCGGCACTTCGGGTCGAGCTTCTTTATCCCCATGAACGATATGATTGACGGGCGCATAGTGGGGCACGGGGACGGCTCCCCCCTGCTGTGGCTGCACCTGTTCTGGTTTTTCGGGCACCCGGAAGTGTATATCGCCGTGCTGCCGGGGATGGGGCTGGCCACCTCCCTTTTCGCAAACTTCACGCGGCGGCGTGTAGCCGGGTACACGATGATGGCGGGCATGCTGGTGGCGATCGGACTGCTCGGGCTGGCGGTATGGGGCCACCACATGTTTGTGAGCGGGATGAATCCGTATGCCGGGACAGCGTTTGCGATGGTCACGATGGCGATCGCGGTTCCAAGCACGGTGGAGGTGATTGGCTGGCTGGCGACGCTATGGGGCGGCGGGCTGCGACTGCAGACGCCGATGCTGTTCGCGCTGGGGTTCCTGTCGTTCTTTATTGTGGGCGGGCTGAGCGGGCCCCTGCTGGCGCAGCCGGCGCTGGACGCCTATCTGCACAATACGTTCTTTGTGGTAGCGCACTTCCACCTGATCATGGCGATGGCGGGAGTATTCGGGGTTTTTGCGGGCGTGTACTATTGGTTCCCGCTGATGACTGGGCGACTGATGAATGAAGCACTGGGCAAGGTGCATTTCTGGGTGTCGCTGATTGCGGCGTACGGGACGTTTCTTCCGATGCACTTTGCGGGGCTGGCAGGCGAGCCGCGGCACTATGACCGGCTGACGGGTCCAGCTACGAATTTTTCCCGCCTCATTCCGCTGGAACGCGGCATCACATATTCAGCACTGCTTTTGGCGGCGACGCAATTGGTTTTCCTGTGGAATGTGTTCATGAGCGCACGGCGCGGACAGGCGGCCGGGGTAAACCCATGGGAGTCAACGACTCTGGAATGGGCGAACGGGACGGAGCCATGCCGCATTGAGCGCGGGCCTTATGAATACGAGTTACCACAGGGCGAAGGCGGCTTTCATCCACAATGGGAAGCCGTAGCAAAACAGGAGTAAGCTGATAGGCAATAAAGGGAGCCGTGCGATGCCAGCGACCTTCACTCGCAATCCGGTTGATGTAGAGCGCAGAGACACGGGGATTGGCGGCAAGCCACCTGTGGATCGCCGCCCGACAGGCGGAGGCGGTGATGGAGAAAACTGGGAAAATCAGCCGCATGGACGGCGAGGTCCGCGTGAACTCCTAATTCGCTACCGGCTGGGAGTGATGTTCGCGCTCTCGGGCGACCTGATGTTTTTTGTGGCGCTGGTGAGCGCATTTTTTGTGCGGCAAAGCTCGGGCCACTTCGATATCCACGACAACTTCATCGATGACTGGCGGCCGCTGGCGGTGCCTCCGATTTTGTGGCTGAACACGGCGGTGCTG
>Ga0335075_10003559_pt1 | contig 24619 bp, 22 predicted proteins | sample Lox_Sample_24_FD_206723 | JGI IMG/M metagenome (GOLD analysis project Ga0335075, IMG submission 206723) | Soil microbial communities from Loxahatchee National Wildlife Refuge, Florida, United States - Lox_Sample_2.4 | ecosystem: Environmental > Terrestrial > Soil > Wetlands | place: USA...
GAGCTGTCCGTGCTCGAGGAGCGGGCCAGGCTGGCCAGGGAACTGCACGACGCGGTGTCCCAGCGGCTGTTCTCGATCCGGGCGCACACCCGCGCGGCCGAGCTGCTGATCGCCAGGGATCCCGGCCGGGCGGCGGCCGAGCTGAGCGCGATCGCGGAGCTCGGCGCGCAGGCACACGGAGAGCTCCGCGCGGTCATCGACGGGCTGGCGCCGCCCGAGCTTGACGGCCTGGCCGAGTCGCTGCGGCGGTACGCGCGGCTGGCCGGGCGGGCGCACGGCATCAGCGTCCGGCTGACCGTGGCCGACGTGCCCGACCTGGAGCCGAAGACGCAGGCGGCGGCGTACCGGGTCGCGCAGGAGGCGTTGCACAACGCGCTACGGCACTCCGGCGCCGGCGAGGTATCGGTGACGCTGTCGCGGACCAGGCGCCGGGTGATCCTCGAGGTCGCGGACAACGGGACCGGTTTCGACCCCGCGCTCGCCCCGGCCGGGCTCGGGCTGACGTCGATGCGGGAACGGGCGGCCGCGGTCGGCGGGGTGCTGCGGATCAGCTCCACGCCGGGCGCGGGCACCACGGTCAGGATGGAGGTGCCCGCGTGACCTCCGTTATCAGCGTGCTGCTGGTCGATGACCATCCGGTGGTCAGACAGGGGCTGCGGGCGCTCCTGGAGGCGCAGGACGGGATCGTGGTCGCGGGCGAGGCCGGCGACGGTCCTGCTGCCGTGTCCCTGGCCACCTCGCTGCGGCCGGACATCGTGCTGCTCGACCTCAAGCTGCCGGGGATGGACGGCGTCGCGGTGCTCGAGTCGCTGCGCTCCTGCGGCCTGCGGGTGCTGGTGCTGACCAGCGCGACCGAGCCGTCGGCGGCGGCCCAGGCGATGCGGGCGGGCGCCGCCGGGGTGCTCTATAAGGACATCGACCCGGACGCCCTGGTGCGGGCCATCCGCTCGGTACGAGACGGCAACGTGCTGCTCGCGCCGGAGGCCCTCAGCTCGCTGGTCCGCGGCTCCCGGGCCGACCTGCTCACCCCGCGCGAGCGCGAGGTGCTGGCCCGGATCGCCGACGGCCGGTCCAACCGGGAGATCGCCCGCCTGCTGCAGCTATCCGAGAAGACCGTGAAGGCGCACGTCAGCTCGGTGCTGGCCAAGCTCGGGGTGCAGGACAGAACCCAGGCGGCGGTGTACGCGGTCCGCCACCGCGGCGACGGGGCGGACCCCGCGTTAGCTAGCAGCGGCAGGATCGGTCCTCGGCGCCGCCATCGCGGCCGGCCGCCTGGCGGCGGGCGGCCGACGGCTCGCGGACCGAGGTCGCCGAGGTGCGGAGCAGGAACTCGGCGTAGGTGGCAGGAGGCTCGTCGGCGAAGCCGAGCCCCCGTGAGAGCCGCAACTCGGTCGTCAGCCTTACCGCGTCGTTCATCTCCCGAATTGTGCTGGCTACCCGCCTGAGCAGGTTGTTTGTCTTCATGTCTCCATTTTCCGAGGGATCGGCCGCCACGGGGAGTGGCAGTCAAGCCACCCTCATATGACATCCTGCCAATACCGCTGTCATACTCGGATCATGCTGGAGAACGTTGCCGTCGTCGTGCTGAACGAGTTCGCCCCGTTCGAGTTCGGGGTGATCTGCGAGGTGTTCGGCACCGACCGGTCCGAGGAAGGCCTGCCGGTCTACGACTTCGCGGTGGTGGCGGGCGAGCCCGGCCCGCTGCGCTCGCGGAACGACTTCACGATCGCGCCCCGGTTCGGACTCGGCCGGCTGGCCGAGGCCGACCTGATCGCGCTGCCCGCGATCAGCGAGGCCAGGCTCGGCCCGCGCCAGTACCCCGAGCCGCTGCTGGCCGAGCTGCGGGCGGCGGTGGACCGGGGCGCGCGGCTGCTGAGCGTCTGCAGCGGCGCGTTCATCCTCGGCGAGGCCGGCCTGCTCGACGGCCGCCGCTGCACCACCCACTGGCGGCACGCGGCCGAACTGGCCCGCCGGTTCCCGGCCGCCAAGGTCGACCCGGACGTGCTCTACGTGGACGACGACCTGGTGATCACCAGCGCGGGCACCGCGGCCGGCATCGACGCCTGCCTCTACCTGGTCAGGAAGGAGCAGGGCAGCCGGGTCGCCAACGGCATCGCCCGGCGGATGGTGGTGCCGCCGCACCGTGACGGCGGCCAGGCCCAGTACGTGCAGCGGCCGGTCGCCGCTGCCTGCGGCGCCGCCAGCACACTGAACGACCTGCTCGACTGGCTGCAGGCCAACCTGGGCGAGCCGCTGACCGTGCGCCAGCTGGCGGCCCGGGCGAACATGTCGGAGCGGACGCTCGCCCGGCGGTTCGTGCAGGACACCGGCACCACTCCGCAGCGCTGGCTGACCGGGCAGCGGATCCTGCTCGCCCAGCAGCTGCTTGAGGAGACCGACGAGACCGTCGACTACGTCGCCGAGCGGTGCGGCTTCGGCAACGCGGTGGCGCTCCGTCACCACTTCCGTCTGTGGCGCCAGACGACACCGCACGCGTACCGCACGATGTTCCGCCGCGAGCCCGGCTAGGTCATCCCGCTGGCCGACGGGAGGCTGCGGTCTCGGCCGGGACACGCAGCGACAGGTGCCGCTCGCGGTGGTGCTCCTCGTGGTGATCGGTGCGCCGGGCGTGCAGGAGCTGGGCGAGTGACACCAGGCCAACCAGGTGCCCCGGATCGGCCGGGTCGACGACGGGCGCCCGGGTGGTGCCGCCCACGGCGAAGGCGTTGGCAACCTCGCGCAGCGTCTGGTCGGCGTGAATCAGGGTCTTCGGCGGCCGGGCCAACTCGCCGATGGTGCGTCCGGCCGGTTCGCTGCTGGCCGCGGCGAGCAGCTCGCGGTGGGTGACCACCCCGGTGATGGCGCCGCTCGCGTCGACGACGGGGTAGAGCGGGGTGGTCGGACCGCCCGGATCGAGGACGGGGGCCGCGGCGGGCAGGAGGTCGCCGATCGTCGCGTCGGCCGTCAGCACGACCGGGTCGGCGGTCATCACCTCGCGGGCGAAGAAGGTCTCGAGCGGATCGGTCGAGTACTCGCGGGTCAGGTGCAGGCCGCGGCGGGCGATCTTCTCCGTCAGCACCGAGCGCTTGAGCAGCAGGGCCGAGAGCAGGTAGGCGCTGACCGAGGCGACAAGCAGCGGGGTCAGGTCGTTCCAGGCGTGGGTGAGCTCGAGGGTGAAGACGATACCGGTCAGCGGGGAGCGCATCACCCCGCCGAGCACTGCCGCCAGCCCGGCCATGGCCCAGAAGCCGGGGAAGACGTGCGGCAGCAGGTTCCCCTCGAGGGCCCCGAGCGCGCCGCCGATCATGAAGACCGGCGCGAGCACGCCGCCGGAGGTGCCCGAGCCGAGCGAGAGCGACCAGATCAGGGTCTTGACGACGAGGATGCCGACGATGAGCGAGAGCCCGGCCCGGCCGGTCAGCAGCTGGTCGATGACGTCGTAGCCGACGCCGAGCGCGCGCGGTTCGATCAGGCCGCCGAGCCCGATGATCGCGCCGCCGATCGCGGGCCACCACATCCAGTGGAACGGCAGCTTCTTGAACGCGTCCTCGGCCAGGTAAACCAGGCCCGTCGCGGCGATCGCGAGCAGCCCGCCGGTCAGGCCGGGGATCAGCGCGAGGCCGATCGCGGCCGGGCCGGGGTGCACTAGGTCGGTGACCGGGAAGACCGGGGAGGTGCCAAGGAGCCAGCCGCGGCAGACAACCGCGACGGTCACCGCCGCCCCGACCGGGACCAGGCTGCGCGGCCGCCACTCGAACAGCAGCAGTTCCACCGCGAGCAGGACCGAGGCCAGCGGCGCGTTGAAGGTGGCGGCCATGCCGGCCGCCGCGCCGGCGACCAGCAGGGTCTTGCGCTCGTCGGCCGTCAGCTTCAGCGCCTGGGCCAGGATCGAGCCGACCGCGCCGCCGGTCATGATGATCGGGCCCTCCGCCCCGAACGGCCCGCCGGTGCCGATGCTGATCGCGGCGGAAATCGGCTTGAGCACCGCCACCCGCGGCTGCACGCGGCTGCTCCCGGTCAAGATCGCCTCGATCGCCTCGGGCATCCCGTGGCCGCGGATCTTCTCCGAGCCGTACCGGGCCATCAGCCCGACCGCAAGCCCGCCCGCCACCGGGGCGAGCAGGATAAGCGCCGGGTTGTGGTGCACCGCCCCCGGCGCGACAAGCGCGGTGGAAACCCGCTGGTAGAACACGAGATTGGTGATCAGGCCGATCAGCCGCAGCAGGCAGTAGGCGGCGCCCGCCCCGGCCGCGCCCACCACCAGCGCCAGCCCGGTGATGGGGAGCACGCCGGCATCGAGGGTGAAGTCGCCCAGCCGGGTGGAGCGGGGACCGTGCTCGCGGGCGGGCGGGACGGCCGGGGCCGTGTCCCGGTGCACGCTGGCAGCGCGCTCGGGCGAGGCGGGCGGGGCCATGTCCGGCTGCGCGCTCACAACGCCCCCGCGCCGGCGGCGACGGCGTCGCTGGCGAGCTGCGCGAAGCGGGCGGCGGCGGCCGCGGCGTGCTCGCGCTCGGCCGGGTCCATGGCGTCGAGCACTGCCTGCAGCAGGGTGTGCCGGCGGGTGAGCACGTGCTCCACGACCGCATGGCCGGCGTCGGTCACCTCGACGGTGACGATGCTGCGGCTGCTGTCGTCCGAGCCGCGGGCCACGAACCCGGCCGCCTCGAGCTTGTCCACCAGGCGGGTGACCGAGGAGGCGGCCGTCTGCAACGCCGTCGCCAGCGCGGACGACGGAACTCGGCCCAATCCGTCCAGGGTCCGCAGCAGGCGGAACTGGGAGACGGTGACCGCGCCGTCGAGCGCGTCCAGGCTCTGCGTGGTGATGCCGACCAGCGCCTGGGTCAGCAGCTCGAAAGCGGCGACGTCAGCGCGGGGTCCGGCCGGGCGGGGGAGTTCGGAGGGGTTCTGCACGTCCGCCATAATACTTGCATTAGCTAAGTGTTGCTTACGACAAGTCTTCCGGGAGAATCAGGCGGCCCAGCGTCAGCGGGGAAGTCAGAGCAGCGGGGAGGCCATGGCGATCGCGTTGTTGACCAGCCGGGCGCGGAACGGCCAGTCCTCGACGCTGTCGGCCTTGACGATCGTCGACTGGGAGAGGTAGCCGAGCTGGCGGTCGCGGACCGCCGCGGTGACGCCGGGGTCGAGCACGAGCAGGTTGTTCTCGAAGTTGAGCTCCAGGCTGCGCCGGTCCATGTTCGCCGACCCGACCAGGGTGATCCGGGCGTCGACGGTGATCGACTTGGTGTGCAGCAGGCCCAGCGGGTACTCGAAGAGGCGTACGCCGGACCTCAGCAGGTCCGGGTAGGTGCTGCGGCAGGCGGCCGCGACGAGCGGGGAGTCGTTGCGTGCGGGCACGACGAGGGTCGTCTCCACCCCGCGCCGCGGCGCGGCGCACACGGCCCGCAGCAGTGCCTGGTCGGGCACGAAGTACGGCGTGGTGATGATCAGCTCGTGCTCGGCGGCGTACAGGGCGCTGACGAAAGCGTCAGACATCTGGTTGCCCAGCGTGGTCGGCCCGGTGCCGAACATCTGCGCGACCACGCCGTCGTCGTACCGCTCGGGCGGCGGTGCCGCCGCGGGCAGTTCGTAGAGGTCCTCGCCGGTCTCGGCGATCCAGGTGCCGAGGAAGAGGTGCTGCGCCTGGCGGGCGACCGGCCCTTCGCAGCGCAGCAGCACGTCGATCCAGGGCGCGTACCTCGCCTTGACCCGGAACTGCGGGTCGGCGCAGTTCTGGCTGCCGACGAACGCGATCCGGTTGTCGATGACGACCAGCTTGCGGTGGTTGCGCAGGTCGACCCGGCCGACCGCGGCGTTGCCCATGCGCGGGATGTCCTGGAGGGCGGCGAGCAGCTGGGCGCCGGCCTGGCGCAGCTGGCGCCAGCGGGGGCCGCGGACGAAGTCGCGTGACCCCAGCGCGTCGACCATGACCCGGCAGGCCACGCCCCGCCGTGCGGCGGCGCTGATCGCGTTGGCGACCCGGCCGCCGTTGTCGTCATCGAGCCAGATGTAGAAGCTCACGTGGACGTGCTCGGTCGCGGCGTCGATCGCCTCGATCAGCCCCTGGATCGCCCGGTCGCAGTCGAGCGTCGGCTTGGCCGCCGGCGCCGCCGGATCGCCTAGCAGGACGACGCGGTTGCCCGGCGTCGGACCGAAGCCGTTGATCGAGCGGCACAGGTCGGAGACGGTCGCTGCGACCGGGTCGCCGGGCTCGGTGCCCGCCCCGCTTGGCGCGGCCAGGCGGCGCTCGGCCTCGTGCAGTCGGCGGACCCGCTCGCGGCCGATGCTGGTCTCGCCGAGGAACAGATAGGCCACCACCCCGATGATCGGCAGGCTCATGATCACCGCGACCCAGGCCACCCGTGAGGCCGGCGTGCGGTTCGGCCGGGTGACCGCGCGGAGCACGGTGAGCAGGTGGATGGCGAATACGCCGACCGCGACGATCGCCGCGAGCACATCACCGGACGCACCGGTCATCACGGCTCCTTACTGCGGCGACGCGGGCGTGGTCCAGGCGCGCACCTGCTCGACCAGGGCGGTGACATGCTCCGGGGGCGTGCTCTTGACGATGCCATGACCCAGGTTGAACACGAACGGCCCCCCGCTCAGCGCGCGCAGGATGCGGTCTGTTTCGGCCCTGAGCGCGGGTCCGCCGGCGACCAGGAGCTGGGGATCGAGGTTGCCCTGCAGGCACCGGCCCGGGCCGTGCTGTACCGTCCGCGCGGCCCATTCGAGCGGAACCGTGGCGTCCAGGCCGAGGCAGTCCGCGCCGGTTGCCTCGACGAAGCCGTCGTAGGCGAGCCCGGCCCCGCGGGGAAAGGCGATGACGGGGATGTCCGGGTGCTTTGCCTTGAGCGCGGCGATGATGGCGGCGACCGGCTTGACGCACCAGCGTTCGAACAGCGGGTGCGGGAGTACCCCGGCCCAGGTGTCGAACAGCTGGACCGCTTCCGCGCCCGCCTCGATCTGGCGGTCAAGGAACTGGGTGACGGCGGTGGCGAGCACGTCGATCAGGGGCTGGAATCCTTCGGGGTCGCTCAGCGCCCACTGCTTGACGACGGAGTGCTCTGATGCGACGCCGCCGCGTCCTTCGACCATGTAGGTGGCGATGGTCCACGGCGCGCCGGCATAGCCGATCAGCGTCACCTCGGGCGGCAGGGCGCGGGTGAGCTGACGTACCGTCTCGTAGACCGGGGCCAGTTCCTCGTGCAGCCGGGAGACGCTGAGGAACTCGGCGATGTCGGCTCTCGAGCGGACGGGCGGTGTCAGGACCGGCCCGTCGCCCGCCCGGTAGTCCAGGGTCTGGCCCAGCGCGGCGGCGACCTGCGGGAGGTCCGCGAAGAGAATGGCCGCGTCGAGCGGGAAGCGGCGGATCGGCTGCAGGGTGACCTCGACGGCGTGCTCGGGTGAATTGCAGAGTCCCAGCATGCCGCCGGCCGCCTCACGGACCCGGTGGTATTCCGGCAGGTACCGTCCGGCCTGCCGCATCAGCCAGATCGGCGGCCGCTCGGTCCGCTCTCCCGCGAGCGCGCGCAGCAGCAGTTTCCTCGGCCGGACGTCGCCGGGCACCGGCCTCAGGTCGGCTTCTCCCCGTGTACCGACGCCCATGCTGGTCCATTCTGTTGAATTACGCTGAATTTCGAGAGGGCTTGCCTAGCCGACTCCAGCCCCCGGTGAGGGGCGGTGTCATCGTAGCCGTGCTCAGTCCTGTGACGCGCCGCCGCTAACGACGTATGGCGAAAGGGGGCGATGAGCGTGCGCACAATCTCCGCGGCGCCCCAGGTGTCCGAGCCGTGCGCGATCACGCTGAACAGGTCCCAGATCCGCAGCAGCTGGGCTTGGTCGCGCCAGCCGGGGAACGGGCGGGCGAGCTCCTCGTATACGGCGAAGAAACGATCCGCATCGGGCGGCCGGCGCTGGACCCACAGCATGGCCAGGTCGGTCTCGGGCCACAGGCGGGACACGGCCGGGTCGATCAGCGCGGGCTGGCCAGCGCGGTCCGCGAGGATGTTCCCGATCCACAGGTCGCCGTGGGTCAGTGACGCCGGGTGCGGCGGGATCAGATCAGGGAGCGCGGCGCACAGCCGTTCCACCGCTCGCCGCTCGCCGCCCTCGAATTCCGCCTCTACCAGCGGTTCCGGCAGCCATCGCAAGATCCGGTGCCGGGCGTAGAACGCGTGCCCGTCCGCCTCCCACGAGTTGTCCTGCCGCATCCGGCCCGGGCCGTGCCAGCCGTCGCGGTGCCAGCCGAACCGGCCGGAGACGGTGGACGTGTGCAGTGCGGCGACCATGCGGCCGAGCTGTTCCCAGAACCGCGACCCATCGCCGCGGGGCCGCAGCGCCTCGGTCACCAGCAGGCGCGGCGAGACGTGGACGACATCCGGGACGCGCACGCCGCCGAGGTCGCGCAGCGCAGCCAGCCCGGCGGCTTCGACCTCGAAAAAGTCCGCGTCCGCGTCCGTCTGCGTCTTCGCGAACACCCGACCCCCGCCGCGCAGGGCCGCCACCCCGGCGACGCTGAACGAACCGCTCGTCACCGCCTCGAGCTCCGCGACCGCCAGGCCTGCCTCTTCCAATCGCGCCGCGAGGAGCTCAATCCCTGGCATGCGAACAGTGAACCACGGATCTCCGACGCCGACGCTGGCCGCGCCCGACCGGGCAGGTCCTGGGCCAGCGGTCTCCCGCCGCGCTCTGCGCCATGCTGACGATGTCAGCTTCGGGCAACTGGCCAGTGGACCGGCGGATCCGGCAGGCTGACCGCGGCCAGCCCGGCCAGTTCCACGGCGAGGTCGTCGCGGTGCGGCGCGGCCACGGCCTGCAACCCGACCGGGAGGCCGTCAAGCAGGCCCGCCGGGACGGTGACGGCCGGATGGCCGGACAGGTTGAAGGCCCAGCAGAGGTGGCCGGCGGCCAGGTTCGCCTCGTAGTCCCGCAGCGGGAACGCGGTCCGCGGTGTCGTCGGCGTGACCAGCACGTCGATGTCGCCGAACAACGCCGCTAGCTCGTGGTCGTTATGGCGGCGCACCTCATGCGCGCTTGTCACCTGCGACAGGTCGGTGATCTGGCCGCGGTCGAGCGCGTCCAGCGGCAGCCAGCCCGCCTTCGGGTCAGCGAGCCGGACCGCAACCTCGCGCAGCCGGATCATCCCGGCGGCGGCCAGCGCCTGCAGCCGTCCGGCCACCAGGTCGGCCACCGCGGCGTCGGGCCGGGCATAGCCCAGGTCGGCGGAGAAACCGACGGTGAGCCGCTCCCCCGCAGTGGCCGGCACCGGCCACTGCGGAAGCGCGGCCGGGTCGCGCGGATCCGGGCCGCTGGCGATGCTGGTGGCCAGCACCGTATCGGCCAGGTCCGCGCCGATGACGCCGGCGACCGTCAGCTGCGCCAGGGACCGCCCCCGTCGGAGTGCGACGCGCCCGTACGTGCCTTTCAGCCCGGTCACGCCGCAGAACGCGGCCGGGATCCGGAGCGAGCCGGCTGAGTCGCCGCCGGTCGCGACCGGTATCACGCCGGCCGCCACCGCGGCCGCCGCGCCCGCCGATGACCCGCCTGACGACCGGTCGGTCCGCCACGGGTTGCTGGTGTGCTCACGTCCGTTCCAGCCCCAGGCCTGGTTCACCACCGTCGGGTCCGGCCGGGTTGACGTGCCGAGCAGGACCGCGCCCGCGTGCACCAGCCGGCCCACGACCGGGCTGGCCACGGTCGTCCCCGCCTTGGCCAGGAACGGCACCCCCGCCAGCGCAAGCCCGTCGCGGTGAGCAAGTGGAAGGCCGTCGATCCGCGCCGCTGCCTCCAGCGCTGAGTCGGGCGTCAGCGAATCCACGAAATGCAGCACCGGATCGAGCGCCGCAGCCGCCGACAGCGCATCGGCGACGAGTTCGGCCGCCGACAACTCGCCCGCCCGCACGCCCGCCGCCATCGCTCGCGCTGTCAGCCGTGCCGTCACCGAAGCATTGTGCCATCTGGCCCAGAGTCCGGTGGAACCGGAAGGAGGGACGGGCTGTAAAACCGTCTGCTCAGCCTACGTTGGATCGCCGACCGCGCGGGTGGCGTGAGGTCCGTGCCCGCCGTCATGAGCTTCAGTCTCCGGGCCATGCGGACGCTGCGGCAGCCAGGCGGGTCCGTAAAAAATCAAGAGCTCAGTCGGCGAAATGGATGATTGTCTTGATATGTTCCGGACTGACGGTGAACGCTGACCGCCACGCGTGCAACGGCACGTGGTCAGTGAGCAGACCTTCCAGCCAGCCGCGGTCGGCCCGGAGCAGTGCTTCGTGCGCCGCTCGGAAGTGCTGCCGGTTCGAGTTGACTGTGCCAATGATCACCTTGTTCCCGTGCACGAGGTCGTGGCTCAGGTCGGCCAGGCTCATCGTGGCCGCCGGACCGCGGTCGCCGCTGACCAGGCAGGCGGCGCCGGCTGGGGCGGTCAGGGCAATGGCCTCGCCGATCAGCTCACCGCAGCACTCCACGACCGCATCGTAGGTGCCCTTCACATCGCCGGGACAGGTGTGATAGATCGCGCCCAGAGCACGAGCCTGCCGGGGCTTGGGGCCAGACTCGGCTCGGTCCACAACATGGACCTCTAGGCCGCGCTGCAAGCCGAGCATCGCGGCCAGCAGCCCGATCGGTCCAGCCCCAAGTACCAGCGCTCGGCGGCGCGGGCGACGCACCGTCCGGTCAAGCTGCTCCCATGCCTTGATGACCACGCTGGTCGGCTCGACCAGCACCCCAGCCAGGCCAAGAGCTGGGTCTACCCTGACGGCATCGCTGTGCTCGATGCGGAACCGCTCGGCCGCGAAGCCATCCCGCCCGTGGATGCCCCGCTCGGTGTACAGGCCGTTCTCGCACATGTCGGGCTGGCCCATCGCGCAAGACTGGCAAGGGACTGGGTCAGGGCGCCGTACCACGCTCGTTACCAGGTCACCAGGCACTAGCCCCGATCCGGATGGCGCTTCAAGCACCCGGCCAAGGGACTCATGGCCAAAGACCAGCCAGTCCCGCCCCTCAGGCGGGCACCATAGTCTCCCCGCGGCTATCTCGCGGTCGGTCCCGCACACGCCGACGGTAAGCGTCTCAACGAGAACGTCACCATCGTCCCTCGACGGCTCGGGCACTTGGCGGCGCACGAGAGCATGGCCAGTCGCTTCCTGCTGGACGCTGAGAGCACGCACCTCAGCAGACAACCTCTCCGCTATGCGTGGTCGGCGCCACGAAGGCCTCTATGTACCTGATCACGAGCTGAGTGCCGACGTCATGGTCCACGTAGGGAGGGTCCGCGGGGTCATACATTGCATCTGTCAGGTCGGCTACCAGCACCGGTGACAGGCCGTGCCCGACCAAGGCCACCAGGCCGAACGAGCGTCGCAGAATGCACATATTGGTGTGCACCCCGGTCATGAGCACGGTGTCACGGTTCTGGGCACGTAGATAGGCGACCAGCTCCCTGCCATCGTCGGTGATGACGTCGAGGTCGGTCTTGATCTCTATCGCCTGATGTTGTCGCGACCACACCGGCGTCCCCGGCGCCAGCGGCTCGTCAGTATCCGAACCGCCGTTCCTCGGCTCCATGGGCATCGGCGGCATCGCGACCTGGCTCGGCTCGGGAGCAGGCCCGTAACCCGCGATCCGCTGCCGCGCAGGTGAGTCACGGTACGCTTTGACCGTGTCCGACGGGGCATGGACGATCAGCGCGTCGGCGTCACGCAACCGCCGGCAGAACCGGTTGATCTCGGGGGCTAGCCGGGCAACCCGTAGGCTCGCGCCCGTCGACCAGTGGCGGTCCCACATGTCGCACACGATGACCGCCAGGCGGTTCCCGGGGATCGTCAGGTCTTCCCGCTCGATGTGCCACACCCGCGATCCCTGGCTGTTACTCACCAGCTTCCGCCGGGCCAGACGCATCGATACGACGGAGGCGTCCATGACTATCTGCCACCATGAGCCTGGGCGAGGATCTGCTCAGCCACCTTCATCGTCTTCAGGCAATCCCCGAACCGCGAGCCAGCCGTGTCGGAATTGCTGAAGATCGCGTCGATGAAGTCTCGGTGCTTGGCCTTGAACCCCCCGTAGACATAAAGCTCCTCGCTGCCCGCGACCTGCCGGGCATCGTAGCATTGTCCTTTCACGTCGCCGTCGGCGTAGACAACGGCCTTACCCTCGGGATCGGCGTCCACAGCGATCCCACGGGCGTGCATCTCCACGCGGAATACCCGGCGCCCGCTTGACCAGCTGTTGATGACATAACCGACTGCCCCGTTGTCGAAATACAGCGTTGCTCCTATCCAGTTGATGTCCGGCGTTCCGTTCCTACGGCACCGGCTTTCCACCCCGACGACCTCGCCGCCGCACATCCACCGGATCGTGTCGATGGCGTGAACGCCGTCATCCATCATGTGGTCTCTGGCACCGAGCAAGGGTTCTGGCGCCCACTTGTAGAACTCGCATACCGCGTGCACGATCGGTCCTCGTTCGAGGCACCTACGCTGGGCCATCTGCAGCAACGGACTCGAGCGCCGCTGATGGCCCACCTGGGTAATGGCTCCGTGCTCTCCGGCCAGGTAGGCGAGGGCCTCCGCCTGGTGCAGCGTCAGCCCCATCGGCTTTTCGATGTAGAGGTTGCAGCCGCGCTCCAGGCACCACACCCAAATGTCGTACATCAGGTGCGGCTGGCCGATCGCAAACACCGCATCGGGTTGCGTCCTGTCGATCATCTCCCGGTAGTCGGTGAACGTCTCTGTTACCGGCCAGCGCTCTGCGGTGGTCTTCAGCCTTGCCTCATCGAGATCGCAGATCCCCGCGATCTTCACATCGTCGAACGACGCCAGTGACGGGTAGTGGACTCGGTTGGCCATCTCGCCGGCCCCGATCACCGCAACGGTCAACTGCTTGCCTGTCATGTGAGCTGCTGCCCTCCGCTCAGCTGAATGACCTCGCCGGTGAGGAATGATGACGATTCCGAGGCCAGGTACGTGACGAGCGATGCCACGTCGGCCGGCCGCCCCGCACGACCGAGCGGGATGCGGGTGATGGCATTTGCCTGGTCGGCCGGGGGCGTGAACTGCTCGTGGAATGGTGTGCCAAGGATTAGGCCCGGCGCGATCGCGTTGGCCGTGATACCTCGCGCGGCGACTTCCTTGGCCAGTGCCTTGGTCAGCCCAGTCATTCCCGCTTTGGCCGCGGCATAGGCGCCGGCACCGCCAGAACCGCCAGTAATAGCAGCCATGGACGTGATCAGGATGATCCGGCCACGATGCTCGGTCAGGTACGGGAGACTGGCCCTAACGAGGTAGAAAGCACTCGACAGGTTGACGTCCACGACATCACGCCAGTGCTCGTCGGACATCTCGGCCAACGGCACCCGGCCGAGCAGCCCGCCGGCGTTGGCCACGACGATATCCAGCCGGCCGAGCTGCCGCACTGTTTCCTGTACGGCACGGCCGACAGAGGCCGAGTCGGTCGCGTCCATCGCCGTGACCAGTGCCCGCCTCCCGCGGCTGGTCACGGCCCGCTCGACGCACTCTGCCGGGTGCCGGTGGGAGGTAACCGCGACGTCCGCGCCCGCGCCCGCAAGGGCCACGGCGATTTCCTCGCCGATGCCTATGGCACCGCCAGTGACCAGAGCGACGTTTCCTGACAAGGGCGTCGCATCGTCGGCGGTCCCGTGATTGAGCGCGGTCACGCGAACAGTTCCCTGGCATACCGAAGATCTCCCCGGCAGAGACTGGCCACGTCGGCCGGCTCTTCATATTCCGCTGTCAGGCAGACTGGCCCGCAGTAATTCCTGCGCCGGAGTTCCGCCGCGATACGGGGCCACGACGCGAGCCCTTGGTTGCCGGTCGTGAAGTGCCGCGTCCACTCCGCGGCTTCCGCTTCGGGCCCGTTCGTGCGCTCATAGTAAGCGTTCTTGAGGTTGACCATAGCCAACCGGTCCCACACCACATCCAGGCCAGTCTCGGGATCGATGCCGGCCAGGGCGTCGTGGGCCGCGTCCCAGATGGCGCTGATCCACTGGTCGTCAAGTCCAAACAGCAAGGATCGCAGCGCGAATGCGTCGCTGACGTTGTCGCCGTAGTGTTCTTGAACACCGATCCGGACTCCGTACCTTTCGCAGAGCGGGATCACGCGACTCAGCTGGTCCCGGAGGTCCTCTTCTGATTGAAGATAGGCGCCGCGATTGATCGCACCCATGATTCGGATCATGGAGACACCCGCCGCCGCGCACGCAGCGAATATGGGTTCCTCTAGGCTGCTTGCGATGCTGACCACTTTTAGTCCATGGTCGCCAAACACAGAGACGAGCTCCGCGAGCATTTTTCCTGCATTGTCGGGCGTCACCTGGAATCCAGGGCGTACAGGAACTTCGGCCCCGGTGAACCCGAGTCCTGCCACTAGCTTCGCTAGCTCCTTGATCGACTCCTCTGGCCACGGCTTGGTGAATACGGCGAACTCGAGGGCGGAGTTGCTCATAGGGATATTGCTCCTTGTTCCGATCGGCTAGCTGTTCCGTCACATAGGTTTCCGAGCGACCGATCTGCGATCAGCCCTGGGGTCAGCCACAGAAGGGTAATTCAGCTTCGAGCTGGGTAGAGCAACAGCTCAGGAACGTGAGCCCGGCTCGGCAGCCCCATGACGAACGTGCAGGCGTCGACGACGTCGTCGGGCTGCAAGGCGTTCCGGCGGGCTTCCTCGCTCAGCGGCATCGGACGATGCTCCACGAAAGGAGTGTCTGTCAGGCCCGGATAGATGACAGTCGTGCGGATATTATCTGCGCGGCATTCTTCCATGGTCGCGTGCGCCAGCCCTGCCATTCCGGCCTTGCTCGCCTGGTAAGCGGCGCCAGACTGATCCGGTCGCTTAGCTCCCGAGGAGCTCAGGTATATAACTAGCCCTCCGCCCTGCGCTTTCATCACAGGGACGGCGGCGCTTGTTACGCCGAACGCACCGCTCAGATTGGTCTCTATGATGCACTGCCATGACTCGGCGGTGGCCTCATAGATGGATCGCTTGGGGACGTTCCATCCGGCCGCGTAGACGATGATATCGATTTTTCCGAAGCGCGAAATCGCGGCATTTACAATGTCGCGCCCGGCGTTGCTTTCGCGAACGTCGGATGCCAGGCACACCGTTTTATCCGGCATATCTTCTCTGCCGGCCGCGATCTCGGCTGCCAACTGGCCGAGCAGGTCGCCCCGCCGGGCCGCGAGGACGAGCGCATCGCCGAGTTGCCCGCATCGTAGTGCCAGGGCACGCCCAATACCGCTGCTGGCTCCGACGATGGCGACGACCCGGTCTCCGCCGTCGTCCGCACGCCTGCGATTGGTCATCCGTTACCCCATCTCTCTCTGTTTCGGGACGGCATTATGTGGGCGGACCAGTCGATGCCCGCACCACCAGCTCGGGCTTAAAATCGCGCGCAACGACGGGACCCGCGTCTGCCTCCATATGGAGGCGGCCGACAAGCCGGTCCACGGCGCTCTTTGCCATCAGACGTATGGGCTGGCGTATCGTCGTCAGGCCCGGCTCAACAAGGCCAGCGAGCACGATGTCATCGAACCCGACGATTGACACATCGCTGCCGACCTTCAGTCCCGCTGATCTCACCGCCGCATAGGCGCCGAGCGCATACATGTCGTTGATGGCGACGATGGCCGTGACTGGCTCGGGCCGGCTCAGAAGTTCCACCGCCCCAGCCTTGCCCAGGTCGGCCGCCGTAGAGTCACCGAAATCCGTGGTCCCGTCGCGCTGGGCCTCCCACAGCCAGGCGCGCGGTGGCGCGATGCCGGCCGCAGCCAGTGCGGCACGGTATCCGTCATACCGGTCACTCCGGCTCTCGGTCTCTATCGGACCCGTGAGAAAACCGATCCGCCGGTGCCCCAGGTCGAGCAGATGCTGAGTTGCCATCGCGGAACCGTGCGCGTTATCGACCGTCACGCAATCGACGTTGGCGAAGTCGCCCTCGTGAAAACGCCGGTCGAAGCTGACGATGAACAACCCGTGCCTGGCCAGCGCGGCGAGATGCTCGAGCGAAACAGGCGACGACGCAAAAATTACCGTACGGATCCCTTGCTGATACATGGATTCCGCGTAGGCGCGCTCCCGCTCGTGCGACCGATCGCTACTCCCGACAAGCACGCCGAAATCCAATGGGAAGGCGGCCTCTTCAACTGCTCGTACGAACTCTCCCCAGAACGGGTTGGCTACCGACGGTACGAGAACGCCGATGACGTTGGCATATCCGCGCTTCAGTTGCCTAGCGGCGCCATGCGGCACATAGTTAAGCGCGTCAATCGCCGAGCGAATGCGGTCGGCTGTCTCTTGCGCCATCTTCCCCGAACGATCGTTGAGAGCGTTGGAGACCGTGCTCTGGGATACGCCCGCAAGCCGGGCCACGTCCTTGATCGTGGCCCGCTTCGCCTCCTGCCTGCGCGCGGCTGAGCTAGATCCCAAGATTCGCCCCATATCAATAGAAAATGGCTTATTTGCGCTGCCCGCCTTGGCGGCAACCAGACACGAATCCCGGTATATATCGACATCGTTAGGTGTAACGATACACCATAATTTATCAGCGGGCTGGTTCCCATGTCAAGGAGGGGCACACGAGCCCTCCTGACGACTGACGATGCATTTGCCAAGGTCCGGGGCCTTGTGTGGCAGGCGGTCCTGACGCCCGCCTGCCACACGCTCGGCGAAGTTCCGGTCAGCCCTCGATCGCGGGGTGCGCCGGGTTGACTTGGAAATTGGTTACGTTGTACCTGACGGTGCCGCCGCCCGTGGACACGACCTCGATGCCGTAATCGATCTGGCTTAGCGTCGATGTACTCGCCACTTGCCCGCCCTCGATCAGGTAGTTGAAGAACGACGTCAGGTCGATGGTGCCCGATGGGTACGCCCGGCCGTCGCTCGGGACGAACGCGATGTAGCTGTCGTCGGAGCTGGCGTACAGGTCCCAGCTCAGGCCGCTGATCTTGACGCCCGACGCGAGCAGCGACCCGCCAGGGGTCTGCCCGTGGTTCTGGGTCCAGATCATCACCTCGTTGTGACCTGTACCGAACCCGTTCAGCCAGATGTCATAGGCGAATTCGTAGATGCCGACCCGCGGGCCCTGGCCAGCGTACGAGCTGCTGATGTTCTTGTACCGCGATAGCAGCGGGCTGACCCCCGTCACCCAGTTGATGTAGTCCACGTGGACGTTCGGGTAGGTCTTCACGGCGGTGCTGGTGTCCGCTGGGATCGTGTCATCGACGTACCACGAGCGATGGCTGCAGACGTAGAGGGTCTGGGAGACGTCGTTGCCCGGGGCGTTCCACATATCGTTGTCGTTGATATAGTCGCTGTCGCCAATGTGGATGATACCGGGGCCGCTCCGGGTGCCCCCGGGACCCGAGGTGCTCCACGGTGGGTTGGTGCATGTCGAGCCGTGCGGCGTCGCCGCGGCGGCCGGCAGCGCGGAGCTCAACACCCCCACGCTCAGCGAGGCCAGGGCGATAAGAGACTTTCCGAGCACATGCATGGTTGAGCCCTTCTCAACTCGCGGGATTTTGGAGTCCGGTTTGCGGGATCGGGAACTCCTTGGTGATTACGGGTCAGCTCCGCTAGCTCGAGGCTGGCCAATGCTGGGTGTAACGATGCACAATACAAGTGTAACGATGCACTAATCAAGCGGTCTAGATATCGCGTACCACTAGTCGGGCGGCGCGACCTACCGGCCTGAGGTACGGCTTGAGTAACCAGGTCCTAGGGTGAATGGCGGGCGCATCCGGTTTCTGAATTCGTGCTGTACTTTGGTAGCCCGGGCATAGTACTCGCGAAAGGCTTCAAGTTCGTAATGCCCCGCTATGCGCGCCACCGGCCAATCAGGGTCGCTGCTCGTTAGAGTGAAAAAGCGCTCTTCGCCGAACGTCTTAACCGTGACGCGATCGCCCATCTCACCTTCGACTCGCGATATCTGATGCTCATTGTAGTCGGCATGGAAAAGCTCCTGCTCCAAATCGAGATGCGCATCTGTCAACTGGCTCCATGAATTCGTCGAAGCTATCTCAGAGCCCGTGATATCCAGCACCCGACTATGATCAGTTCGCACCGAGGACACAACCTGGTAATGATGGTTCCAGGCGTAATGCGACAGGGGGAACCCGCCATCGTAGGCCGAGAGCCAGACTACTAGTTCCGCCCCCATCCGGGCAAGGTCGGCCCAGTAATCCGGCCAGCCGATATCATAGCAAATCGCAAGCCCGACACGACCAAAATCTGTGTCCACCACCGTTGGCTCAGAACCCGGGATGACTCGATGGCCCTCGCACTCGTCAATCGTGGGATGCATCTTTGCATAGCATCCGGCCAGCTCGCCTTGGCGATCGATGACCACCGCACAGTTATAGATGCCGTCAGTGCCGGGTGATTGTGACACATAAAGGCCAGCAATTACCCAGATACGATACTGGCGGGCAAGCTTCGCTAGTTCGTCAAATGCCCTACCAGGGATCTGCTCCGGACTCTCCGTATTGGTACGACCGAGGTATCCCTCCGGTAGGCATACCAGATCCGCTCCGCGTTGCCCCGCCGCCTCGACACAGCGCAGCGCTCGTGCCCGGTTCTCATCCGCTTGCGCATCAGCAGGGAAGCCAGAAGTGGTAGCAACATGCACCTTGCGCGGCATGCGTCGTTTCCTCTCAGCTCACGGATATGTATTATTGCAGCGCACCCGCCCGTAGCCCGGACCGTACCCAGCGCTGACCTATGCCGAGGATCACCGCGGCGGGAATAGCGGCAAGCACAACGGTGGCCATGATCGGCCCCCACGAGTTGGAATACACCGTCACAAACTTATAGAGGCCAAGCGTCACCGGCTGAACCGAGCTGCCGCTGTTCAGTGTGAGCCCGAACAGGAAATCTCCCCATGCGCCAAGGAAGCCGAACATGGCGGCCGTCATTATTCCGGGAACGGCGACCGGCGTGACCACGGAAATCATGCACCGAACTTCGCCGCACCCGTCCAGGCGCGCGGCCTCGATGAGTTCGTCAGGCACTGACTCAAGGAACGCTCGCAACAACAGCACCATCAGAGGCACGGCGTACGTCGAGTCGGCAAGAATCAGACCTATATAACTGTTCAGCAGGTGAACATCATCGAAAAGCGAGTAGAACGCTATGGAAAGCGAAATGGAAGGCACCATTTGCGTTACCAGCAGCACCCCAATGACCACCGCAGTGTACCGCAAACGGAATCTTTTGAGCGCGTAAGCGGCCGGAAACCCAACTGCTAGCCCCACGGCTACGGCCGCGCAGGACACGATGAGACTTGTCATGATATCCGACGTCTCCGCGTCGAACGCCTGGGACACATTGCTGAAGACCAGGTGCAGCGGTATGAGGCTGGGCGGGGTAATCAACGGAGTCTGGTCAGATTGGAGCGCAACGCATATTGCCCAGTAAACAGGGAACACAAGTGCGGCTACTACCGCGCACCCGATCACGTTGAGCGATATCTCCCGCGCGACTCTAGTCAGTCTATGCAAGGGACTCTTACGTGGGGCCACTCACGCCTCCATTTGAAGTGAATGTAGCTATTAACGGCCTTGCTGCCGCAGGCTTCTCAGGTATATGAGCGCAAGCGCGAAAGAGATGACGAGGAGCAGATCGGAGATCGCCGCTCCCTGCCCGAAGTTAAAGTTCGTGAAGGCCTGTGTATAGGCCCAAGAAGACAGCAATTGCGTGGCGTTGTTCGGCCCGCCGCCGGTCATGACCCACACGATGTCAAACACTTTGACAGTAGCAATTATGCCTAGCATGATGACGATCAACAAGACCGGTCGCAACAGTGGGAGAGTTATATACCGGAGCTTCTGCAACGGATTAGCCCCATCGACCATAGCCGCCTCGTGCAGGGCTGGATCGATGTCCTGCAGCCCTGAGTACAGGACGATTATATTGAACGGAAGGCCGGCCCATATATTGACCAGGATAATAGCCGTAAGGGCGGTATTGCCCTGGATAAGCCACGGAACTGGGGCTTGTACGAGGTGAGCGTGCTGCAGAATGTCGTTGATGGGCGCATTGCTGCTGCCGAACAGCAGGGAAAAGATTGTCCCGGTCGCAAGCAGCGGTATCAGCCAGGGCACAAGAACGAAGCGACGGAGAAAGCTGGACAGGAAGAACTTCCTGTTCAAGAGTAGCGCTACGGACAGCCCGATCCCAACCTGGCAAACCACGGAGGCTACCGTGAACACGATCGTATTGCGGAGAGCCAGGAGGGTGACCGAATTTGATAGCACCGCCCGATAATTAGCGAACCCAACGAACGGGCCGGAGCCCTTCACCACGGCGGCAAAGTCGAACTGCTGGAAGCTCATGACGATGCCGAACACCAGGGGGTAGGCGAAGAACACCACCGCGTACACCAATACTGGCGCGATGAAGAGGGCGGGAATGAGGATGCGTCGCGCTCGCGGCCAGCGCCTCGCGCCGGTTCGCGGCCCCTCGCCGCCACCGGCATCAGCGCCGGGCCAAGCGAGCGCCGACTGGCCGGCCGACTCCGTGGCCGCGGCGGCCACTGACGCGCGGCCAGTAGTATTACGCATCCTCATCCTGCCTTCTATCTCATGAACTTGCGACCTCAGCCCCTGCATGGGGCGGGCACTCGACTGCCCTGCGGGCAGCCGCCAACTCAGCTGCCGCTCTGTGCCAGCTCGGACTGCACAGTGCCCGCGATGGAGTTGAGCGCCTGTTGGGGCGTGCTCTGCCCGAGTATGGCGGCATCTATGGCGTTGCCGATGGTGTCCGCGATATTGAAGTACGCTGTGCCGACGTATTGCGTCCGCTCGGTACCCCCATTCTGAAGCTCCGTTACGAACGGTTGCATCAGGGCAGGGTCTTCTTGGGGCAGTGCCTGTGACACGGCTGTATTGACGGTGGGTACAAGGCCGCCCACTTGGACAGCAGCCGTCGCGTCCTCCTGTGGGCCCATCACCCACTGCAGGAATGCCAGGGCGGCCTTCTGCTGCGCCGTCGTTCCTGAGTGGGAGATGGCGAATGTCTCACCGCCGGTCGGCACGAGGAGCTTTTGCCCGGCAACTCGCGTGGGTATCTGCGCGACTCCGTAGCTCAGGCCCTTGGTCGCGTTAAAGGACGGGATGTTCCAGGAGCCCTGCAGGTCCATGGCGGCCTTGCCGTTCTGGAAGTACTCGACGTCCTGACTGTTGGTCCACGACACCACGCTCTTGGGCATCGACCCGTCGCTCGCCATCTGCGCGAACACATTCAGGGCGGCGGCGGCTTGCGGTGAGTCGATGTCCTTGGTGGCGTTGGCTCCCGCGTTGCTCCACAGGAACGGCGCGAACGACCAGAAGGCCGTACCGTTCGCCGCGGGCAGCGAAACCACGAACCCGTACACCTTGGGAGTTGTAAGCGCCTTGGCGTCAGCGATCATTTGGGCCCAGGTCGTCGGTGGGCTTAGATGCGCCGCCGCGAATATCTTCTTATTGTAGAAGATTGCGATCGTGTTGGTGTAGGGCGGTATTGCGTATAGCGTGCCCTGGTACAGACCGTCGTGGAGCAGAGACGGGGATACACTCGCCGTGTTGACCGATCCGATCTGCTGCAGCGGCAGCAGAGCGCCGGCCTTGGCGAACTCGGCCACATAGGGGTTGTCGATCATCACCAGGTTTGGCAGGGAGCCGGCGCCCGCCTGGTTCAGCAGGTGCGGCACGTACCCTTGCGCTGGCACGGCACTTCTTTTAATGATCACGTTGGGATGAAGCTTATGGTATTCCGCGAACGCCGCGTTCCAGAAGGTATCCGCCGTCCCCGAGGTATAGTAGTCCTCTTCTGTCAGTGTGATAGTGCCTGAACTGCTATTGCCGCCGGCCGATCCGCTGCTGGCCTGGCTTGAACAGGCTGCGAGCCCGAACCCCGCGAGTACCGCCGCACCTACGGCTATCGGAACCCGCAAGCTCCGTCGGTTCGACGGCCATCTTCTCCGGTTAGATTGCTGATTGAACATCTTCACTCCTCGTCGAGTAACTACATTCGCGTGGCGTATTTGAGTAGATTGTGCCCACCGGAGTTTCTGTTCCGGCTCACACAGTTTCTTTGGGTGCGTCGTTTGGCAGGTACCATCCGACGTCCGAACGACCCGATGAGGGAGCCTCGCGTGCCGTGGGGTTCGGCGCGCACCAACGCACGGCGTTGGCAATCACACGTCGCACGTTCGCATCGTGATAGATGGGGTAGTCCTGGTCCCCTGGTGAGAAGTAGAACACTCGCCCTTTCCCCCTGCGGAAGCAGCAACCGCTCCTGAGCACCTCGCCGCCACTGAACGAGCTGATAAAGACGAGATCGTCTGGCTGCGGTATGTCGAAGTACTCGCCGTACATTTCGTGCTTGGCGATGACAAAGGGGTTTGGCACGCCTTCACATATCGGATGGCCTGGGTTTACCGACCAGACCACTTCCCGGTCGCCCTCATTGCGCCAGCGCAGCGAGCATTCGGTCCCCATCAGCCGCCGGAACAGCTTTGAGTAATGGCCAGAATGCAGGACCAGAAGGCCCATACCCGCTAGGACATGCGCCGCGACTCGCTCTACGACTTCGTCGTCAACGGCGTCGTGCGCGCAATGCCCCCACCATGTCAGGACGTCGGTGGAGTGCAGAACCTCTTCCCGCAGGCCGTGTTCGGGCTCCCCAAGGGTCGCACACCCGACCGTCACGTTGTCGCCCAGGTGAGTACGGATCGCAGCGGCGATCTCAGTATGCATGCCATCCGGGTAGAGTTCCATGGGGATCGGATCTCGCGTTTCGTGAACGAACTCGTTCCAGACGGTGACTTGCAAGGGCCTTGTATCGCCGGCCGGCCGGCCTGCGCGGTCCGAGTTGATAGCGTCGGGAGACATCGAGGTCCCCATTACAATGAGTTCGGAGATGTCATCAGCTGCACCGGTTCCCGGCGCTCGGCGGACTGTATCGCGCCGAGAGCGAGTGCGAGGCTCCCAAGGTTCTCCGCTGCCGCGCTTTCCGGGGTCATTCCTGTTGCCAGTGCTCGCGTGAAGGCATCTAGGGTGCCGGCTCTATCCATCAGTTCGAGGTGCGGCAGTGGAATCCGAGCTGGCGCTGTCCCATGCCGGTATACAGAAACGGCATCACCCTCGGCGCTGCGCAAACCGGATCGGTCACCACGGCTGGTCCACGTCACCGTGCCCTGCTCGAACTCCATCAGCCATTCACCCGCCCAGGCGGTTGGCCGGCCCTGGGATAGCTGGCTGCCACGGTAGCTAACCGTGACATCGTCCCAGAAGTCGATGATGGCGGTGGCCGCTGGCGGGTCGTCGTAGCCGGCCCATGACGGCTTCCACGCACGGCAATCGACCGTTCTCGGCTCGCGGCCAATGATCGCGCGCATGAGGTCGAAGTGATGGATTCCCATATCCAGCAGGAGTGGGTGCGTCCAGTGGAGATGACGGCCCGTGGGTGAGAATCGGTGGAATTCGATGTCGACGTGGAGGAGTTTTCCAAGCTCCTGACCTTCGACCAGGTGCTGGACCGCACGGACGGCGGGGAAGAAGCGATAGTTCTGACTAACCATCAACGTGCGGTTAAGTGCTGCCGCCTCGTCTACAAGCTCCCGTGCTTCCGCCACGGATCCGACGAATGGCTTCTCCACGAGCACGTGCTTCTTGGCGCGGAGTGCGGCGCGCACAACGTCACCATGCTGCGAGCCGTCTGTCGTCACAAGTACCGCATCAATTTTCTGGTCCTTGATAGCGTCCGCGACCGAGGGATAACACTGCTGAGTAGTGACGACACCTATGTCGCATGCCGCTTTCAGTGCTTCTTGGCGTGCGTCGACGCACGCAACGAGCTTCATCTCCGGGACTTCCGGCAATACCTTGGTTGCCCAATCAAGCCCCCATGTTCCCATGCCTACTTGAAGAAGTGCTGGCACCTCTGAACCTTTCTTGTTGCCGTCACGTATGCGGATTTTGGCCAACTGGGTGCTTGCGAGCTCACGCGCAGGCCAATTGTCAGGATTCGCTCCGCTTGTGCGTCGATCGAGAGCGTCTTTAAATGACGTGTCGGGTAAGCCTGGAGGGTTTGTTAGAGAGGTCAAATTCCGCTGGCTCGCCGGAAGGTACCTGCGGCCGTGCGCTTGATCAGCCATGTCTCCACAGGTGATGATCCGGAGGCTCATGCCGGATCATCCGCTCCCTCACTCGCTTCCGGAGCTCTCGGGACGTGTTGACCGCCCCGGCTCTACCCCGCATCGGTGACCTGCGGTGTAGAACGAGCGGTGGTAATTCGTCCTCAAGGTAAACCGATCCCGCAATCGATGTCAAGGCCGGATCTGCCGGATTTTGTGTAACGCTCTACTTGTGCCTGGTAGCGGGTTTGCAAAGGTGTTCGGCCGTGCCTGTGTCCTAGAACTGGGTATTGCGCGTGAAGTCAGTGGATCGTTACACTGCCCCTGCTTGATCATCTTCCTCGCCCCGCCAACAGGGGAGACGGGGATCCGGCCGTGCATCGGTGCCATGGCCGCCGTCCACCAGCCCCCTAGCCCGAGGATCTCACTGCACGCATGCGACAAGAGGAGGCGCAGATCGAACGTAAGACGGCCGACCGACGTGAGGACGCCGGAACG
>Ga0335075_10003560_pt1 | contig 24619 bp, 17 predicted proteins | sample Lox_Sample_24_FD_206723 | JGI IMG/M metagenome (GOLD analysis project Ga0335075, IMG submission 206723) | Soil microbial communities from Loxahatchee National Wildlife Refuge, Florida, United States - Lox_Sample_2.4 | ecosystem: Environmental > Terrestrial > Soil > Wetlands | place: USA...
GGCCCATCGCCGAGGTCGAAACCCGGGGATGGCAATGAGCACGCTGCGCACGACTGTGACGATCGACCGGCTCGTCCTTAGAGGCTTCGAGCCCTACCAGCGGCAGGCGCTTGTCGAGGCGCTTCAGGCAGAGCTGTCGCGAGCACTTAGCGCGCCTTCCGCGCTCACGGGTTTGACCGGCTCGCGACGCATTCCCGTGATGCCGCTCAACACTATGCCGCTTGAGGCCGGCCGTTTCGGAAGCAGGAAGCTCGGCGCTGACCTCGCGAGCCGCATCGCCAAGGGGATCCAGCGATGAGCTACGCTGCCCTTGCGAGAAAGAGTGAACGAGAGCCTGCCGTGAAGCCTAGGGCTTCCGACCGCAAGTCCAGCGCATTGACTATCGGCGAGCGCAACAACTTTTTCGAACAGGAGGCCGACTGCGTCGCTGACGCAGTGATGGCGGGTGGCGCGATCGGCTCGAAGTGGTCGTTCACGAGTATGGGCCTGAATGCGCCGCTGCGCCGCAAAGGCGCCGAGTGCGAGGAGGAAGAGAAAAGGACGCTGCGCCGGAAGCCCGAGGGCGGTGCTCCGGCGCGCCACGTCGGGGAAGCGCCGCCGATCGTGCACGAAGTGCTTAGTTCGACCGGACAGCCGCTCGACGCCGGCTGCCGCGCGTTCTTCGAATCCCGGTTCGGCCGCGACTTCAGCCATGTGCGTGTACATGCCGATTCGCTCGCCGCCAAATCCGCGCGAACGATCGGCGCTCGGGCCTACACAGCTGGCGGTCATATCGCCTTTGCCGCGGGCGAGTTCTCCCCCAGCGCCCCGAGGGGCCGAGGCCTGCTGACGCACGAACTGACCCACGTAGTGCAACAGGAGCGGGCCGGGCGCCGGGATCTGGTGCAGCGTCAGGAGGCGCCGGGCGCCGCATCGAAGGCGCCGCCGACGCGCTACGCCCCCGACCCGAAAGCATGGAACGAGCCTGCGGCCCTGCTCCCCGTGGTTGAATCGGAACTGCCCCACGTCGATTTTACACCGCCCGACGCCGACCACATACGCGCCGGGATCTATCGGATCGTCCCGCAACTAACCAATGGCGAGCCGCCACACGTTTCGTTTTATATCGCCTACAATACGCGGGCAAAGAGATCGGAATTCGCCATAGGTCCGGAGTATCTTGATTTTTTCATAAATCATATGACTCTATACATGATAGCGGCCGGAAATTTCTTCGGACTTACCGGTCAGACGCCCCGTTATCAAGTCGAAAGCGCCAAGGTCATGCATTTGGGATTCAAAGGCGATCTTGGCGGCGCCGTGCGCGCTCTCGGCCGCTCCTGGCTGGCGGCCCTCCAGGATCCCGGCTGGTGGGCGCAGGCCGCGGGGGCGCACGCCGGCCTGGCCGCCCCGGAGGCCGCCGCGGGCGGAGAAGTCGAGGGAGCCGGTGCCGGCCGGGTCCCTCAACCGAAGGCCGCGCCTGGTCCGAAGGGGCAGGTAGGCGCGCCGGTGCCGAAGGCGGCCGCCGAGGGAGGGGAAGGCGCCGGCGCGGTGCCGCCGAGCGCCGAAGCGAAACCTCCGGCGCGGACGCCGCAGCCGACCGCGACGACGCCGGAGACGAGCGGCACGCCCGCCGATTCGTCGCTCGCCGCCGGCGGCAAACCGGCGCAGAACCCGGTGGACACGGCCCGTGCGGGGCTGGAACAGGACCTCGCAGCGGAGCGTTCGACGGTCGCTGCGAAGAAAGCCGGCATGTCCGTCAAGCAATGGGCGCGCAGCCGCGCCGGGGCGACGAAGCGCCTCTACAACCTGCTTGAGCGTCGAGCTGTTCTCGCCCGCATGAAAGTATTCCCGGGCCGCACATACCTAGAGCAGGCAGAGATTCTCGGGGTCAGGGTCGGCAGCAAGCTCACGGCGGCTGCGGAAATCTCGACCAGCGGAACGGGTCGTATCGCCGATATCCTCGAAGTTGATGGTCCCAGCGCGACGCTTGAAGATCTGAAATCCCCGAGCACCCAGTTGAAGAGCATAAAGGGCGGCATGTCCTCTCCCGATGTTGACGTGGAGTTTCGGTCGAGCAGCGAGATCGCAAAGCAGCAGCAGGTCGAACGGCAGGTCGTGGCCGAGGCCAAGCGGACGGGTGGAAAGGTGGTCGTGAAAGGGCGCGACCCGCTCAGCGGCGCGTCTGTAGAAATTGAGCTTGACCCTGACGGGATACGTTCCCGTGTGACCGACTACACGGATATCGGTCACAACTAAACCGCATCGGCTTTCAGACGCCGCCTGACGAATTCGCATGGACAGATAGAGAAAAGGGAAAGAATGCCAACCGGTTCTCCCACTTCCAGACGCCTCGTCGAAGGCGTGGGATCGCGCGAGCCAAGCGGCGCTGTCGAGGACCGGCGAAGCGGCGCCCGCGGCAAAACGGACCGCGCCCGAACAGGCCGGCTGGATTCGCATCGGCGACCCCGACGATGCCTTCGAGATGGAAGCGGACCGCGTCGCCGACGCGGTGTTGCCTGGCGAAACGGCCGGACTTCGATGGTCGTTCTCGCACGTGAACGTCGGCGCGCCGCTCCGGCGCAAGTGCGCCTGCGGCAATCCCGGCGCGCCGCCGGAGCCAATTCGGCGGGGCAGGACGCGATCGAAAAAGCGGTCGAGGCCGAAATTAACGAAAAAGGCCAAAGGACGGAGCAGCCGCGATGATGTTGCGCGCGCGAAGACATCGCTGTTCGCTGTCGGGTAAAATGACCTCTCCCATCTCCCCCCGCCACGTCAAAGGCGGCATCGTCACGCTGAACCCGGACACATCCGTGGTCCAGAGGGTGATCGCGCTGCCGTACAATCCCGACTCCCTGAGCCGCACGCTGCCGATTCAGGCGGTGCGAGGCGGCCAGGACGACGTGCCGATGGACATCTTGCGGCTGCGGGGGCCCCGCGGTCGAGACCATCAAGCTCGAACCCTTGCGACTGATCACGGAGAAGAAGTCCTGATGGCAGCCATCACGCCTGATGAAAGCAAGTGAAAGGAGGGTTGCGATGCAAACGACGAACTGTGGTCCACTTTAGGCGGTATTGTGCCCACTTCCGCCAACCCCCTTTCCCCCCGTCTCCTTAGCGGCGGCATCGTTACGATGGATCCGGATACGTCGGTCGTCCGGGGAGTGATCTCGTTCCAGTACAATCCCGAGACCGTCACCCGGTCGCTGCAGATTCAAGCCGTCGGCGGAACGCAGGAAGGGGGAACAGTTGATGTGCTCCGCCTGCGCGGTCCAGCGATCGAGACCATCAAGGTCGATGTCGAGATGGACGCGACCGACCAGCTCGAGTTTCCGCAAACATATCCGCTCGCGGTGCAGTATGGGCTGCAGCCGCAGCTCGCCCAGCTCGAGATGCTGGTCAATCCGACCGTCGAGACGCTGCTCGCCGACGACGCCATGGCGAGCGCAGGGACGCTGGAGATCCTCCCGCTCGAGCAGCCGCTGACGCTCTTCGTGTGGAGCGCGATGCGCGTGGTCCCGGTTCGGCTCACCGAGTTCAGCATCGCCGAGGAATTCTTCGACCCGAACCTGAACCCGACCCGCGCCAAGGTCAGCCTCGGCATGCGTGTCCTGAACGTGGACGATCTCGGCTTCGACCATCCAGGGGGGCGCATGTTCCTGACGTATCTGACCAACAAGGAGACGATAGCCGGGCGCGTCGCCTCCGCGGCCCTGACCACGCTCGGGCTGGGGAGCTGAGCCGATGCAATACCCGCTACAGGCGATGGTCCAGCTCGGCGTCATTCCGCCGGTCACGTTCCCGACGGACAGCCGCTACTACGCCTTCGGCGTGCAGCAGTACCCGCCGCCCGGCGGCGGCCCCTCGATTCCCTATCTGCAGCGCCGGATCGTGCCGAAGCCGGGCGCGCCCAACTACGCGACGGTGAACCGGTACGTCGTTCGACAGGGCGACCGGCTGGACCGCATCGCGGCCGCGTACCTGGGCGACCCGCTGCTCGCCTGGCTGATCTGCGACGCCAACGGCGCCATCAGGCCCCACGACCTCGTGGCCAAGCCGGGCGCGGCGCTCTCGATCACGACGCCGCAGGGCGTTCCGGGAGGAACCATTGCTCAGTAGCGTGCAACTGACGCTGATGATGGGGCCGGTGATCGCGGAGCCGGTGCCCTCGAGCGTGATCCAAGCGCTCGTCGACGTGGAGGTGGAAGTCCACGACCTCGAGCCGAGCGGGTTCAAGCTCACGTTCAGCATCGACAAGCAGTCGCCGCTGCAGCTGCTGTTCCTGCTCACCGGCGGCCTGCCGCTCCTGTTCATGCGCTGCATTCTCGTCGCGACCGTCAATGGGACGGCCAACGTGCTAATCGACGGCGTGGTCACGCAGAACGAGATCGCCCCCGGAGACAACGGGTCGAACTCCACGCTCAGCCTGTTCGGCCGCGACCTGACGGCGCTGATGGATCAGGTGAACTGGAGCGGCTTCCCGTTCCCCGCCTGCGCGCGCGAGGCGCAGGTGGCGCTGCTCTTGGCCAAGTACGCCTTCTACGGCCTGCTGCCGCTGGTCGTCCCGACGATCCTGTTCGACGTCCAGCTGCCCATCGACCAGTACGCGGTCCAGCAGGGCAGCGACCTCGCGTACATCCGTCAGATCGCCGAGGAAGTCGGCTACGTGTTCTACATCGCCGCAGGGCCCGTCCCGGGGACCAGCACCGCCTACTGGGGACCGCAGGTGAAGGTCGGCCCCGTCCAGCCGGCGCTCAACATCGACATGGACGCCTACACCAACGTCGAGTCGATGCATTTCAAGTACGATCAGGAGAAGAGCAAGATCCCACTCATCTACACCTACGTGGAGGAGCTCGGGATCAGCCTGCCGATCCCGATTCCGCCGGTCAACCCGCTGACGCCGCCGCTCGGCGCGATCCCGCCCATTCCGACCAACCTGCTGCCGCCCGACCTGGTGTCGTTCCGCGACGATCTGTCGAAGGTCACGGTGGCGCAGGCGATCATGACCGGTTTCGCCGCCGGCGCCGACAGCTCCGAGGCCGTCTCCTGCGACGGTTCGCTCGACGTCACGCGCTACGGCGGGCTTCTCCGGGCGCGCCAGCTCGTGGGGGTGCGCGGCGCCGGCTACTGCTTCGACGGCCTCTACTACGTCAAGAGCGTGACCCACCGCATCAAGCGCGGCGAATACAAGCAGAGCTTCACCCTGACGAGAAACGGCTTCGTGTCCACGGTCCCGACGGTGAGCCCATGACAGTCGCAAAGCCCCCAGCGTCGCAATCGACGCCGAAGCGTTACTACGGCAAGTACAAAGGCACCGTCCTCGTGAACGTCGATCCGCTGCAGATCGGTCGCATCATCGCGCAGGTCGCGGACGTTTTGGGCGCGACCCCGTCCACGTGGGCCTTGCCTTGCGTCCCGGCGGCGGGCATCGCGGCGGGCTGCTTCGTTGTCCCCCCTCTGGGCTCGCAGGTCTGGATGGAGTTCGAGCAGGGCGACCCGAGCAAGCCGATCTGGACCGGCGGATTCTGGGGAACCGTCGCCGAGGTGCCGGCGCTCGCGATCGCCCCGCCGCCGGTCCCCGCCGGGCAGAACATCGTGCTGCAAACCACCGGCCAGAGCTCCGTCATCCTGAGCGACACGCTCCCCGCCCCCTTCGTCGGCGGCGTCACGCTCAAGAGCCTCGGAGGGCCGATGCTCGTCGTCAACGACACGGGCATCTACATGACCTGCGGGCCGGGGATGGCGACCATCATGCTGACCGGGAACACGGTGGCGATCAACGAAACGGCGCTGGTCGTGACCGGCCCTTGACCGAAAGCGGGAAGCCGCCTGGCCCGTCGCGGGGCGCGCTACCGCGGGGCCGCGAAGTGGAGGAGACGATGCCGGGACCGATCCTGCATGTGGGCGCCGTCGTGACCTGCGCGCACGGCGGCATGGCCGTCCCCACCGCGCCCAGTCCCTCGGTGCTCGTGTCGGGCATGCCGATCGCGACCATCGCGGCACCATACTCGATTGCAGGCTGCGCCTTCGCGCCGCCGGCCGGGAATGGACCGTGCGTGACCGGCCAGTGGATCGTCGGCGCGCTGCAGGTGACCTCGAACGGCCAGCCGGTCGCGATCCTGAGCGGCGTGTCGACGTGCGTACCGACCGCGACCCCGATGGTCCCGGTGTCGGCCCAGACCCTCGTGGTCGCAACGTGAGGCGCGGGGGCGAGCCATGAACGTCAGCTTTCCGTTTCAGTTCGACGGAACCGGGGGAACCGCCGACCCGCAGACGGACTATCTGAACCAGCTCATCGAGCAGGTGCTCTTCACCTCGCCGGGCGAGCGCGTGAACCGGCCCGATTTCGGAAGCGGCGTCCTCCAGCTGGTGTTCGCCAACACGAGCCCCGAGATCGCCGCGGCGACCCAGTTTAGCGTGCAGGGCGCGCTGCAGAAGTGGCTCAGCGGCCAGATCAAGGTCCTGTCCGTGGCGGTCACGTCCCTCGATTCGACGCTCACCGTAACCGTGACCTACGCGCCGCTGAGCACCGGCGTGTCGCAGGTGCAAACGTTCGTCTACGGAGGCGGCGGATGATCTACAGCTGCTGCAACGAGAACCGCAAGGCCGCGGTCCTCGGCAATCCGGGGATCAACGGAATCGACTATCTGGAAGTCGTCGACGGTCCGACCGCCCCCGCGGGAAGCCCGCGCCAGCGCACGCTGCTGATCACCTGCGTCAATCCCCTCGGCGGCGCGGCCGCCGCCGTCGGACCCGACAACATCCTCATCACCGGGGGCGAGAGCGTCACCTCGATCGGCGTTGTCTGGGTCACGCCCGCCGCGCCTCCGCCGCCGCTCGCCGTGGGCGCGGAGATCCCTTATTTTTCCGATCTGCCGAACAAGGACAGGGTCCTCGTCGTCCGCCTCGACAGGTACGGGGACTTCTCGCCGTACACGCTGCAACTCGTGAACGACGCCGTGGCCGCAGCGCAGGGCGTCTTCCCGGTGACCGAAGCGTTGAGCGGCTTCGACCCTCAACTCGCCTCGGTGACCTTCTCGTTCAAGGTCGAGTGCGGCCCCGACTTCGACTGCCAGCCCGCCGCTGCCGTCTGTCCGCCGCGACTGCCGGCGCCGCCGCCGATCAATTACCTGGCGAAGGACTACACGACGTTCCGGCAGATCATGCTGGACCGGATGAACCAGTTGCTGCCGTCGTGGGGAGCGACGAGCGAGGCCGACATCGGCGTCATGCTGGCCGAGACCGTGTCGTACGCCTGCGATCAGCTCAGCTACCGCCAGGACGCGGTGACGACCGAAGCCTATCTGAACACCGCGCGCAGCCGCATCTCGTTGCGCCGCCACGCGCGCCTCGTGGATTACTTCGTCTGCGAAGGCGTCAACGCGCGCGCCTGGGTTCAGGTCGCCGTCTCAGCGCAGACTTCCCTGCCGCCCAGCGGCGTGCGGTTCTACACGACCATGCCCGGAATGCCGGCGTCGCTCGCGCCGGGATCGAACAACGAGCAGGCTGCGCTTGACGCCGGCGTCGTCGTTTTCGAGCCGATGCAGGAGGCGGAACTCTACCCCCTGCACAACATGATGCGCTTCTACACCTGGGGCGACACGGACTGCTGCCTGCCCCGCGCCGCTACCGAAGCGACCCTGAAGGGAAGCTTCCCCGACTTGGCCGTCGGCGACGTGCTGGTGTTCCAGGAGGTCCTCGGTCCGGGAACTGGCGCGCCGGGCGACGCCGACCTCCGTCATCGCTGCGCGGTGCGCCTGTCCGCGGTCGCCACGACGGACGTAGCCGGCGACCCGCTCGTCGATCCGCTGTTCGACGTGAACGGCAATACGATCGCGCCGCCGAAGCCGGGGCAGCCCGCGCAGCAGCCGCAAAAGGTGACCGAGATTCGCTGGTCGACCGACGACGCGCTGCCGTTTCCCGTTTGCGTCTCGGCCACGATCACCGGCGCCGACGACAAGCAGACGTTGCTGAACGACGTCAGCGTCGCGCTGGGCAACGTGGTGCTCGCCGACCACGGACTGACGATGCCGGTCGTCTCCCTCGGCGCGGTCCCGGCGCCCAGCCGGTTCTACGCGCCGAGCCCAGGCGCGGACCGCTGCACGGAGCAGGCCCCGACGCCGCTCCCCGTTCATTTCAATCCGAAGCTCGAAGACAGCCCGCTGACCTGGGCGGTCCCGCAACCGCTGGCCGGCAGTCCATCGACGCCGAACCCTGTTCCCCTGTCTGCCATGGCGCCAGTCGCGCTTGCCGACGGGCAGGGGTTCGTGAGCCTGCAGGTCTCGCCCGACGATCCGTCCGCGTGGCCGCCGTTCTTCGGCGTTCAGGCGAACACGAACGCGTCGAGCGGCACGGAGTTCGACCTCTCGGTCGTGTTCGCGCCGCCAGGCGGCGCTGCGGGGATGAGCGGCCCCGTCGTTCTCGAACGTTTCACCGGCCTGACCCTGACGCCCGCAGCGGCGAACTACGCGGGCGCGGCGCTCGCCGGCTCGCAGTTCGTTCACGTCGCCCCCGGCTTCACGCCGACGACCCCGGTCCCCGCACATTTTCCGACGGCCCCGACGCCACTGCCGCCCTCCGGCCCCCTTGACCTCAAGGACGCCGGTGGCGCGACCTACCTGGTCCTGCAGGCGACGAACCCACGCGGCTGGCCGCCGTCGTTCAGCGTGGTGTCGCAACAGCAGATCGCGCAGCCGGAAACCTTCAACCTGCTCCTGCTTTACACGCCTTCGTCGGCAATCGGCGTGCAGGCGCCGGTGATCGTCGAGCAGTTCCAGTCGCTCGATCTATCCACGATCGGCGCCGCCACCAGCCAGGCGTCCGACCTGATCTCGGTCGAGACCTTCGAGGGCGAGCCCAACCCGAGTCTCTCCGCCGTCGACCTGATGAGCTACGGCGCTGACCAGGCGGTTCCCGCCGTCGAGGTCAAGAGCAATACGCCGGGCGCGAGCAATCCGAGCGTCAAATGGAACCCCGAGACCGATCTGCTCGGCTCCGGACCCGACGACACGCAGTTCGTGGTCGAGATCGACACCGACGGAACGGCGTCGCTACGCTTCGGCGACGGGACCAACGGCAAGAAGCCTACGGCGGGCGACGTCTTCACCGCGTGCTACCGGATCGGCAACGGAACCGCCGGCAACGTCGGCGTGAATTGCCTCGTCAATTGCGCGGCGCCGGTCGCGGCCAAGGCCACGATCATCTCCTGCACCAACCCCTTGCCGGCCGCCGGCGGCGTCGATCCGGAGACGGCCGCCCAGATGGTTCGACGCGCGCCGCAGGCGTTCATGACGCAGAAACGCGCAATCACGATGCAGGACTACGTGAACGCCGTCGAGACCGACTCGCGGGTCGAGGACGCGGCGGCGACGCCGCGCTGGACCGGAGCCTGGTACACGATCTTCATCGCCGCGGAGCCGCAGGCGAACGCGCCGATGACCAAGGCGTTGCGGCGCAGTCTGACGGCGACGGCGAACCAGTATCGGCTCGCCGGTCAGGCGGTCTACGTCGAGCCGCCGCAATACGTCCCTCTGACGGTGTCGCTCAGCGTCTGCGTCGATCCGGACTCGTTCGCTCTCGATGTCGAGCGGAGCCTGCTGCAGGCGCTGGGCAGCGGCATCCTGCCGACCGGGGCGCCGGCGTTCTTCGCGCCGTGCAACTTCAAGCTCGGCCAACCGGTCTACCTCAGCCGCGTCTACACCGCCGCGCGGGCCGTTCCCGGGGTGACGCGGGTCACCGCAACCGTGTTCGAGCCGCAGGGCCAGAGCACTCCTGCGTATCTCGACCAGGGCTTCATCCCGATGGGCGCATTCCAGGTGGCCCGTCTAGACAACGACCCGAGCCTGCCGGGCAACGGCCGGCTCACCCTGGCGATGCACGGCCGAAGGTGACGCCATGGCCTGCGGCTGCACCGGAACCTGCACCTGCGGCTGCTGCGCCGGGACGACCGTCGTCACGCCGGTTGCGGAATCCAACGCCCCCGGGCTTCCCGCGATCTCCTATCGCACCGGCGTCTGGGCCACTTTCAGGGAGTCGATGCTGGCGCGGCTGTCCAGCTCGGACTATCCGGCGCTAGCCGGCCTCACGACCCGCGCCTCCGACGATTTCAGCATCGCGCTCATCGACGCCAGCGCCGTCGCGCTCGACATCCTCACGTTCTATCAGGAGCGGCTCGCCAACGAGAGCTACCTGCGCACGGCGACCCAGCTCTATTCGCTGACGCAACTCGGCCAGCTGATCGGCTACCAGCCGTCGCCCGGCGTGTCCGCGTCCGTGTACCTCGCGTTCACCCTGTCGGCGACGCCCGGGCTGCCGCCCAACCCCTCGGCTCCGGCGGTCTCCATCCCCGCCGGGACGACGGCTCAGAGCGTTCCCGCTCAAGGCCAGACGCCGCAGGCGTTCCAGACCTCGGAGGCCATACTCGCCAAGCCGGACTGGAACGCGCTCGCCGTGCAGACCGGCAATCCGTGGGCGCCAGCCGAGGGCGACACCTCTGTCTACCTCCAGGGAACCTCCACGCAGCTCAATCCCGGCGACACGATCTTGATCGTGGGCTCCGAGCGCGCAGGCGATCCTGTCGCGGGGACGTCGAGCGATCCGACGAACATGAACTGGGACGTCTGCGCCGTCACCTCGGTCACACCCGACGCCTCGAACCAGCGGACCCTCGTGACGTGGTCGTCGCCGGGGCTGACGGGCAACGGCGTCGGGCCGGCGCAGGCGAATCCTCTCGTGTACGCGTTCCGACAGCGCGCCGCGTTGTTCGGCTACAACGCCATCAAGCCGATCATGCTAGCGAAGCACACCTACGATCAGCTCGTGGCGGCCGCACTGCTGAACGCGAACAAGGACGACTGGAGCTTCGGCGGCGACGACGCCACCGGTGAGACCCTCGCCGAGGAAGGCTTGGTCGACCTCGACAACGTCTACAGCAAGGTCACGGCCGGCGGCTCCACGAGCCTGCCGAACGCCTGGATCGCGCTGAACTACCCGCCGCCCTCGAGCGCGGTCTCGGGCGACGTGACCCCGAACCTGTTTGCGATCGAGTCCGTTTCGACGATCAGCCGCTCCGACTACGGCCTAAGCGGAAAGATCACGCGCGTCGCGACCGATTCCAGCTCGGCCACCGCGCCCTGGCTGGCCGCCGACTACCAGTACACGCGCTCGGTGGCGGCGCTGGCGCAGAGCGAGCTCTTGCCCACGGCCGAGCAGCCGCTCGACCACCCGCTCTACGGCAGCGTGATCGATCTCGAGACGCTGCGCGACGACCTTCCGGCGATTCAGGCCGTCGCCGTCAAAGGCGGCAACCCGATCCTTATCGTCAATCGGGGCGTAAGCCTGACGTTCGACCCGTACGATTCCAGCGGCTCCGTCACGCTCGCAGGCGGCGCCGCGTTGACGCTGCTGCAGCCGCCGCCGACGCAGTTCAACACCGATGGAAGCATTCCGGACTGGTCGACGCTTACGAGCCCCGTCGGGATGGTCGTGCTGGACCCGAGCGGCCGGCCCGGCGTCGTCCAGGCGGCGCCGTCGAACTTCACGCTGGCGCCGGCCCCCGGCAACGCGCCCGTCGTGCAGGAGGTCGGTCTCGTCTTCAGCGTCGGCCAGGTCGCCGCCACGGCGAGCGCTCCGGCTCGCACCCGCATCGTCGTGTCGCCCCCTCTCCAGAACTGCTACGATCGCGTCTCGACGACGGTGAACGCCAACGTCGGCCCGGCGACCGCGGGCAGCGCGGTCAGCGAGCTGCTGGGCAACGGCGCCGCCGCGACTCCCAATCAAACCTTCAAGCTGAAGCAGTCGCCCCTGACCTACACGCAGGCGCCGACAAGCTCCGGCAGCGCCAGCTCGCTGCAGGTTCAGGTGAACGGCGCGGCCTGGACACTCGCGCCCACGCTCTACAAGCAGCCGCCGACGGCGCAAGTCTTCACGGTGACGAACCTGCCGGGAGGAGGGGCGCAGGTCACTTTCGGCGACGGCGTCGAAGGATCGACCGTGCCGACGGGCCAGAACAACATCATCGCCAACTATCGCGTGGGCCTCGGATTGGCCGGCAACGTCCGCGCCGGATCGATCACCACTCCGGTCGATCGTCCGGTCGGCGTCAGCGGCGTAACCAATCCGATGCCGGCGACCAGCGGCCAGGATCCGCAGACGGTCGCAGGCGCCAAGGCCAACGCCCCGCTCTCGGTGATGACGCTGGGGCGCGCCGTCTCCATCACCGACTACGAGATCTTCGCGACCACCTTCCCGGGAATCGCCAAGGCGACGGCGCTCTGGATCCCGAACGGCTACTATCGCGGCGTGTTCGTCACCGTCGCGTCGTCGAGCGGCGCGGCGCTGACGCCCCCCAATCTCACCCTCGCCAACCTGCAGGCCGCGCTGACGTCTTACGGCAATCCAGCCGTGGCGCTGCGGATCGCGAGCTTCTGGGAGACTCTGTTCGGCTTCGACGCCGACGTCGCCTACGATCCGGCGTACAACGTCGACGCCGTGAACGCCGCCGTCATGGCGGCGCTCAACGGCGCCTACGGCTTCGCCAGCCGGAGCTTCGGGCAGGGCGTCTCCGGCGACGAACTCGCCGCGCTGATCCAGGGCGTCGCCGGCGTCGTCGGCGTCAACGTCACCCACGTGAAGGTGGTGGCGACGAGCTCGGCCGGCGACCTCGGCTCGGCCGGCTATTCGGTTGCCAACTGGCAGGCCTGGATCCAGGGGATCAAGCGCCTCAAGCGGCCGCGCTCCGGGTCGCCCTCGGCGCTCTGCCCCTACGTTCCCGAGCCACGCCTCAAGACCTTGCCCGATCCGGCGGAAATCCTGGTCATCAGTCCCAATCCCTCCGACGTCACGCTGGCGGCGATGTCATGAGCTTCAGCCTCTTTCAGCTCCTACCGGCCATATACCGCCTGCGCGACGGACAGATCGCCGCGACGATGCAACTGCTCACTTCCGCCGAGCAGTCGCAACTCGCCGCGCTGCAGGCGTCCGCGACGCCGCTTACCGCCGACCAGCAGGCGCTGCTGGCCTCGCTGACCGCCAAGGCGACGCGCGGCCCGCTCGAATCGCTGCTGATGGTGATCGACGAGCAACTCGGCTGCTTCGCAGCGGACCTAGACCAGCTCTACGACGACCTGTTCATCGAGACCTGCGCGTCGTGGGTTATCCCCTACATCGGCGACCTGATCGGCTACCAGCAGATCCACGGGGTCGCGCCAACGGTCGACGATCCGCGCTCGGAGGTCGCCAATACGATCGGGTTGCGCAGACGCAAGGGCACGATCCTCGTCATCGAGCAGCTCGCGCGCGACGTCACCGGCTGGGGCGCGCACGCGGTCGAGTTCTTCCTCACGCTCGCCTGCACGCAGTACGTGAAGTGCGTGCGTCCCGGCACCCATTACGCGCCGGACGTCCGCGGCTGGAAGACGCGCGCGTTTCGCGACAGCGCCTTCAGCGCGATGAGCCGCAAGGTCGACGTGCGCAATCCGGTCTCGCCCGGCGTGCCGCGCTACAACCTGCCCAACATCGGCGTCTTCCTGTGGTCGCTGCAGGCGTACAGCACGACAGCGGTCGCGCTCAACCCGGTCGCGCCCGACACGAAGCCGAACTGCTACCGCTTCAGCCTGCTCGGCTGCGACATGCCGCTCTTCCATGCCGCAGTCGACCAGGGCGAGCAGATCGCGGCGGCCGCGACCGAGGCGAACGTCCCGGACTTTCTGACGCGACACGAGCTTTGCGCCGATCTGAGGAAGGGCGGCGGGGCGAGCTACTACGGCGCCGGGTCGAGCCTGTCGCTCACTCTGAACGGCGTGCTGCTCAACCCGTATCAGATCCAGACCGCCGACCTCTCCGGCGCGGACGGCGCGTGGAGCAACGTCCCCGTCAGCGGCGGCTACGTCGCGGCCGTCGACCCCGAGCTCGGGCGCATCGCGCTTGTTCCGCCGCCCGGCGGGATCAAGACGCTCGTCGCGTCTTATCGTTACGGATTCAACGGCGCGATCGGCGGCGGCGAATACGAGCGCGAAGACAGTCTCGTGGTCACCGCCGCGGGCGCAGTCTTTCCCTACCCGGACACCGACACTGCGCCGCGCTACACGGACATCCAAATGGCCTTCGATTTCGTCGCGGGGCAGGCCGCGACGCTGGGCAAGACCGCGTTGGAGATCTCGGCCAGCGGGGAGATCGACGCGCCGGCCGGGCCGCTCGCGATCGACGTGCCCGGCGGCGCGACGGTGGAGATCCGCGCGCGCGACGGGGCGCGACCGCTGCTGAAACTCGACGGCGAGATCCGGGCGCTCGGAGGCGCGAACAGCACGCTGATCTTCAACGGGCTGCTCGTCGCCGCGGCGGCGCCGATGGTCCCCGGCGCTCCCGGCTCGAGCGCGCTGATCGTGCTGCCCGACAAACTTCAGGACGGCTCGACGAACGAGCTCGCGCTGCAGCTTACGCACTGCACCCTGACGCCCGGGTGGGCGCTGACGCCCTACGGCGAGCCGCTCCAGAAGGACGCAGTGACGCTGGTGGCGCAGACGAGCAGCGCTGCGATCACGGTCCAGTCGTCGATCCTCGGCCCGATCCGCGCGCCGGAACGGGTCGCGGTGACGCTCGCCGACAGCATTCTCGACGCCACGGCTGCGGACGGCGTCGCCTACGCGGATCCTGACGGGGAGAGCGGCGGGGGCGCGCTGACGCTGAACGGCTGCACCGTGGTCGGCAAGGTGCACGCGAAAGAACTCGCACTGGTGTCCGACAGCATCATCTGGGCCGAGGCGTCCGCGGGCTGGCCGTCGGGCCTCATGGCCGATCGCGCCCAGGCCGGCTGCGTCCGCTTCAGCTTCCTTCCGGTCAACGCGATCACGCCTCGCCGCTTCAAGTGCGTCGAGCGCGCGCTGGCGGGGCCCGCGCCGGTGTTCCTCTCGTTCCGGTACGGGCGACCCGGCTACCTGAAGATGCTCGCCTCGACCGACCCGTCGGTGCGCGAAGGCGCTGACGACGCCGGCGAGATGGGCGCCTTCCACTTTCTCCTCGCCCCGCTTCGCGAGCGCGACCTAGCCATCCGGCTGGAGGAATACACCCCGGTCGGCCTCAGTCCCGCGCTGATCTATCAAACCTGAGCACGCCCGACGGCGCCTATCTGAAGGAACGACCCATGAGCCTCGACCTCAGCCGGCTCACCTTCGATCGGATCAACGACTTTGCGGACGTCGTCAGCGAGCAGGGCCGCCCGCAGACCGACGCGGACTGGAACGAGTGGGTCGCGGAGCGATCGCGGCGCGAGCGCGCCGAGACCCTTGACCTGCTCGGTCACGCGACCTACCCGGCGACGACGCCGAACGCGTTCAATGTCCAGGCGATCAACACGGGCGGGACCAACAACATCCTCATCGGCTTCGGCCGGATGTACGTGGACGGCATCCTGGTCGAGAACCACGGCCCGATCGGGGCCGGAACGCCTTGGGATTCGGCGCTCGCCGAATTGTCCAACACGCCGCAACCGCAGCCTTCGACCGCGCAGCCGCTCGATGCGACGAACTCGATCCTGTTCACCCAGCAACCGTACAATCCGGGCGCGGCGGTGCCGCCCGGCCCGGGCCAGTACGTGGCCTTTCTCGACGTCTGGCAGCGGCCGGTCACCTCCACCGAAGCCCCTTCGCTGGTCGACGTCGCGATTGGCGTGGAAACGACTGGACGCATCCAGACGGCGTGGCGGGTCAGCCTCCTGCCGATGCCCGTCGTGACGGTCGCCGGAAGCGTAACCTCCGGCGCATTCACTCCGGGCGAGACCGTGACCCAGGCCGGCGGCGCGACCGCGATCCTGATCGGGCCGGTCCCCGCCAACGGCCCGATGATCCTGAGCCAGGTGACCGGAACGCCCACCGCCGCCGGGGTGTGGTCGGACAGCGCCGGAGCCCAGTTCACCCCGTCGTCCGGCGCGTCCTCGGCGGTCTGCTCGTTCATCGACGGCTCGGTCGCGCCCGGCTCGGCCGCTTTCCAGTCCGGCGAGACCGTCGTGCAGTCGGGCAGCGGCGCATCCGCGGCTCTCGTCGCGACCGTCCCGGCTGCGGGGCCGATGATCGTCGGCCCGGTTTCCGGCTCGCCCGCGCCACTCGGCGTTTGGACCGGCCAGTCGAGCAACGCCGTCTTCCAGCCTGCCGCGCTTCCCTCGGCAGCCCCCGCCGCCAGCATCGACGGGACGATCGCGCTCGGCGATTTCCTGCCCGGCGAGTTGGTCGTGCAGCAGACGTCGAACGCGTCGGCGACCGTGATCGGCGGCGTTCCGGCTGCCGGGCCCATGCTGGTCTACGCCGTCACGGGGGCTCCCGTGGCGACCGGCGAAAACTGGGTCGGCCAGACGAGCGGCGCGCAATTCAGCCCGACGGCGGCGCCCGCGCCCGTCGTCTGGGGCTGCCCCACGGCGGACTCTGCGCTTCCCTGGCCCGGAAGCTCCGGCAGGCTGTCGACCCAGCCCTACCCGAACACGCCGTCGGGGCCGTGCTGCATGACCACCGGCGCCGGCTATACGGGCCCGGAGAACCAGTTCTATCGCGTCGAGATCCACACGCCCGGCGGGGCGAGCGGGGCGAACGCGACCTTCAAGTGGTCGCGCGAGAACGCCTCGGTGCGGACCACGGTCGCGGCCATCGCCGCGGCGAAGAACGCGCTCGGCGCCCCGGCGAGCGCGCTTATAGTGCAGAGCCTCGGGCGCGATCAGGTGCTGGGTTTCGCCGCCGGCGACTGGATAGAGATCACCGACGCGACGCACGACGACAATTGCATGCCCGGCGAGCTGTACAAGATCGACTCCGTCGACGCGCCGACGACGTCGATCATCCTGACCACGCCGCTATCCGCCAACTTCTCCGCCGCCACGCTGGCCGCCAACGCTTACACCCGCATCGTGCGATGGGACCAGTCCGGGCAGGTCTACAAGGTCTCCGGCGCGAAGCTGACGCCGTACTACGACCTCGACGCGCCGTCCTCGTCCGCAACCAATGCGCCGCCCGACGGCTGCGGCGGCATCCCCGTGCCGTCCGACGGCTCGCAGATCGTGCTGGAAAACGGCGTGGCCATCGCGTTCGGCCTCGCGCTGAAGAATGGCGGCTTCCAGGGGATGGACTACTGGAACTTCACCGCGCGAACCGCGGACGGATCGATCGGGCCGCTCGTGAACGCGCCGCCGCGGGGCGTCGCGCACCACTACACGAAGCTCGGGATTGTCACCTTCACCTCGACCGGCGCCCCGACCTCGAACGATTGCCGAAACCCGGTGACGACGCCGGCCGCGGGCGAATGCGGCTGCTGCTGCAGTTGCACGGTCGGCGAAGGCGGCAAGTACGGCAAGATCCAGCAGGCCGTCGATTCGCTTCCGCACGGCGGCGAGATCTGCGTCCTGCCCGGAACCTACTACGAGTACGTGACGATCCGGGGAAAGCGCGGCGTCGTCATCCGCGGATGCGGAGAGCGAACCATCGTCTCGTCCCCGCTGCTGCAGCCGGGCGCAGGCGCAGGCGGCGCCGCGGCGAGCGGCACGCCCGCGGTCTTCACCATCGCCGGAAGCGAGGACATCGTCATCGAAGCCTTGCGTATCAACGCCGCCGAAGGGGATGTCGGCGTCCTGATGGATCGCACCGCCGTCTATGGCGAAGGGTCGCTGAACGCCCCCGACCGGCGCCTCAGGCTGGTCGATCTCGAAATGTCCGCCTCCACCCGCCCGGCCATCGTCGCGCGCCAGGTGTCCGGGCTGTCCGTCCGCGAGAGCCGCATTGCGATGGCGTCGGTCGCAAGCCTCTACCCCGCGGTCTACCTTGCAGGCGAGGACATCCGCTTCGAGCGCAATGAGGTTCGGACAGCCTCGGACGATCTCGGGGTCATCGTCGTGACGAGGCAGCCCAGCGAGAAAGTTTATAAGGCCGCGCCCGCGGCGCCCGCGGCGGAGCAGGAAATGGCGATCGGCGGAGTCCAGATCGGCGGACCTTCCCGCGACGTCTGGATCGTCGAGAACCGGATCGAGGGGGGAAGCCGCAACGGCGTCACGCTCGGCAACATCATCTCTCTCGATCAGCAAGGCAACGACACCGGGACGTACCTCGGCGTCATGGTCGAGGCGGAGGACTTGTGCGGCTCGGGGGCCACGGTCGCCCTTCCCGGCACGACGGGGAGCGGATCGACCGTTACGACCTACGCGGCCGGCGGCCTGATCCGCAATCTGGCGATCCTGCGCAACAGCATCAGCAGGACCGGCATGTGCGGCATCGGCCCGGTCGGTTTTTTCAATCTCAACGCGACGAGCGAGATCGTCTCGCTCGTGAACGTGCTGATCGCCGAGAACATCGTCGCCGACACCCTGACAAGAGAGGTCACGCTCGCAGCCGAGGGCGCGTCGTCGTTCGGCTACGGCGCCATCGATCTTCCGGACGTCCAGAACCTGATCATCCGGGACAACATCGTTACTGACTACGGCGTCTCGCCCGGCGCCGAGGTCTGCGGCGTCTACGTCCATCACGGCGAGGGAATCGACATCTCGCGCAACCAGATTCGCGAATCGCGCGACCTGACCGGTTTCGGCGACGCGAAGTGGACGAGCTACGGCGGAAAGCGGGCGGGGATCTACATCGAATTCGCTACGCCCCCCACCCTCGACGTCTCGCCGGCCTCCGTCTGGAACCAGGCGGTGGGCGAAGTGTACAAGACCGATGCGAGTGACACGTTCCGATATCAGGCGCCGGGCTACGCGCCGGGCTTCAGCGCGCTGCGCATCGAAAGTAACACGGTCCGAGTCGCGTTCGGTCTCGCGCTCTACGCTCTCGGGACCGGCCCGTTTTCCATACTCGGAAACCATTTCAGCACCGGCGGGGTCGCCTCGCTCGACTCCCAGACCCTGTCGACATACGACGTCAAGTCGCCCAACGTCGCCGAGGCCGGCACGCTGGGCGCGCTCACGGTATCCATCCTGAACCTCGGCCTGGCCGTCGAGGCGTTCGATCTCCTAAGCTTCGGTGCCCTGCTCGACGTGGCCGCGTTTCCGGCCACGCCGGCCAGCAGCGTCGCCGTCACCAACGGGACGGTATTGTTCTCCAACAACATCTGTCAGCTGATGGCCCAGCTGAATTCGGTCCGCGGCGTCTCGTCGGTCGGCGTCCTCACGCTCGATAACCTGCTGTTCGCCAACAATCAGCTCTGGATGAACGGCCCGGCTTCTACGGCGGCCTTGGACGCGCTGCTGATCGGCGTCTCGGTGCAGGCGGTCGCCAATCGTCTCCAGGAGTCGATCAGCGCGGTCATCGCTTCGGGCCTCTCGGTCGCCGCGATGAACGTGACTTCGCAGAACGCGTCGACGTACTGCTTCGTGGCGCTCGGCGTCCCACAGTGGTCGATCACCGGGCCGAACGCCTCGTTCTACTGCCTCCAGTACGGACACTGACGAGGGAACAGGCATGACCAACGCTTCCGATGCGGCCGCAGGACAGAATCCGATCGACGAACTGAAGGCGCCGAGCGCGGCAGTCGCGTCGGCCGCAGACGCGCAGGTCGCCGCCGCGGTCTCCGGGCTCGGGCTCGTCCAGAAGGCGCGGCTCAGCAACCAGAATCGCGCTCTGACTCTGGCGACGGCAACCTATGGAAAAGACTCCGCGCAGGCGACCGCGGCGGCTCAGACGGTCAAGGCCACGACGGCCGCCGGCCAGCGCCTCGCGGTCGCCGCCCAGCAACTCGACACGCCGGCGCCGACCGTGGCGGCCGCCGGCTGGGCGCTGCACGGCCGTGTCTATTCGAGCGATCTGAAGCCGCAGGCGGGCCACGTCGTGTTTCTGGTCGACGCGCAGAAGAACTATCTCGGCGAGTACGGTTTCGCGTACACGGACGAAACGGGATATTTTCTTTTGTCCTACAGCGGCGCCGCCGGGGCCGTCCAGGGAGCGGCGGCGGCGCCGGCCACCGGCGCGCCCGCCGCCGCGCCGGCTCAGCTATTTCTGGAAATCGCCGACACAAACGCTAATCCGGTGCTGCTGAGCCAGACCCCGTTCGTCCCAGTCGTCGGCTCGGCACGGTATCAGGCGGTCACGCTGCCGGCGGGAGGGAGACCGCTCGGCGACCCGCCGCCCGCCGTCCGAAGCCATGCGCTCCCCCCGGTCCGGAAGAGTGGATGAATGCAAAAGCGTTACGAAACGCAGGGGCGCTAATCGAAAATGCCGACGAAAAACGGCGGTTGCGTATGTCCGTATTTGTACAGGTTTTTGGACGCCGGCAACACCGAGGCTGGCCGCACGCTCAGCGAGCCGGCGTCCAAAAAGCGTCGATGCACGAAGTCGCGGGACGTTGGGCAGCGGCTGGGCGGCGAGCGCTATGAGGCGCGCTATGAGGTGCTCGACTTAGGAAATTCGAAGAGTGGTGGCCTCGGAACACGTGGACGAGTTAAGCAGTGGCGCGATTTTTGCTGGTAGGGGATTTAATTTTGTAGGCGCGTGTAATTTCAAATAGTTGGACATGGTGCAAATAGCCCATTCAAATAGCCCATTCGACAACTGTTGCGCGAGTAGTCGGTCGATCCGCTTTCAGTGGCATGGTGTGAATCAATTTTTTGTGAGCAGAAATACCGACGGCACATTCAAGCAAATTGGTTTTGCGTGATTGGTCAAGCCAATTTTTGTCATTGCGTTGTAGGCCGGGTCGATGTTGTTCGCGGTATGAGACGCTGCTGGCGGCAGATAATCCTGCTGTTCTTGATCGTGCGCGCACGCCGACAATACGCGAGTTGATCGTGGCGACCGCGCTATCGCTGTTCTCTCCATCGGTTACCGGCCCTCGGCTCACGACCCCGCGCAGCGGGCTGGAGCGCAGCGACTTCGTGCTCGGGCGGTCTCTGCGCCTACAGGCTCGGGCTTGAACGCCCGCTATCCGGCCCATTCTTGCCGTTCGGCCGACGCCCGCTCTCCGCCGATTGTGTTGAAAAACCCCTGAATTTGCCACTCGTCAAAAAATGGCTTCGTCGTTGCGTCAGCCTCGTTTGACGTTGAAAGGGCGTACGGTGAGGCCAGGCGGCTTACCAGCAGGCAACAGCAGTCGTGGGCCGAGCCCCTAGGCAAAATTTCTCAGTGCCTCTCAGTGGCCTCGCCAATCGGGGTCGATCCAAAAATCGGGGTTTTTCAACGCAATCCGCCCAATTGAGGCGTCCAAGGTCGCGACGCACAACGCCCGCAATACGTCGACTCCGGCCGTTGCAGCGCTCGGGACGAACTCCTCGCACAGGGCGGAGACCGCGCCTTGAGGCAAGGCCTGCTTACCTGCCAACTTGCGACGTTCGGGGTGGCGACCCGCAATAGCCGCTCGACGTCGACTCCGAAAACGTACTCGGATTGAGTTTGCGTTTGTGCCGGGGGCAGCGGGGCTACGGGTAGTTATAGGGCTATAGCGTAGACATAGTGCTCATCATCGTCGGCCGCGGCCCGCCACTTATACATTGTGTCCGGCCCGGACACATCGACTGACGGCTTTCAGGACGCGACGCCTCCGCAGCATCTTCTCGCGAGCGTCGAGCGCGTCACGCGGCGCTTGTCGGCGCGATGCTCTTCGGCGTCATTCTCGGCTTCACCACGCACCTGAGCGAGACCGGGCGCGGCGTCATCGAACCGCTGCTTGAATTCTACCGGCCGATCCCCCGCCCGCTTATCTTCCGCTGGTCATCATCTGGTTCGGCATCGGCGAGTTCGCGAAGATCCTGGTCATCTCCCTCGGCATTCTGCCCTCGATCATGATTGCGACCAATGATGGCCTCAAGTCCGCGCCGCGCGACATGGTCGACGAGACGCGTTCGCTCGGCGCGACCAGCAGCCAGGTCATTCTGCTCGTGCCGCCGCCGCATGCCTTCCCGAGCATTCTCACGAGCACGGGTCCGATCACGCCAGGTAGCTTCGGGGAGATGAGGGGGCCCGACATTATCCGTCAGATCGAACGAGTAGCTCATCTTCCCGCCGGCTACGATTCCAACGAGGTGTTTAAGCCCTGCCGATTAGGTTAGGCTGGCGGACGAAAATTGTTTGGCTATCGCGTCGCCCTCGCGCCAAAGGCCGAACCTGCATGACCCCGCATCCGCGCCGCAGCTATTTTCATGGCAGGTTTTCGTTGGCCCGCCAACGCAAGCCTGCTGTTTAGCCTCTCAGTGGAGCGCAGCTGTCGCCGACCACGAGCGCGGAGGGAAAGACGACGTGGCGCGCCTCGACCGAATCCCCACGCTTGATGCGATCGACAAGGAGGCGAACCGCCTCGTTCACCATGTCGACGATCGGATGCTCGGTGCGCGTGAGATTGGGCCTCAGGCCCCTGACGCCTGGAATATTGTCGGTCGAGGCGACCGAGACGTCCTCGGGGCATCGCAAACCGATGTCGGCCAGCGCGCGCATCACGCCAAGCGCCATGAGGCCGTTGGCGACGTAAAACGCGGTCGGGCGCTCGACCTGCTCCAACAAAGCGCGCGCCGCGGAATAGGCGGCCTCCTCGCGAAAGTCGCCGGAGCGCACGAAGCGGGGCTCAATCTTCAACCCCTTGGCGCTCATCGCGGCCTGCATGCCTTCGACTCGGGCGAGCCCGGTGCTGAGATGGCTAGGCCCGGTGATCGCCCCGATCCGCCTGTGGCCAAGGTCGATCAGGTAGTTGGTCGCCTGCCAGCTCGCGGCGAAATTGTCGATCGTGACCGCGTCGATCCCGTCGTCCTCGAGCGTGCGCCCGAAGAGGACGGTGGGAATGCGCCGGCTGTCCGCGTCGCGCCCGGGCGCCGGGACCGTGAGGCCGACCGGCACGAGGATCATTCCGTCGCATGAGAGCGCGCGCGCCCGCGATATGATGCGCTTTTCCGCCTCCGGCTTCTCGTCGCTGTTGAACACGACAAGCGAGAAGCCCCAGGCGGCGACCGCCGCCTCCGCGGCGCACAGCACCCGCGCATAGAACGGGTTCGCGAGATCCGCAACGACGATGGCGATGAGTTCGCTCGAGCCGGTCCTGAGCCTGCGCGCGAGCTGCGAAGGCGCGTAGCCAAGGTCCCGGACCGCCTCCTGCACGCGGGCGCGCAAGCCCGGACTGACATAGGCGGATTCGTTCATGACCGCCGACACGGTCGCGGTCGAAACCCCCGCGGTTCTCGCGACGTCTTTGATGGTCGCGGCCATTGGCCTCCAGCAAATCGATTTGCCGTATTATCGGCGGATCGCGCCTTCACGTAAAGCGCTCAAAACCCCAGCCTCTCCGGGTTAAGTGAAAGCGCCGAGGATTTTTCCGCTTGCGCCGGGCGCCGGATTGGGGGAAGTTCAGCGAAACGGTTAGTCGTGTTTCGCCGCAATCGGGCGAATGAGTTCGCGTGGGAGGGAATGGATGAGAACATTGGCGATCGCCGCCGCTGTCGCGGCGCTTGCGGCCACGGTCGGCTCGCCTCAGGCCGCAGAGCCGCTGGTGGGCATCGTGTCCATTTCCGCGACCGAAGCCAACAACGCCCGCTATATCTCCGGCGCTGAGGACGCGGCCAAGAAGATCGGCTGGAATGTCTCGGTGATCGACGCCGCGGGCAACGCCGACCAGGCGAACGCGGCCATTCAGAACTTCGCCCAGCGCGGCGCAGCAGCCATCGTCGACATGGTGTTCCCCTATTCCTCGATCGGCGCCGGACTCGACGCGGCCAAGCGCGCCAAAATTCCCGTCGTGACCTGGGGCGGGGGCCTAGGCGGCGGGGTCGCCGCCACCAACGGCTCGGGCGGCCCGATGGTCGCGCCGGTCGACGATCTCATGATCAAGACGATGAACGGCAAGGGGGCGATTCTCGCCCTCACCTATCATACCGGCGAAGTGTGCCGGAACCGCGAGGTCGAACTCGACAAGGCGCTCGCCAGCCATCCCGACATCAAGGTCACCAAGAACGAAGTCCGTATTCCGGGCTATTTCGAGGACGGCGCTCAATACGCCAACGCCTGGCTCGCCTCCCACCCGCCCGGCAAGGAGAACCTCGCCATCTGGGGATGCTGGGACGATCCCGCGATCGGCGCGATCGGGTCGCTCAGAACGCAGAACCGCGACGACGTGAAGGTCTATGGGGTCAACGGCAACGCGCAGGCGCTCGAGGACATCAAGAAGGGCTTCATGACCGCAACCGCCTGGCAGGACAGCTACACCGAAGGCCACAACATGATCACGCTCCTGCCGGAGATCGTGAAGGCGGGGGAGAGCTGGACGCCGAAAGCGGTGGAAGTTCCCGCCATTCTCGTGACAAAGGACAATATCGACAAATTCCTGGCGGATCATCCTTCCGCGATCAAGTGATCCCGGCCAGGGAGCGGCATGAACGATTCGGCGAATCGCGCGGGGACGCTCACGCCGCCTCCATTTCTATCGGTGAGATCGGTCAGCAAGAGTTACGGCGGCGCCCAGGCGCTGCGCCGCGTCTCGCTCTCGGTCTTTTCAGGCGAGGCGCATGGGCTTGTCGGCGCGAACGGCGCGGGTAAGTCGACGCTCATCCGCATCCTTGCTGGCCTCACGCAGCCTGACGGCGGCGACATTCTCGTCGATGGCGAGCGCATCGTCGCCGACACTCCGCATGTCGCGAGCAAGCTCGGCATGAGCTTCATCCATCAGGAGCTGGCGTTCGTTCCCGGCATGACGGTGCTTCAGA